>SAMEA3663047__coassemble_415_pt1 | contig 15625 bp, 10 predicted proteins | sample SAMEA3663047__metabat2_low_PE_014 | metagenome-assembled genome bin SAMEA3663047 (sample SAMEA3663047) | pig gut metagenome | biome: pig gut; feature: pig-associated habitat; material: faeces | place: France | collected 2012 | reverse complement strand
ACCAAACATGCGTGGCACCCAGGTCAACAATCGACTTGAGTGCACGCTTGTTGATATCTGCAAAGCGTCCACAACCGTTCTCTTCTTTGCTTCCGTTATACGCACGAGTCTCGTTGTAGTTCGCGAAATAACGAGGGAAGAGCTGATAGATGATAGGTTTGCTCATTAAATACGAAATATAAAATCTACAATCTCAAAATTTTAGATCAGTGCTTCGGTATCCGAAGCGATCATCAGTTCTTCGTCCGTCGGGATGAGGCATACTTTTACCTTCGAATTTGGGGTAGAGATAATACGCTCTTCGCCGCGTACATTGTTGGCCTCTTCGTCCACCTCGATGCCGAGGAAACCGAGTCCTTTCATGATTTGCGCGCGGATATACGGATCGTTCTCGCCGATACCGGCTGTGAAGACCAGAATATCCAAACCGTTCATGGCAGCTGCGTATGCGCCGATATATTTCACCGTGCGATAGATAAACATCTTACGCGCCAGATCAGCACGTTTGTTACCGGCTTTGATGGCTGCTTCAATGTCACGGCAGTCACTCGACACACCACTTACGCCGAGCAAACCGGATTTCTTATTCACGAGTTCGTTAAACTGCGCTGTGCTCAGGTGCTCTTTATCCATGATAAAGGTAGCGGCACCCAGGTCGAGGTCACCGGCACGTGTACCCATTACCAGACCTTCCACAGGCGTTAGACCCATACTGGTGTCTACGCATTGGCCGTTCAATATAGCGGCGCAACTGCCACCACCTCCGATATGAGCGGTAACGATCTTCTGCTTCTTCGGGTCTACGCCCAGGAATTCGCATACGCGAGCGCTTACATAACGGTGACTGGTTCCGTGGAATCCGTAACGACGGATGGCATATTTCTCGTAGAGCTCGTACGGAAGGGCGTACATATATGCGTAATCCGGCATCGTCTGATGGAAAGCGGTGTCGAAGACAGCTACTTGCGGAACGCTCGGTAAGATCTTCTCAATCGCATCGATACCCTTCAGGTTAGCAGGGTTATGCAGCGGAGCCAAGTCCACGCACTTGATGATCTCGGCCTTTACCTCCGGAGTAATGAGCACTGATTTGTTGAACTTCTCGCCACCATGCACTACGCGGTGACCTACGGCGTTGATCTCCTTGAGATCTTTGATGCAACCGATCTCCGGATCTACCAGTTTCTCCAGAATCAATTCAATACCTATGGTATGTTCAGGCATCGGTTTCTCGAATTTTACCTTCTCGCCGTTGGGTAGTTTAACCAACAGGAACGAGTCCGGCAAACCGATTTTCTCGATTCCGCCTTGTGCCATTACTTTTTTGCTCTCCATCTCAAAGAGCTTGTACTTGATACTGCTACTTCCGCAGTTTAAAACTAAAATTTTCATGATATTATAACTTTAAACTTTCTACTTTGAACTCAGCGAATTGCTTGATTTGCTGTGATAACTGCCATCTGCACGATGTCTTGTACTTTGCAGCCACGGCTGAGGTCGTTCACCGGTGCTGCGATACCCTGCAGAATCGGTCCTACTGCATCGGCGCCCGAGAAACGCTCTACGAGTTTGTATCCGATGTTACCGGCTTGCAGGTCGGGGAAGACCAATACGTTTGCTTTACCTGCAACCGGACTACCCGGCGCTTTGGTCTTAGCTACGCTCTCGATGAGCGCTGCATCGACTTGTAACTCGCCGTCGATCTGAACGTCCGGAGCCATCTCTTTTGCCAGACGAGTGGCTTCACTTACCTTATCTACCAACTCGTGTTTTGCACTTCCCTTCGTGCTGAAACTCAACATCGCTATGCGCGGCTCGATGCCGGCAATAGCGCGTGCGGTCTCGGCTGTCGAAACAGCGATCTCCGCTAATTGTTTTGCATCCGGATTCGGGTTTACAGCGCAGTCTGCGAAGAGAAGAAAACCGTTTTCGCCCAGTTGTTTAGCCGGAGTGAACATCAGGAATGCACCGCTTACAATCGAGCATCCGGGACGAGTTTTAAGAATCTGGAAGGCCGGACGAATCGTGTCCGCTGTCGTACCACGTGCACCGGCTAATTCACCGTCTGCATCGCCGGCCTTGATCATCAAACAACCCAAATACAACGGATCTTGTGCTTTCTTCGCTGCCTCTTCTTCCGTCATACCCTTTGCCTTGCGCAACTCAAAGAGAAGGTTCGCATATTCCGACATCTTCGGATCGTGGATGGGATCTACGATCTTGGCCTCTTGAATAAACTCATATCCCTTCTCTGCGGCCATCTCGCCGATCTTCTTCGGATCACCGATCAAGATGATATGCGCGATTTTATCGCGAAGCAGAATATTCGCTGCTTCCAACGTACGGGGTTCATCGCCTTCCGGCAATACAATGCGCTGCGGATTTGCCTTCGCACGCGCAATCATTTGTTCCAAAATATCCATATAAATAGTAAATTTATTTAAGTACTTGAAATATGGCACAAAAGTACAAAAAAAAAACCATATGTGCAATACTTGATGTAAAAAAACTTTTTTTTTGCCAAAATATTTGCATATATCAAAAAAAAGTAGTAATTTTGCAGCCTGAATTGTGATTGTCGTGAACAAACAGTCTCTTTTTTATGAAAAAAGGATTATTTATACTATCATTCCTATGCCTCTCAGGTTTGTTAATGGCGCAGGAGCAGGAGGTTAAGGGTGCCCACCCGTATAAAGTGGAGGAGAATAAGAATGCTTCGGGTGAGTTTTCGCATTGGTCGTTGACGCCGCATGTGGGCTTCAACTACTTCGATGGTGACTTTAATTCGGAGATGAAGCACGCGGTGGCTCTTCCGAATGCGGGTTTGGATCTCGAGTATGCGTTCACTCCGGTTTGGGGTCTTGGCCTGTCGTACATGTATGATATGTATACCGTGACCGGTAAGCCTGGTTTTGACAATGCGGATACCCTGCTTAATGGTAACATGCATAAGGCGGGTTTGTATGTCTCGATGGACTTTATGAACCTGTTCTTCCCGAAGGCCCAGAAGAAGATATTCTCTGTTAATGCGATTGTCGGTGGAGGTTATGCGTGGTATAAGTCGAAGACTTACTATCCGGATGACGATGTCTACGGACGTGGCCATACAGCTAGTCAAACGCCGATGAGCATGACGAACTACAACGGCGAGTTGTACCTTCAGGCGGGTTTGGGTCTTGAGTTTAATCTCAACCGTACCCTGTCGCTCGGTGTGCGGGCTACTTATAATTATTTCATTAATGACTATATTGACGGTCGTGGTTACTCGGGGTCCCATGCGGTGGCTTCGAAGAACAACGATGGTATCGTGGACGTGACGCTGAATATGCGCTTTAAGCTCATGGCGGTTTCGAAGACCCACATGCGTAACGTATCCAACTTAGGCCCTTGGGAGGAGAAGTTAGTGGCGCATGATACCGTCATTATCCGTCATGATACAGTTATCATTCGTGAGAATATCCAGACGGCTTCGGCAAGCGTTATTGAGCATGATAACTCGATTTACTACTACGTATACTTCGATAACAACAAGTCTAACCTCAACGATCGCGCGTTGGTTACTATCCAACAGGTTGCGGATCGTATGCAGGAGGATGATGAGCTCTACGCAGTGGTTACCGGTTATTGCGATAACACCGGCTCGGCTTCGCTCAACTATGCATTGGGTGACAAGCGTGCTGAGAACGTAGTGGATGAGTTACGTGCCGAGCACGGCATTGATCCGGAGCATCTCTATGCAATGGGTCTGGGTAAGGTGGTAGGTCGTCGTAGCACGGCTGCTTACGGTCCGAACCGCCGCGCCGCTATCCGCCTCGTGGACAAAGAGACCTTCGAGCGCATGAAAGCAGATCTGGATGAGAAGTATGATAGTCGTCCGGAGCAACAAGTACAAGCGCCGACTCAGACCTTGTCCCTCGCTGAGACCGCTCGGCCGGTGAAAGTTAACGAATACAAACAACGCGAGAGCGAAACGGTTGTTACGGATAATGCAACGACGCTGTCTAAGTTAGCACGTAAATATTACAACAACACCTATTGCTGGGTATACATCTACATCGCTAACATGGATCATATCAAGAACCCGAATGCGTTGAAGCCGGGTACCGAGTTGATTATTCCGGAATTGACGGAGGAAGAGACCCACATCTATAAGGACGCAAGTCTCCGACTCTACAACAGCGTTCGCAGCGGTAAATAACAATAGGAAGGTACTAACCCCTTCCTGAGGAAACCCCTCCTAAACGGGGCCTGGTCCTATAGCTCAGTTGGTTAGTAGCACCTGACTCATAATCAGGGGGTCCTTGGTTCAAGCCCAAGTGGGACCACGACAGGAGGATAGTCCCGCGACTACCCTCCTGTTCTTATAATAACAATGAGACGTCTTTGGTTCATACTGCTTTCGGTCTTTGTGCTCTCTATCCCCGGAGAGCCTCTCTACGCTGCTCCTGAACCCGCTGCAACGACGAGTGCGCAGAAGAAGAAAGCTGCAGCACAGAAGAAACGGGAAGCAGAGAAACGTAAACGCGATGCGGCGCGACGTAAAGCGGCCGAGAAACGACGCAAAGCGGCGGAGAAGAAACACCGCGAGGCGAAGCGCAAACGCATCAAAGAGGGTAAACCGCTGCTCTACGTCTATTCCTTTGATAAGCGAACTGGTGATCCGTTGCCGGAAGCCCATGTCACGGTGCAGGATATCCATGCATTGCCTACCAAAAAACCGCGTCTGAGCAAAGAGACGGATGGCAAACGCTCTCGTGTATCCAAAGGTCTGCCCGAAGGCAAATACTGGGCAGCGGCAGCTCGCACCGGTTATTTCCACTCCGATACCGTTTTTTTTACCCATCGCGAAGATGAGGATACTGTACGTCTCTACCTTTATCCCGAGACGCGTCTGACGTTTACCGTTACTGATTCGATGACTTCCCGTCCCGTAGCGGCGAATATCATCGTCTATAATGCGCAGCAACAGCGTGTGCTGCAGACAACCTCCGATTCCTTGCGTTCGCTCTTGGCGGTGCTGCTGGATGATCGTGTGCCGTTCTATACGATTGAGGCTACGGCGCCGACCTATTATCCTTTCCATGATACGATTGCGGATTATACGGCTTATGCGGGAGTGAAGATGATACCGCGAGAGATCAAATCGTTCCTGCTGCATAATATCTATTTTGCTACCGGCAAGACGCGTATCTTAGAGACTTCCGAACCTGCACTTCGCGAGTTGTACGAATATCTGATAACCCGGCCGAACCAGCGCATCCGCATTGTCGGACATACCGATAATATCGGTTCCGATCGCTCGAACCAGATTCTCTCTGAAGGACGTTGCGAGGAGGTGAAACGCGCGATGATAGAACGCGGTATCGCACCGGAACGAATCGAGGTAAGCGGACGTGGAGAACGAGACCCGATTATGCCCAATGACTCCGATGAACATCGCCAGATGAATCGACGCGTCGAGATCGTACTTCTGTAAAGAATCGAGCTCTTATCGAGATAGTAATCTTATGAAAAAATTGATATTTATACTTTGTGCGGCAGGGATATTATCCGCCTGTACCCGCACCGATCAAGCCCCTATGCAAGTGAATAATCCTGATGCCCCTTGCGGCATGCAACAAGCCCAAGCGCTGTGGACCGCAACCGATGGTTCGCAAGCGGATTTCGAGCAACTCGCGCAAGAATATACCTGCGCTACTGATAGCGAACGGGTAGCGTTGTATGAGTCGCTCGGACGAATTCTGGAGAATTGTTTCCAGTCGGCTGATATGTTGACGGTCGAACTTCTTCGACCTACCCAGCTCACCAATGCGGCAGAACCGCAGACACCCGATTGGATCATGTCCGGTTATAGCCCCTTGGCGCATTTCTCTGATGATATGTTCGCCAACCAACTGGCGTTCATCACCATCCTCAATTTCCCGCATTATACGCTGGATCAGAAGAATCGTTTAGGAGCGGATTGGAATCGTCAGCAGTGGGCTTTTGCCCGACTGGGTGACGTCTTCACAACACGTGTCCCGGCGGCTACGAAAGCCCGCATGGCGCAGGCGCTGGCGAATGCAGAAAACTACATCGCGGATTATAATATCTATATGGGTTCGCTGCGCACCGAAGACGGTCGTCAACTCTGGCCGCAGGATAAAGTGCTGTTGAGCCACTGGAACCTGCGCGATGAGCTAAAGGCACAGTATGCCTCCGAAGATGGACAGGAGAAGCAAGAGATGATCTATAAGGTGATGCAACGTATCGTGAACCAGACTATCCCGCAAGCAGTGATCAATAACGGCGAATACCTCTGGCATCCCTATTGCAACCAAATCAAAATTCAAGAATCACAAATCACAAATAATCCGGAACCCTACACGCGTTATGAGCGTATTTTGGAAGTAGCGCACGCCTATTTTGAAGAAGATCCATACTGTCCGACGGCGCCAACAGGTATCATCCGTAATTTTGAGGAAGGAATGGAGTTTCCTGCGGCGGAGTTGGATAGTCTCTTCCGCGCTTTGGTGGGCTCGGAGCAGGTGAAAGAAGTGGCGGACGTTATCCGTGCTCGTTTGGGGCGTGACCTTCGTCCGTACGATATCTGGTTCGATGGGTTCAAAGCCCGTGCTTCGATGGACGAGGATGCGTTGACCGCTACTACACGTGTACTCTATCCGGATGCAGAGGCGTTTGAGAAAGACATGCCGCGTCTGTTGCAGAAGATGGGCTTTGATGCGAAGGAAGCGCAATCTATTGCGAGCCATATCGTCGTGGAACCTGCCCGCGGTTCCGGTCATGCATGGCCGTCTTTGGGGCGAAAGGAAGAAGCGCGTTTGCGCACACGTATACCCGCGTCAGGTATGGATTATAAGGGATATAATATAGCCGTGCATGAGTTCGGTCATTGCGTGGAGCAGGTGCTGGATATGTACGAGATTGACCATTATTTGCTCTCCGGTGTACCCAATACGGCTTATACGGAAGCATCTGCTTTCCTCTGGCAGCACCGCGACCTGCAGTTATTACCCCAATCACCAATCACCAATCACCAATCACAAATGTCGCAAGACGAAGTCTTCGACCAATTCTGGTCCATGTACGAGATCATGGGAGTCAGTTTGGTAGATATGCAGATGTGGCAATGGATATATGCGCATCCGAAGGCTACGCCGAAAGAACTATGCGAAGCTACGCAACAGATTGCGAAAGAGATTTGGAATCGCTATTACGAACCCGTTTTGGGCGAACATGACTGTATTTTACTGGCGGTTTATAGCCATATGGTGAATGCTCCGATGTACTTGCCGAACTATCCGCTTGGCCATATTGTTCAGTATCAATTGGAGGAACATCTGGCGCAGTATAAGACGCAGGAGGAGTTTGCTAACGAATACGCGCGCATCTATCGTTTAGGACGTTTGACGCCGAAGCAATGGATGATTCAAGCTGTAGGAGAAGCGCCCTCTATTGAACCCATCCTCCGTGCCGTAGATAAACTCGTTAAACCCTAAACGTTAAACGAGTTCCTAATCTGCTGCACGCGTTGCTCAAAGGTGTCCCGGTCTCCGAGGGCACCGTTTTTCATTTTTACGCGGTAGTTACTGATGGTATTCGGGCTGTAGCAAAGCAAGTCGGCTATCTTTGCGCTACTGGTAATACCCAGCAGAATCAGGGCGAAGATACGTAACTCAACCGTCATTCGTTCTCCCGGTTTGGGAGTGATACGCAGTTCTGGTTTCAGCAGCGCGTTGAAGTCATGTACAAAGGAACCGTAGAGCGAGAGGAAAGTGTCGTCAAACGAACGATAGAAATTCTCCATCTCCCGATCCATGAATGCTGCAGAGTCTTTCTCTCCCGCCTTACGTGCCATGGTGGTTAACCGACGGATATAATCGCTATACACCTCCAGATAGCGGCAGATATACTGCTCTTTTACTTTATCGGCCTCTTTCAACTGCGCATTGATGGCGGATAACTGCGCATTCAGTTGGTGTAGTTTCTTATTCTGACGCAGGGTGTAAATGACTCCGAAGCCGAGCAGGACGAGTACGACAGCCAGACTGATGAGCGCGATGAGGAGACGAATAGCGGCTTGCCGGTGCTCATGTTCGTAACGCGAAGCAATGAGGTGACCCGGTGTGAAGTTCTGAATGAAACGGGTAGGGGCATTGAAGAACGTTGCATTCGTTAGCGAGTAATCGTTCAGGTTATATGCGCGACGGATGTCACCTGCCTCAAAGCAGTCCTGCGCCAGCAGCCAGGAGGAACCATTGTCCGTGATTCCGCAGCGCACATCGCATATAGCGGAGCGAACGAGCCATTCCATTCGTTTCTCCTGATTTCCTAATTGCTCGTAGAGCATAGCCTGACCGTAGGCTAAAATTGCATATTGGTTGTTGTTCGGCAAATAGCGGTTTATCAACTGCTCGTTGTAGTGTATCGCCTCTTGCCAGTCATGTCGCTCTTGCGCACGATAGGAGGCTAACCAAAGTGCACTCTCTTCGGAATAAGCGGCTTCGTGCTCCAGTTCTACCATCATCGAGTCGTAGTACTGCTGCGTTTTCGCTTTCGCTTCCTCCTGCATGATGGGTATCTGCGCATTCGATGCTACATAGCTGTATAATAACCATGCTGACTTATATCCCTCCGAACTCTTGAATGTCTCAGGGTCCTCTTTCTCCCATACGGCGATGGCATTGCTGTAGTGACCGGACGAAGCGAGCAGGCGTACCACGCGGATACAAGATTCCGTACGAATGGCAGGTTCCGCGTTTTGCAATTTCAAATACCATGCGCGCGAAGAGTCGCTCTGGAAATGCTGATATTCCTTGGCGATCCGCAGGCGCACCTCATCCGTCATCGGACGAACAGCACGCAGCGAATCAATCATCGCCTGCCGACGCGTGATATAGATATCTGCTTGCGCTACTTCCGCGTCTAAAACGGTAAAGAGAGAGTCCAATGTACGCTCTGCCGTGGCGAAGAACGAAACGGCAATAAAGGTACCTAAGAGAATAAGTCGTTTAGCCATATAGGTGCAAAATTTGGCGCAAAATTAGTAAATTTATTTGATATATGCAAATTTTTTCGTACTTTTTTTAGGTATAAAAATAACTTAACCTTCTGATATAGTGTAAAGTAAATGGTACTTATAGGTACTTTTGTTGTACTTTGCGTGCATGTGCGATTGCGCATACAAGAATTTTAATGTACCTTTGTACGATTTATCACCCCAACGAAATCATTGATTCAAATTGTAAATACCATGTACAACGCATCCCCTGAGAGATATGCAGCCTCGACGACGATTTATAATCGTTGCGGCAAAAGCGGAGTCCTACTGCCGAAAGTCAGTTTGGGATTCTGGCATAATTTTGGCGACGATGCGCCGTTTGAACGCAGTCGTGCTATCTGTCGTTATGCCTTTGATCATGGCGTGACGCATTTTGATTTTGCAAATAACTATGGTGTCCCTGCCGGTAGTGCGGAGACCAATTTCGGAAGGCTGATGGATGAAGATTTCCGTCCGTATCGCGATGAACTCTTTATCTCTACCAAAGCCGGTTACGGCATGTGGGACGGTCCTTACGGAGAGTGGGGGAGCCGCAAGTATCTTATGTCCAGTCTTGATCAGTCGCTCAAACGGATGAGGCTCGATTATGTGGATCTGTTCTATTCCCATCGTTTTGATCCCAATACGCCGATAGAGGAGACCCTGCAGGCGCTTGTGGACGTTGTGAAGATGGGCAAGGCGCTCTATGTGGGTATCTCCAACTGGCCGCTCGAACCCCTCAAAGCCGGTGTTAAATACCTTAAGGAGCACGATGTGCCGCTCTTGATCTATCAGGGAAGACTGAATATGTTAGACCGTGCGCCGATTAACGAAGGAATCCTAGACTTTACGTATAAGGCTGGTGTAGGGTTCATTGCCTATTCACCTCTGGCGCAGGGGCTGTTGACCGACCGCTATCTGAACGGTATTCCTGCAGACAGCCGCATGGCGCAGGAGCATTTCCTCAAATCCGAACGCCGCACGCCGGAGTTCCTGGAGTACCTCCATCAGCTCGACGAGAAGGCAAAAGCTTCCAACCGCTCTATTGCGCAAGAAGCGTTGAACTGGGTGCTGGATCAAAAGGGCGTCACCTCTGTCCTTGTCGGTGCCAGCTCCGTAGAACAACTGAAAAACAATTTACAAACAATAATCTAAAAATCAAAATATTATGAGAAAAAAATTAACGATTCTTTTTGCGCTCGTATGCGCAAGTATGATGGGCTTTGAATTAAAGGCAGCTACAGAGGCTTCATGTACTATAGCTGAAACAGGCTATGAGTACACATTTTCCAACAACGTTGATGGGGATGTTACTTTGGTAGTCACCTTGGATGCTGCATTGCCCGGTGCGTCACCTGCGCCAAATGTGTATAGTGCATCTAATGCTCCAACTACAGGTTCTACATCTGACGGAAAGGTATTCACGTTCAGTCTGGGACAATTCTCTGATGGGGATATGTTAAATTATCGGACTTATTTTCCCTATGAGTCAGGAGGTTTGTATCAACAATCAAATTTGCACTATACAGTAGGAACATCTTGCAGTGGTAGTGAACCGACTGGTATGTGCGGTTCGAATATATTTGATAGCAATATTGGTGGAGAAGATTCATACAAGATAAAATTAACATCCGTTAAGATTGATAATGTTTATTACGTACGTGTAGAGAGTACAAAGGATGGAGCAAGTATTCAGCGCGTATTTACGGATAATATATGGTGTCATACATCATATGGAAACTTGCAATTAGGTATCGCAGCGAACCATCGGGTGATTGATGGCAAGTTGTATTTTATTATCCCATCAACTACAGTTCCTTACATTTATACAGGTGATGGAGTATATGTTCATTATACAGACGGTGCTGACCGTTCTTATCCGAGCACGCAAAGTGTACCTCTTACAGAATGCTCCGATGAAATTGACTATGGTGTTGATTTAATTTCACCCTCTATTACTGCGGCATCGTTGGTAAGTAAAACTTCTGCGAATGCAATTATCGCAATCACAGCAACGGATAATGTAGCCGTAACCGCTTGTACGGTGTATGACGGAACGGCGCGTTTGGGTGATTATGCAGTAGTGGATGGAAAAATTACCGTAACGGAGCTGATGTTTAATCACGCTTACACACTTACCATAAAGGCAAAGGATGCCGCAGGTAATATGTCTGCAAATAGTGCAGATGTGGCTGTCACTACAGATGACAATACGGAAATTATTGATCATAGCCCCGGAGAAAATCTTGGTAATATGGCAGTACTTGCTGGTACCTCAGCGACATCCACAACCGGGAATGCAGGTGCTGCAATTGATGATAATACGGGATCTCGGTGGGAATCTGCATCTTCAGATCCTCAAGTGTGGACGCTTGATTTGGGACAAGAGCGTGTTTTCAATAATATACAGGTTCGTTGGGAAGGTGCGTATGGTAAGACATTCACATTGGCAATATCTAATGATAATATCAATTGGACGACTGTTCATTATATAAAGGGACAAAGTTTATCGGGATTCCCCTATGAACAGTCAATTGATTTGCCTCAATTGAAAGCTCGTTATATACGCTTCCATGGTATTGAGCGTGGTACTGGTTATGGATATTCTTTCTGGGAGTTTAGGGTATTCTTTGCGGGAGAACCTCCGGTGCTGTCGACAATAACAGCTTCTGTGGATAAACGCTATTGTCAAGTCTCGACCGAATCGGCTAATATATCTTTAATTTGCAAAGACCAATATAATCAAGATATTGATCCCGGAGAAGTGACTTACAATGTCTTGCCTGATGCATCGTATGGTACAGTGACGGCAGGGGTCTTTACTCCATTAAAGCCGGGTCTGATTAGCATTACGGCGCAAGCAGGTTTGGTAGTCTCCAATACCGTTCAGATTTGGGGAACCTCAAGCGCTAACTTGGCATACAATCATCTCCATAGTGCATCTACTGGAGAATCTGTACTTGATAATAGACCTGCCTCGCAAGCTGTGGACAATAATGAAGTTACAGACTGGCAAAGTCATGCAGGTACTGCTGATACTGATGAGGGTAGAACATATGATGCATGGTTAATTGTTGATTTGGGTGATAAGTATGATGTGGAATTAGTCGCAGTTAAATTCGAAGGCGCGTCTTCTCAAATATATAGAATTGAGTTCATAGATGATTTGGCTAATGAATGGAAAGAAGGAGCTACTTATTCCGGAGGTGCAGGAATCAATCCTCATCGTGACGAACATTCTTCATTATCGAACAATACAGGAGTGCGTTTTGTTCGCTTATTTAGTACTAAGGCTGCAACTCAATATGGAATGAAGGTGCAGGAATTGCGCGTGTTTGGAACCATAGCTGCATCTCCGACAAAATCTGTTTCCGCAGCAGTAAATGACCCGGCAATGGGAACAGCTACTGTAAAACAGAATGATGCAGTAGTTACTGAGGTGGCTACGGGATCTACCGTTACCTTCTCTGCGACTCCCAAAGACGGATATGTTTTCGTGAACTGGTCGAATGGAGAGACTCGTGCGACCTTTGACGCGGAGGTTAATTCCAATATGAACCTGACTGCTAACTTCCGTGCATTGGGAACTGTATATTGCAATACTGAAGTAAAATCTACGCGTGACGATGATGTGCATGTGGCTTATGCTACAATGAAAAGGACTTCTGCCAATAATTACAAATTGGTAGTTCGGTCTGCTGAAACCTTAGGTAAGTTCTCAAATACTACGTTACAAGTCAACGGAAGCGAAAACCTGAATTTAAATAATCAAGGAACACTGACAGACAACAATCACGTGTTGACGTATGAATTTACGTCGACCACGCCGCCATCCATGACAAGTGGCTATATGTATTTAAATGTTCCGGGGTCGAAGTTTACTGAATGTTGGTTTACGAAATTAACCAATATAGAATACGAAGTACCTTGCGAAGATGAAAATGTGCCGGTTGAGTCTATTTCGCTGAATTATACGGAGACAACGATTGAAATAGGCAATACAAATACACTTGTCGTTACGTTTAATCCTGTATACGCGACGGATAAAACAATCACATGGACATCGACTAATAGTGCCGTAGCTTCTGTGGAGGATGGTGTAGTAACGGCTAATGAGATAGGTACTGCGACTATTACGGCAGCAACATCTAATGGCAAGACCGCTACTTGCTCTGTAACCGTAGAGCCGATTACAGAGAAAACATGGTGGGGTGTCGGTAATGCCTTTACATACCAAGGGAATCCGGTAAGTTATTACTATGCAATCACTCGCAATGTGGACAAGACCTTGACTTATACGGCAGAATTTAGTAGAGATGTTGCCGGACTCGGTATACAAGTAAATGTTCATGATGATGGCGTATATAGCCCGATGTCTTATGATAGCGGAAGCAAAACGGCTACCTTCACAACAACTGAAAAGTTCAATACGGGCAATAGCCTGCACGGATTCTTCTACTTTGAAGGAAATCGTACGGACTACTACTATACGATTGGAGATGAGCGTGCCAAACCTTCAGTTGCCGTGACAGGTGTTACTATCAACCACACCTCCGCAACATTGATGATTGATGAAACGGTTACACTCTCTGCTGAAGTAGCTCCGGCTAATGCAGACGACAAAGAAATCGTTTGGGAAAATAGTGATCCATCTGTGGCATCCTTCGAGTCTTCAACAGGCTTGGTGACGGCTTTGACTGTTGGTACTACTACGATTACCGCAAAGAGTCATGCCGACGGAAATATCTTTGCAACTTGTGTCGTTAAGGTAAGTAGCGCACTTACTCCGACCACTTGGTATGGCTATGGAACCTTTACTCCCCAAGAAGGATTAACCGGTTTCACCTATTCCATTACTCGCAACTCGAATCGTTCGCTGACATATACCATTGTGCTCGACAGAGATCCTGTTGGATTTGTTGGCGAGTTGAATATCAAAGATGACGGTGTATATTCTGCTATGACTTATACTCCGGCTACGCATACTGCAACCTTTACGACAGATGAGAATTATGCCTTAGATGGAGATGTCCTCAATAAGAGTTTCTGGTGGTTGAAGTATAATGGTGGTGTGGATCGCGTTAATTTCTCCTACACCGTAGGAGATGAGAACGATCCTCTGCCGCAGGCAGTTGCTGTTGACGAAGAGAAAGATAACAACGCTATCCTTACAACCTATGATGGTCACACAGTTATCGGTGTACTGGGTCGTTCCTTCACAGCCGGTAACCTCTACACACTCGTGCTGCCGTTTGATGTGGATGCCGCACAGACGGCTGATAAGCTGCCGGGACAGTTAACCAAACTCAATAACTCCTACCTCAAAGAGAATGGCGATCTGCGTATCAACTTCGTGAATGTTTCTGCTGTGGAAGCAGGTGTGCCTTACCTCTACCAACCGAGTGCGAATGTGGCTAATCCGACCTTCGAAGGTGTTACCGTTCGCGCAGCGCGCAATCCGTCTGAAGCTGACCCAATGGCGAAGTACTATGGTATCTACGCGCCGATGGATGGTGTTGCGCTTCACAATATAACAAACGCCTATGTCTTAGGTCCGGATCAGTACCTGTATGCCGTTTCCGACCTGCCTGACACCCAGACGATGAAGGCACTCCGTGCGTATTTCGTGCTGAACTTCCCAAGTGCAGCTCCGGGTGCTCCTAAACGACTTGCGAAGGTAGTATTCAATGAGAACGAAACGGAGACCACGACCGATATCGAGAATCTTCAAACGGACAATACCTGTATCAAGGTGATCGTTAATGGTCAGTTGCAGATCATCCGCGATGGAAAAACCTACAACGCCTTCGGACAATTAGTAAAATGAAATCACTAACCATTAAATTCGTACAATTATGAAAACATACAATCGTCCTATAACGCAAGTAACGAATTGTTCGGTGTCCTACATGCTCATGAATAACGTCAGTGGTGGAGATATTAAAGGTGTTCACCAAGGAAATGTTATGGATCCGATCGAGATTTACTAGTATTAATCCTCTTATTAATACCTTAAATAGTCAAAAGCCTTTCCTTCGGGGGAGGCTTTTGGTGTTTTTTAGGACTTTTTAGCGCGGTTCCCCCTTTATATACGCGTGCGTGCGCGTTCCTTATAATACGCGTAACGCATATACGTACGTGAGGCAAAACCCGCAAAATCCCTACTTTTGGCCAAAACCGCGAAAAATAGGCAATAAAAGCCAAAAATTAAGTATGCTGATTTTCAGCAAGTTACAAAGAAAATGCATTTTTTCTTGCATTTTTTTTCAAAAATATTTGGTCATGTCAAAAAAAAGCAGTACTTTTGCAACCGCTTTTGAGAAACAAACGTGTTTCTATTTTCTACCGGAGGCCCGGACATTAAAATTCAGATTCTCTCTTTTGAGGACCTAATTTTTTTGCGCCAAACCGAAGGATAGACGAAGCGAATTGAAAGATTGATACAATTAGTGTAGTACAAGAACTGAATAGAGTAGTGATTGCGGATATTCATTATTCATTAATCATTATTCATTAAACAGGTTCCCTAAAATTCTACACTTGATAAATTCGATTATTCTGAGCTAACTTATAATTTCTTTTACA
>SAMEA3663047__coassemble_354_pt1 | contig 16891 bp, 15 predicted proteins | sample SAMEA3663047__metabat2_low_PE_014 | metagenome-assembled genome bin SAMEA3663047 (sample SAMEA3663047) | pig gut metagenome | biome: pig gut; feature: pig-associated habitat; material: faeces | place: France | collected 2012 | reverse complement strand
TCAAGATCAAGTCAAATAGATTTAATAATCCGTCCAACTTTTTGGGGTCACATCATTTATGGGGGAGGAGGTCGAAATTACAACAAAAAGCCCTCCCCGCATCCTCCCGCATCCTCTCGTTCCACTCCTCTCCGTTCCACTCCTCTGTGCCTTCTCCGTTCCGCTCCCTCTGTGCCCTCCCTGTATCTCGGCCCCTGTTTCTATTCCGCCTGATGTTATCCGGCATCTCCCGCATCCTTGCGCGAGCCCATGACACCAACAACCCTGCCATTTCTGACAGGGCTGCTTCATTCTCATCCTCGGTTTTATTCGCCGGGGATGGGCTCTTCGGAACCGTTATTGATATCTCCGGTCGTGCCGCCAAGCCCGACACTCGCGCAGATTATCGTCTGCGGCATCATCTCTACCTTTTCTACTACTGGTTGATTATATGTCTTTTTCATAATAATTATTGTTTGCTTTGTTAATTTTCAGAGGACTAGTTTTCTAGTTGACTAGTAGACTAGTTGACTATCAAAACCCTCTCTTATTCTTCCGAGCGGAAAACATCCGCTCTTTCACGCCGCCCTCAGCTAAGAACTCCGCCTCTATCTTCTGCAATAATGTCATCAGCCCTTTGTCTGCCTGATGAATCAGCGTCAGTGCTGTGTTGAAGAATGTCTCTTTATCCCACTTCTCATAGTAGGGTGCGTAGTCTTCCACTTCGTTATGCGCCGCGCAGAACTGTAGCATCTTGCCAAATCGTTCGTGGTCGCGCGACCATAATTTCAGACGGTTGGAGCGCAACTGGTCTTCGTAGTCTTCGCGCAGCTCTTGCAGACTTCCGCGAGCCACGTTCACCAAATGCAATCCCGTATCAGTCGATGTCATCTTGTCCTCTAAACCCTCAACGATATTCTGTTTTCCGGAACGTGCTGCTTGCTGCATCTGACCGTACGTCCTGTCCGAAGACTGGAGGTACTTATCTATATAGTAGATCGTCATATCGTATAGAATAACGCTCTTCTTATAGCAGACCAAGTTGCGATACCCTCCGGGATGAATCAGAAAACCGCCAGGATTTAAAGTAGTCATCTTCGTCGTGATTTTATAGTTTTCTAATTTACTAGTCTTCTAGTTAACTAGTCTACTAGTTGACTTACCTGCGATTTCTCATTCCAGTTTTCTAGTAGACTAGTTGACTAGTAGACTATCTTACTTCACCAACTGTCCCTTAGCGTCATACATCTTCTCGCCGCGGAGGATGAACAGCTCACCGTTGATCAATACTTTGTGCGGAGCCTCATTAGCCTCAGCATTCTCAAAGCCTGTCGTCGTTTGCGTGTCATTTACGCTCATTGAGATGCGGCGGCGACCCGGAGCCAATGTCGGCTCGGACGGAGTGATGTCTGCCAATCGGATATATGCACGGTAGTTAGCGATGTACGCTGCACGACCGCTTACCAACCAGTATTGGTTGTTATACAGGATATAGAACCCTGCGTCCTGATCAATATAATGCCTTGCTGTCGGATCATTCAGGTTATAGAAACCAATGAGTCCGTTGCGATTTCCTGCTCCAACATTTTCTGCGGTGTTATCCGAGTAATACACATTGATTTTCTCTACACCTGCTGCCGGTTGGAAGATATACGGAATACCTGCTTCCATTTCTCCATTGACGATCTCGTCGAAGAAGATCTTCTTGGATGCTGCACCGTAGTAAGCAATCTCGTAAAGCGTTGCGCCGATTATCTGACCGGCCTTCGGCAAGCAGATCGTTGCGTAGTTGCCGGAAACGTTGCGGCTATAGTCCGGACGCTTGTAGATCGAAACGGCTTTTTGACCGCTTCTATAGCAAGAGAAGCGCGGAGAGCTATTATTCCATTTCAAATTATTGTTCTCATTTGCGCCTTGAGCAATAATCGATGCTACGCCCTCTGCGTTTATCGTGATTGCCCATTTCCCATTGTTGTCAAGATCAGCCTCTGTATTCAAATAATTCTTATCCGAAGAACTTGCATATAGGTAGCCCGTTCCGTCATTGAACGTGAAGTTATCGTCAACCTTACCCACCGTAAATTCTACCGGCGTAGCATTGAGAATTACTACGCGGTTGTTCTGTTTCGCTATCTCAACATAGTTACGATAGTCCGTGCCGTGTTGTGTTCCCATAGCTACGTTATACTCAGCCGCCACGATATAAACCTTATCGCCGTCCTTCAGCTGTTTCACATCCGTTACGAGCATGAAGTCCGTCACATTCGGATCGCCCCACTGAGCCACGAAAGTCATATTCTCTGTCGGATAGATCTCTTGACCGGCATTGTAGGTAACTCCGTTAGCTTTCCAGCCAATGAAGAGTTTACCCTCTACCTCATATACGTTTTCTTCTATTGTGTACGCGTTGCCCTCAGTTACCGATGTCGGAGTAATCTCACTCTCTCCCTCAATCAACGTACCGCCATTCGCGTCATACGAAATGCTATACGTATTCGGCTCGCGCCATTGCGCGTAAAGGGTAACATCGCCTGCGCTCAGGTCAATCACATCACCTGCTGCTTTAGCCTCACCGTTACCGCCAACAAGAGTGTTCCAACCATTGAAGATGTGATCCGTGTAGGTCGGCTTTGCGTCCGTCACAGTAGCTTTTCCTTCGCCATCAGCCGCTTGAGCTGCCGGAGCATTCTCACCGCCGTTAGCATCGTAACGCAGTTTATAGGTCTTCAACGCCCAAACATAGAGTTGCGGGAGAACCATATTTGCTGCCGGATCTGAAGTATAAATCGTGAAACGTGGACTGCTTACATTATACAGCATATGATACGTATTTGCCGCGGCCGGAACAAGCGTTGCATTATTATCCGCGATGGTTATCGCCCATGCCGCAGTAGATTCGGTTTCCCATTTAATTGTTTTATTACCCTTATATGCCAATTGACCTAATTCATCAATTGCCTCATTCAATGTCCAAGCGCCCGTAGTGCCACCTAACTCGAATACAACAGCACTTGCAGCGTCAGCGGTTTGATCTGTTCCAAACGCATTGTATGCGATTGCGCCATCTACGATAGTTGCGTTGACCGTTCCTAATACATCACTGCTTATCGCACCGGCAACTTTACCTTTGCTTGCATTTCCAATCACATAGTACTTGCCTGCTACGAGTTGAGCATCACTTGTTACCAACTGCCACTCATATCCGCTATTACCAAAAGTCGGAACTGCTTTAACGTTCAAACCTTCTACTGCAAATGCTGGACTTTGTACTCCGTCATAAGTCGCTTTCACGTTTACTGACAAACCTGTACCAGCTGCGTCAAAGGTGGCAGGAGTAATCTCCCAGCCGCAATCTGCCACTGCAACCGTTGCGTGAGAAGCATCATTATAAGTAACCGTTACAGTCAATCCCGCAGGATCAAACGCATCGCCCACTTTATAGTTGGTCTTAGTCGGAGTGCCGGTTACAGCGACAGACTCAACAGTCTTGCGCGTAAGAGACAACAAGCGACTACCTGCCGAGAATTCATAAATCGTAGTATTAAAAATGGTGAGATTACCAAATACTACAACCTCATCGCCTACACGAATTCCATTTTCCACAAAAGCAGCGCCGTTCAATCCGTATCCATTAAAGACCTCCAGTACAGACCCTGCGTTTGTTCCATCATCAGAAATCCAATATGTCGCATTTCCGCCTGCGGTACAATGATCTACTTGATAAACGATACCTGAAACGGCAGCATTGTTAATCGGATCTTCACTACCCAGAGCCGCGCAAGCCTCGGCGACGGTCATCGGAGCAGTTAATGTAAATGTCTTTTCTACTACCAAACTTGACTCCTCGCCAATATATGCGATAGCATTGATGGTTGTGGTGGCATCCAGATGAATGGCTCCCTCGTACAAAGTAGATGACTTAGTAGGTGATGTTCCATCCGTCGTATAATAGATGGCGTTGCCCGCAGTAGCGCATGTAATCGTTACATCTGTCGAAACAACAAATCCACCACCGTTCGGCGTAAACTCTGGGGCAGCTACCGCTGCTGAAGAAATGGTCTCAATTTGATTGCCCTGCGCCATTTGGTTCACACTCTTATATTGGGAAATGGATCCGCTCACAACAACTACGTCGCCTACATGAATTTGATCTGCCGATGTAAAGTCTGCTCCACCCACATATTTACCGCGATAGACAATCATCTCATTCTGTTTCACGCCTGCCGATATATCTGATATCACATATGTAGCATTACCATTAGCAACACTTACCTCTGTAATTGAAGTAATTGTTCCGGTTACATATTTGCCACTTCCGGTAGCCTCTCCTAATGCCTGAGCAACCGTCAACGGGGTAATCTTCGTGAAGGTCTTTTCTGCCACATCACTCTCGTCGCTACCCTTAACAGCGTAAGCCTTAACCGTAGTTGTTCCATCCGCATTAACCGTAAACGGAGCAGAATATGTCAGCTTAGTTCCAGATTTCTTCGGGTCAGAACCATCTGTAGTATAGTAAATAGCATCTGCCTCAGCCTGTGTAAGAGTTACCGTCGTAGAAGTCAAGAACGGCGTCTCGCCACTAATCGTCGGCTTCGCTACTGCGGCTGCAGCGACTTCTTCATAATACAATTCTAACGTTACCAACTGGCAGTTCTTGTTTGAAATATAGAGGTAATACATTGTGTTTGCCTCTGTTTCAGAAAGAGTATAAGTGTATTTTGTATTCGTAGTTGCCCAAGTTTGCTCTTCACCACCAGCAATTACCGTACCAGTTTCATCACTAGTGACTTTTACTTTAGTGGTTGTTGAGCACTTACTACTATTCGTTGCTTCTACTTTTACTAATTTATAACCTTCAATTGCCGGAAGACCCAATTTGGCAACAGAAGTCAGCATTAGATAGCCACTATTACATTTAACATTATTAAGAGCAAAAGTATAATCTACTTCATTCAGCGTATAAGTGTAATTGCTTGTCGTTGTAGAATTCGTTGTAGGCCACTCTCCCGGATTAGAAGAAAAGCCAAATGTCAATTTTGTTCCATTAAATGGCGCTACTACATTCATCGTAACGGTCACGTCCTGAGACTTGCTATCAGCCATAGATTGAATAGTCAATGTCTGCTCATGCTCACCAATTGTTGCAGTAGATGGAGTAATTGTAATCTCATCTCCGCTTGCGGAAATCGTACCAGTAGCAGTAAACGCGTCAGAGAGTCCCGAATAAGTGACAGAACCTGTCAAGTTAGCATATGTTACAGCAACGGTTTTAGCAGCCACATCCGCATTCTGATCTACTGTACCAAAATCAATTACTACTGGATCTGCAGAAAGGGTCGGATTTGCGGGACCACCTGTTGTATACGTAACAATAATAGAGTTAATTTTAACCGTGGTGCCACCAGTAAAAGATACCGATTCAGCACTTCCTGTCCAGGTATTGTCAGAAAGACCTGTAGGAACTGCTGTACCAACTGTGCCACTATTCATATTAAACTCAATTTTAGTAATGGTATTCCCCGAAGCGACAGACAGAGTCATGACATCTTTACTATAGTATCTCACGATTCCCGAACTCGTATAGAATCCTGGCTGATTACCACTATTCCTTTTAATTAAGCAGGTTACTCCACCAAATTCTTTTGATACGGTACCACCTGCAGTAGTAACCACTTCTTTGGTAGATACCTTATTTAGCGTAGCCTCCCCTCCCCACACATTCAGACTGCCGAGCAAAAACAGCAGCATGAAAGCATAGTGTTTTAGCATAGTCCCCCGACGGTCGAACGACGGTGAACCGACGGTCAAAGCCAACGTCGTGCCGACGCTCTTCCGCTCCGACTTCCTTAATAAGTTAAAATTTTTCATAATACTTATATTTTAAAGTTAATATTGTTTAGCTATTATTAGTGTTGCGTTAATCTTGTGCCATATACTTATATCTTGCTGATATAGGGCTTTTTATAGGAAGATTTTTACTTCTCGATTTGATTAGAAAAATTTTATTTACAATTTTATTGCATCAGTACTAATTTTAGATAATTTTTGACTTATACATTTAAATATTGTGAGTTATGTTAAAGTTTTCTTATTTCTTTCCTTTTTTAACTTTGTGCTTGATCTTTACGACTGCGAAGTTCAGTTCGATCTCTGTCTCAGTTTCTGTAGTGTCTAATTGAGAGCCAAGCACCTCGCCTATTAGCTCTCCGCTACGTTGCATGAGGGTTTTCTTCTGAGTCTCGTCATCAGTTGCCGTTACTGCTTGCATCGTGCGAGCCAATTCGCGTAATTGAACAAAAGTATCAATAATTGCAATCGTTGTTTGTGTTGCTCGTTCACTCTTTAAGATGGTTGCCAACATATACAAACCGCTCTCTGTAAAAGCTGTTGGCGCATTTCGTCTTCCTCCCCAACTTGCGGTCGAAATTTTCGACTTCAAGTCTGCAACTTCCTGATTATTAAGTACAAATAAATACCCATTCGGGAATTTATCCGGGTTATTCTTAACTGCTTGATTAATTTCTCGAGTCTCTACCCCATTTTAAATTCCGATGCAAAGTTACAAAATATCTTTGATATTTGCAAATATTTCTGCTGTTATTTTTATTTTGTAATCGATATTGCCAATTTTATGAGTTAAAAGTATCGTTTTCTCTACATTCCCACATTGCATAATTGTTTGTTATTTTAAAGTTAATTATGTTTGTTTTTGAATGTTTAATCGGTGATAGCACATGACCAGCACAAGACCAGCACATAAGTAGTATATAAGTAGTATAATAAGTAGTAGATGCCGGGGAATAGACATACGAAAATGCCTTTTTTTTTGAGCAAAAGGACGAAACGCGAGCCTATTTTACAGTTGTCCGGCTTCGACGAGGTTGATGACCCGTTCGGTGATGCGGTCTTTGTCGGAGGCGTCGTATTCCTCTTTGAGGTCGTTTTTGAAGAGTTTGGCGATGAACTGCCAGAAGTTGGCTGCCGCTTTGCCTTTGTACTGCTTGATGAGTTCGTAGCTGGTGCGTTCGGTCTCGCGATCCATGAGTTTCATGAGCATCATCCCTTGCGAGGCGTACATACCGCGGAAATCCTTCTCGTATTTACGAAAGAGCTGTCGCTCGAAGGACCGCCACCACCGTCTTCGACTTTTGTCATCGGGCAGTTTCGCCAGTTCGCTATCGGCGTACTCCATATCTTTGGTGATACGCTTTGCGTAAGGTAAGCATTTCTTGACATCCCGCACGGTTTTCCAGTAGAATTTCTCCTGCCGTTTGTTCTTGAACTTCATCGGCGGATAGACCCATAGTTCGTGCAGCCATGCCATATAGAGGGTGTCGCCGTTCTCGATACGGATCATGCAGGAGTCCAAAAGCGGCCTCTTCTCGGCCCTACCGGGAAGGGAAGGGAGCAAGAAGAAGCCACAAAGCACTATGTACAGTAGTCGTTTCATTCCACAGGGCTACTGACAAATATTATGCCAATTAATAATTGAGGGCAAAGACGACACGTCCTGCGGAGGGCTTGCCGGTGACCATACAGGTACCCGGTTCGCTGTGATGACCGGGCAGATCCGCCAAAGGAATGCAACGGATGGTTGCTTTGGTCTCGTCTTTGATACGCTGCTCGGTCTCCGGGGTACCGTCCCAGTGGGCGAGGAGGAAGCCACCTTTCTTGAGTTCCTCTTTGAACTCGTCATAGCTATTGACCTCGCGGGTGTTGGCGATACGGAAATCGAGGGCTTTCTGCAGCAGGTTGGCCTGGATCTCCTCCAGCAGTTTTTGTATTTTTTCTACGATTCCATCGAGCGAAATGGTCTCTTTGGTCTGGGTATCGCGGCGTGCGATCTCGATGGTACCGTTCTCGAGGTCACGGCCACCCATGGCGAGGCGAACGGGCACACCCTTGAGCTCGTAGTCGGCGAACTTATAACCCGGCGTATATTTCTCTTCGGTATCGACTTTGACGCGGATGCCGAGGGCCTTGAGTTGGTCAGCAATAGGGTTGAGTTTTACCATCAGTTTATCGAGGTCCTCTTGTTTCTTGAAGATGGGCACGATAACCACTTGGATCGGCGCTAAGTGCGGCGGCAGGACAAGTCCGTTATCATCGGAGTGGGTCATGATGAGCGCCCCCATCAGACGGGTCGAGACACCCCAACTCGTAGCCCATACGTACTCGTATTTATTCTCCTTATTGAGGAACTGTACGTCGAAGGACTTGGCGAAGTTCTGACCGAGGAAATGGGAGGTACCGGCCTGCAGGGCTTTACCGTCCTGCATCATGGCTTCAATACAATATGTATTGAGTGCTCCGGCGAAGCGCTCGTTCGGCGACTTGACACCTTTAACGACCGGAATAGCCATCACGCTCTCGGCGAAGTCGGCATATACATCGAGCATCTGTCGTGCGTAGTCCTCGGCTTCCTCTTTGGTCGCATGGGCGGTGTGTCCCTCCTGCCAGAGGAACTCGGCCGTACGGAGGAAGAGGCGGGTACGCATCTCCCAGCGCATGACGTTACACCACTGGTTACAGAGGATAGGCAGGTCCCGATAGGACGAGATCCAGTTCTTATAGGTGGACCAGATGATGGTCTCGGAAGTCGGACGGATGATGAGTTCTTCCTCGAGTTTCGCCTGCGGGTCTACGACCACGCCGCGACCGTCGGGGTCGTTCATCAGACGATGGTGGGTCACAACGGCGCACTCTTTGGCAAAGCCCTCTACGTGCTCCGCTTCGCGGCTAAGGAAAGACTTTGGGATGAGGAGCGGGAAATAGGCGTTTTTGACACCTTTCTCTTTGAACCGACGGTCGAGCTCCGCCTGAATCGTTTCCCAAATCGCATAGCCGTAGGGCTTGATGACCATACATCCGCGGACCGCACTCTGCTCCGCCAAGTCGGCCTTAACGACCAATTCGTTATACCACTTCGAATAATCCTCGCTTCGAGGAGTTAATTTTTGAAAATTTGCCATATCTATTGTTGCTTATTTAGCGTGTTTATTCGCGAATCCAGGTCTGGTTTCGGCCGAGCAGCCCGAACTTATCCACCGATCCGCGCAGGACGAGTTTGCCATCCTTGGGATAGATCTTACCGTAATAGAAATTACCGGACTCGGGGTCGAGGAGTTTGCCCCCGACGAGTTGGTTGTTTTTCGCATCGTACTTCATGCCGCGGATGAAGACGAGCCCAACGAGGGGAGCGTTATGGTCGTCTCCCGGACATTTATCGCAGACGAGGTCCGCGGGGCCCATGAGCATCTTCGCGATCTTACCGTAATAGAGTCCGTCGGCACCGCGATAGATGGACACGACGGAATAGCTGTTGCCGGTCTTATCATCAACGGTCTTCCAGTTACCGAGTATATCGTTGATTTCCGCGGAGGCGAAAAGGGCGACCGAGAGGAGGCAGAAAGAAAGGATAAAACGTCTCATATGCATGCGAATGAATCAAAAACGGCTGCAAAAGTAGTAAAAAATTTGCATATACGCAAATAAAATGAATTTTTATTTGTTCATATCCATTTTTTTTCGTACCTTTGCGGCGGATTTGTAACTAAATCGACCTCAAGAAGATATGAAAAAGCGCATTTTAACAATCATGAACGTGCTCCTTGGCGCGATGAGTGTGGGTCTTGTAGGCTGTCATGTGGGTAAGAACTCGACGAATCCGGCACAACGTCCGATGTTGTTGTACGGTGTGCCGACGGAACGTATGATGGCGAAGTACGGTGTGCCGGTACGTCCGGTGGAAGAGTTGCAGTTGCCGTCTGATACGATCGATGCGCCGGCAGATACGACGGCTATTTCTGAGCCGCAAGAGGTTCCGGAACAGACTCCGGCGCCGAAGCCGGAGATGCGTCCGGTAGTGAAATACGGTATTCCCAATAACCTTCGTTAATAGGCATGAACCTGCGCTTAAAAACGGCGTTATGGCTGGAGCGGTGGCGGCGGCAGAACTTAAAGCAACTGCATCCGCTGCAGCAGCTGTTCTGGGAGTCGACATTACGATGTAATGTCCATTGTTTGCATTGCGGGAGCGACTGCATCGCTTCGGTCGAGACGCCCGACATGCCGGCAGAAGATTTTTTGAAAGTCATAGATGAAGAAGTGACGCCGCACGTTGACCCGCGTGAGGTGATGATCATCGTATCCGGAGGAGAACCGCTGATGCGCAAGGACCTGGCTCAGGTCGGTCGGGCGTTGAAGGAACGGGGCTATCCCTGGGGCATGGTGACGAACGGTCTGGCTCTGACGGAGAAGCGGTTCAGGGAGTTGCGTGAAGCAGGTCTCCGTTCTATAACCGTCTCCTGCGACGGACTGGAAGAGGATCATATATGGATGCGTCAGCATCCCTTGGCGTTCGAAGGCGCGACGCGTGCGATCCGACTATGCGCAGCGGAGAAAGGTCTGGTATGGGATGTAGTGACCTGCGTCAACCAGCGCACGATCGGTCATATCGAAGCGATACGCGATATGCTATGGGGTTTGGGAGTACGCGACTGGCGGGTATTCGGTATCGACCCGATGGGGCGGGCAGCGGAGAACCCGGAGTTGCTGCTGACGGACGAACAGTTCCGTTCCTTGATGGATTTCATTACGGCGGAGCGGAAAGCAGGACGCCATGTATCGTATTCGTGCGAGGGTTTCTTAGGCGACTACGAAGGCAAGGTGCGCGACTACCTCTACCAGTGTGCTGCGGGGGTGACGGTAGCTTCGATTCTCATCGACGGCCATATCTCCGCCTGCACCAGTATCCGCGGCAAATACTATCAGGGGAATATCTATAAAGACTCGTTCTGGCGCGTATGGGAAGAGGAGTTCAAACCCTATCGCGACCGGAGTTGGATGAAAAAGACGGAACCCTGTAAAGACTGCAAAGCCTTCGCGTTCTGCGAAGGCAATGGTATGCATTTGAGGCGTGAGGACGGCTCGCTCATGCTCTGTCATCTGCATCGCCTCCAAGGCGCCAGCTCTCAACTCTAAACTCTAAACTCTCAACTCTTAGTTTCTAAGGTTTTTCATGAGTTGTGCCACTTCACGTTTGTCGTCCGCTTCGCGGAGCGATTGGCGTTTGTCGTAGGCATGCTTACCCTGGCAGAGAGCGATCTCCATCTTCGCCAGGCCTTTTTCATTGATAAAAAGCACGAGCGGCACGATGGTCTTACCGGTGTCTTTGGTCGCTTTGTCGAGTTTCCGGATCTCGCGTTTGGTGAGCAGCAGTTTGCGGTCGCGTTTGGCGTCATGGTTGGCATAACTGCCGAAGCGATATTCGGCGATATGCATCTGCTTGACGTACATCTCTCCGTGCTCTACGGCACAATAACTATCCACCAAGGACGCTTTGCCTTCGCGGATAGATTTGATCTCGGTGCCGAATAACTGAATACCCGCGGTGAAGCGGTCCAGGATGATGTATTCAAACTTCGCCTTCTTGTTCAGGATCCGTATGTCGCTCTTCGCTTTCACTGGCTTCTTTTAACTTACTACTTTTTACTTTACGGTATTTCTTCTGGCGTTGTTCCCATCGTTCACGCGCATATTGCTGCATATCGATGACAGTATCGTTCTCGTCGATGATCTCGAGTCCGAAGATGGTCTCGATGATATCCTCGAGGGTGAGGATACCGACAAACATGCCGTATTCATCGATGATTTGTGCGATCTGGCTCTTTTGCTTGAGCATGGAGTCGAAGATGACGCCGAGGGTGAGGTCCTGGTCGAAAGCAGGCAATGAACGCTTGATGCCGCCGAGGGTCTTGCGGAAATGATCTTCAGTCAGTTCCTCGAGTGCATCGTTCCGCAGCACATAGCCGGTGATATACTCGGGTGCCTCGGGATTATAGAGCGGGATACGCGAGAAATGGTCGTATTCATCGTTGTCGTAGTAGGCGCGGAGGGTCATGTTCTCCGGTGCGGTCTTGGCGACAACACGCGGCGTCATCACATCGTAGGCATGGATGGAGTCGAGGCGCATGAGGTTGGAGAAGATCTTATTCTCGTCCTCGTCCACAACCCCTTCTTCTTCACCCACATTGACCATCGCCAGCACTTCTTCCCGGCTGACGGAGGGGTCGTCTTCGTTATCGGGGAAAGCACGCGTGATGAGTTCGACCAATAATACCAAAGGATACAATATAAAGATGAGCGCGCGTATGATGCGCGCGGTAGGGCCCATGAGCTGACGCCAATAGGTAGTACCGATCACTTTCGGTATGATCTCCGAGAAGACGAGGATGAGGATGGTGGTGAGGGCCGAGACGATACCGACCCACATACCGCCGAACTGGGCAGCCTGGGCACCCACGCCGGCTGCGCCCACCGTATTGGCGATGGTGTTGAGCGAGAGGATAGCGGCTAATGGCCGACCGGTGTCCTCCTTATACTGGCTCATGAGCGTCGCGGGCGCATAGCCTTCCTCTTCGCGAAGATTAATATAACTGAGCGAGGTGGACATCAGCACCGCCTCCAGGATGGAGCAGATGAAACTGATGCTCATCGAGCCGAATAAAAACAAAAGCAGTAGTCCCATATAGTCCTTTCTTTTATCCTACTTGGCATCCGTTCTTCACGGGTGCAGAAACGGTAGTGACGACCAGTTTGCCGTCGGCATCTACCGCCGAGAGAATCATACCCTGACTCTCGATACCCATCATCTTACGGGGCGGGAAATTGGCGATGAACAGCACCTGTTTGCCCACGAGCACGGAGGGGTTCGGATAACTTTGTGCAATACCCGATAAAATCGTACGACCTCCCATGCCATCGTCCAATTTGAACTGCAGCAAACGCTCCGATTTCTTGACGGGCGTACACTCCAGTACAGTAGCCACGCGGATGTCATTTTTCTCGAATTCATCGAAAGAATTCGGTTCTTTGACCGGTTCGGGTCTCCAGTTCTTGAGTGCCTCGGCTTGTGCTGCGGCTTCGTTCTCGGCCTTGATGCGGGCGAGCTTGTCGAGTTGCGCCTGAATAGCACTGTCTTCGATCTTCTCAAAGAGCAGCGAGATCTCGCCGAGCGCATCGTTCTCTTTGAGCATATCGATACGACCGAGATCTTCCCAGCCGAAGGCTTGGTCAAGACGCAACATGGCGCGTAATTTCTCCGATGAAAACGGGAGGAACGGCTCGAAAGCGATGGCGAGGTTAGCGGCTATCTGCAGCGCGATATGGAGCACGGTAGCGGTACGGTTCATATCCGTCTTGGCGAGTTTCCAAGGCTCGGTATCGGCGAGGTATTTATTACCGATGCGGGCGAGGTTCATGGCCTCTTTCTGCGCCTCGCGGAAACGGAAGACATCGAGCAAACTCTCGATTTGTGATTTGTAATTTGTGATTTGTGATATGACTTCTTTGTCGTAGTCGGTGAGTTCGCCGCAGGCGGGTACGCGTCCTTCGAAATACTTGGACGTGAGCACGAGGGCGCGGTTGACGAAGTTACCGTAGATAGCTACGAGTTCGTTGTTGTTACGCGCCTGGAAGTCCGCCCAGGTGAAGTCGTTATCTTTGGTCTCCGGGGCATTGGCGGTAAGCACATAGCGCAGCACGTCCTGTTTGCCGGGGAAATCATCGAGGTATTCGTTGAGCCAAACCGCCCAGTTGCGGGAAGTAGAGATCTTATCGCCCTCGAGGTTCAGGAACTCATTCGACGGCACGTTGTCGGGTAAGTTATAGCCCTGCGCCTTGAGCATAGCGGGGAAGACGATGCAGTGGAAAACGATGTTATCTTTCCCGATGAAATGGATCATTCTGGTATCTTCCTGTTTCCACCATTTCTCCCAATTACCGAATTTATCGGGCTCGTTTTGGCAAAGCTCCTGGGTATTGGAGATGTAGCCGATGGGGGCATCAAACCATACGTAAAGCACTTTGCCTTCTGCGCCCTCTACGGGCACGGGGATACCCCAGTCCAGATCACGGGTGACGGCACGGGGTTTGAGTCCGCTATCGAGCCAACTCTTGCACTGGCCATAGACGTTCGAACGCCATTCCTTATGATTATTGAGGATCCAGTCCTCGAGCCAGGTCTGGTATTGATCGAGGGGGAGGTACCAGTGTTTGGTCTCCTTCTTGGTGAGGGCATTCCCGGTCTCGGCATTATAGGGGTTGATCAGTTCATCGGGCGAGAGGGTAGCACCGCATTTCTCACACTGGTCGCCATAGGCGCCCAAGGAATGGCAGCGCGGACACTCACCGCGGATATTGCGGTCGGTCAGGAAATGGCCTGTCTCGGGATCGTAGAACTGCTCCGAGCTCTCTTCGATAAACTGACCGGCTTCGTACATCTTGCGGAAATAGTCCGCGGCAAACCGATGATGAATAGCCGAAGTGGTACGGGAATAGATATCGAAGGAGATACCGAATTGCTCAAAAGAGCGCTTGATAAGCGAGTGATAGCGGTCCACCACCTCTTGGGTCGTGATTCCTTCTTTGCGGGCGCGTATAGTAACGGGAACCCCGTGCTCATCGCTACCGCAGACAAACATGGTCTCCTTGCCTTTCAGGCGCAGATAGCGCGCGTAGATATCCGCCGGAACATAGACGCCGGCAAGGTGTCCGATGTGCACCGGACCATTCGCATAAGGCAGGGCTGCTGTAATTAAAGTGCGATTATATGCCATATTTTTGTATAAATTTTTACTAAAAAGTTGTTTTTTCTAAAAATTGTTTGTGTATATCAATTATTTTTACTACTTTTGCAGTCGCAAAAAACCTCCGCACCGGAAGTACACAAACTGAAATCGGCTGCAAAGGTACTACAAAAAATCCAAATATGCAAATTAAAACGTTGAAAAATCGCCAAACATATTTCGTTTTGCTACTTGCGTTGCTCATTAGCGGGGTGACGCAGGCGAAAGTAAGCAATTATATCGGTGCTACGGCGCAGGTAGCGGACTGGACGTTGAAGCCCGCCCAGAGTCAGTACGGTTCCAGTTTCGGTCCCGTCGGTGGTGTTGGGTTTGTGTATGAGATGCAGGCGGGTAAAAAATACAGTCCTACCCGTTTTCTCTTTGACCTCGGCGTAGGTGCGTGGGGTGGTATGACGGCGTTCTCGCAGGGAAGTAACAAAGTGGTTTCGTTGGATGGTCAACGTGACCTGCAGGGGGATCCGTTCAGTTATGTCTATGAGATCAAGAGCCGCAAAGATTACTACACGAATATCGCGGTGCAGGTGCCGGTTCTGTTGGGAGTTCAGCACAAGGCGTTTTATATGCTGGTTGGTATGAAATTCGATGCGAGTGTGTTCACTCGTGCGCATTCCAAAGCGGCCCTTACGACCTACGGTAATTATCCCGATTTCGGTATCATCGGTCTGTCGCCGGAACTGCCTCAGTATCAGTTCTTTGCGAATGAGAAGAAGCATAATAATGCCCCTGCCAGTCTGAAGTTGAACATGGCGCTGAGTCTGGAGTTAGGCGGTAGGATAGGTGTGTTGACGAGCGATGTGGGATACGATGTACCGAAGCGTAATGTGGAGTACCGTTTAGCCGGATTCATCGACTATGGTCTGACGGATGTGCATACGTCGCGCACCTTGGATGCCCTCGTGACGCCGACGACCTATAACACCGATCCGGAGTCGCCGGACTATGTGTACAACACCCGCACGATGATCGACGGCGTGGAGTTGAATGACCTGATGTCCACGAAGAACTTCGCTTCGAAGGTGAATAACCTGATGATCGGTGTGAAGTTTACGATTCTCTTCCAGTTGCCGGAGACAGGTCGATGCCTGCTCTGCTACGACGCATACAAGAGTTTAGTCCGTCCCCGCGGGGGTAGAAGTGGAATGAAGTACGAGGAATAAATCGTCCTCTTTCACTTCGCGAATAGTGCCATTCTTGGCAACCGAGATATGGCCGGTCTCTTCCGATACTACGATGCACGTAGCATCGGATTTTTCTGCTAATCCCAACGCGGCGCGGTGACGCAAACCGTAATGCTGCGGAATAGACTGGTTATGACTGACAGGCAGTATGCAGGCGGCCGCTACCAGTTTTCCATCGCGGATGATAAGTGCGCCGTCATGGAGCGGGGTGTTTTTGAAGAAGATATTCTCGATGAGACGCGCCGAGACGATAGCATCCAGTCGTTCTCCGGTCTCGATGATATCCTTGAGGTCATCGGCTTCGGGAAGGACAATGAGTGCACCCGTTTTGGTGGAAGCCATATGACGGCAAGCCTGGGTGATCTCAAGCACCTGTTGACGGGAAGCTGTCTCGTCTTCGTTTCTGCGCTTAAACAAGGCCAGTGAAGAGAAACGTGCACCCAAGCGATTAATGAACGAACGGATCTCTTCCTGGAAGATCACGATGAGTGCGATGGCTCCTACGGAGATGATACGGTCGAAGAGTGCGCCGGTAAGGTCCAGGTCGAAGACGAAACTGACCAAAAACCAAACTACGATGAACGCCAAGATACCCCAGAAAAGGTTCGAAGCTCCGCTCTTGCGCAGCAGGCGGTAAACCTCATATAAGATTGTAGCCACCAGCAGGATGTCTATCAAATCCTTGAATCCGAATGAAACGGCGAGAAAATGCATTCTGTGTATATTCTATTAAGTTACTGTTCTAATTCCTACTACCCGACAGTTGTTCCCAGAGGGTGATGGTCTGTTTGGTCTCTTTCACGTCGTGGGTACGCAGGATGGAAGCGCCGTGCTCGAGTGCGTACAGTTGCAGCGCCTGGGTGGCGCAGAGGCACGTATCGGGCGTGAGTCCCAAGGGCCGCCACAGCATGGATTTGCGACTGACGCCCACCAAGACCGGTCGCTCATAGGCCTTGAGTCGGTCCAGTTGCCGCATACAGGTATAGTCCGCCTCTGTGCTATTGATGAATCCGAAACCGGGATCGAGAATGAGGTCGATATCCTGCATTTCAGGCATGCGTTTCGGCAGGTCGAGTTGGCCGCAGA
>SAMEA3663047__coassemble_338_pt1 | contig 17363 bp, 18 predicted proteins | sample SAMEA3663047__metabat2_low_PE_014 | metagenome-assembled genome bin SAMEA3663047 (sample SAMEA3663047) | pig gut metagenome | biome: pig gut; feature: pig-associated habitat; material: faeces | place: France | collected 2012 | reverse complement strand
CGGCGCAAAGCCAAAACAGCTAATTTTGGTATCATCTATGGCATCTCTGCTTTTGGTTTGGCGCAGCAATTGGATTGCTCCCGCGCTGAGGCGAAACAACTTATAGACGACTATTTTGCCGCTTTCCCGAGTGTCATCCGTTATATCGAGTCGCAGAAAGAACTCGCGCGTCAACGCGGGTATGCGGAGACGCTTTTCGGCCGCAAACGCTATCTTCCGGATATTAACTCCCAGAATGCGACAGTACGTTCCTTCGCGGAACGAAACGCTGTCAATGCCCCGATACAAGGAACGGCTGCGGATATCATTAAAATGGCGATGGTAAGTATCCATCGGCGGTTGAAAGCAGAGGGTCTGCAAGCACAGATGATCATGCAGGTACATGACGAACTGAACTTTAACGTACCTGTTGCCGAAGTGGATCGGGTGCGCGAGACAGTGGTCGGTGAAATGCAGAATGCCGTTCATTTGTCCATTCCTTTGATTGCTGAATGCGGAGTAGGAGAAAACTGGCTTGAAGCTCATTAATATCATATTGGCAATTCGTATTCTCTGTATCGGGAATAGTTTCTCGTGGGATGCCGTGGAGCAAGAACTTGTTCCGCTGTGTGCAGCGTCGGGAGTAGAAGTGGAAATCCATAATTTGTATTATGGAGGCTGTTCCTTGGAACAACATGCGCAATTTCTTTTGCTCGATACGGCTGCCTATTCCCATCGTGTGTGCACGAATGCGACCCCGCGCGTTATACAAGATACCATTTCCCTTCGACAAGCGCTTCAAAACGGCACATATGATTATATCTCTCTTCAGCAAGCCAGCCATGACAGCGGAATACGTTCGTCATACGAACCTTGGCTCGGCATGCTGATAGACACCGTGAAATCGTATCAGCCGGATGCACAACTATGTTGGATGCAAACTTGGGCATATAGTCAGAATGCTACTCACTGGGCCTATCCTCTTTATCAAAATGATCAGCAAACCATGTACGACAGCATCGTGGCTTGTCTGCAGATACCTCTTGCGCATCAATTACTTGTTCTTCCCTGTGGTGCAGCAATTCAATTGGCTCGCAAAACGAAACTGGGAGATACGCTCTGCCGCGACGGATATCATCTCAATTATGTATATGGTCGTTACACCGCCGCGTGTGTGTGGTATGAATATATCACCGGTAAGGACGTGCGAAAAAATAAATATAGAAATACGCAAATGACCGGTCAACAACGTCGATGGACGCAAAAATCGGCACATCAGGCTATCCAAAATGCTAAAAATGCACTTTTTTAGAAAAAAATTGCTAAAAAATTTGCGTATATCAAAAAAAAGCAGTACTTTTGCACCCGCTTTTGAATCGAAGGCACCTTGGTGCCGAGAAAATCGCTTCTTAAGCGCTTTTGAAAAGAACAACCCTTGGTGCGGTAGTTCAGTTGGTTAGAATACCGGCCTGTCACGCCGTAGGTCGCGAGTTCGAGTCTCGTCCGCACCGCCTCTTTTCATAGAGAATGACCAGCGAAAGCTGGTTAACTTTTCAAAAGCAATGGTCCATTAGCTCAACTGAATAGAGTACCACACTACGGATGTGGGGGTTGCAGGTTTGAATCCTGCATGGATCACATGAGTTAACTGAAAAATGCGTCTGAAAATTTACTTTCAAGCGCATTTTTTTGTTAAGGTTTGTAAACTGTCACACCGAAGGGTGACGGATTACGAAGAAATCCTGCAAAATATGCGAGTTATAGTTCAACGTTGTTCGCGCGCGGAGGTGCGCATAGAAGGAGAAGTAGTAGGTGCTATCCGGCGCGGTTTTATGCTGCTGGTGGGTATAACGGACGGAGATATGCGTGCGCAAGCCGATCTCTTGGCTAAAAAAGTAGCCCAGATGAGAGTGTTTGAAGATGCAGATGGAAAAATGAATCTGGGGCTCAAGGAGGTTGGCGGCGCTATTTTGAGTATATCGCAATTTACCCTTTATGCGGATTGCCGCAAAGGTAACAGACCGAGTTTTATTCGTGCAGCGCGTCCTGAAGTGGCGGAGCCGCTATACGAGTATTTCAATAGCGTGTTGCGCGACAAATATGATTTGCACGTTGAGACCGGCCGTTTCGGCGCCGATATGAAAGTGGACTTTATTAATGACGGACCCGTGACAATTATTTTGGACTCTTCTGCCATTTTGGCAGATGATATGCCTATGGCATAGTAGTTGTTCCACGTCGCATAGACGTTAATTATATGGATTATGAAAAAAGAACAGATAGAAGAGCAAGTAGAGAATCAGGAGCAGGAACTCCAAGAGCAAGTCGAGGAAACGCAAACCCCGACCACCGAAGAGTTGGAAGCACGAATTGCGGAATTGGAGGATAAGAACCTGCGTATGATGGCGGAGTTTGATAACTATCGTCGTCGTACCAATAAGGAGAAACTGGACTTGATGGCTACGGCCGGAGAGGGCATCTTTAAAGAGATGTTACCTTTGATAGACGATTTTGAACGTGCTACTGAGGCTATGAATAAAACCGATGATATTGAGGCTGTGAGGGAAGGAATACGTCTGATTCAGCAGAAGTTTATATCCTTCCTGGACAAGCAAGGTGTGCATGCCATTGAAACCGAAGGAGTCGATTTTAATACGGATGAGCATGAGGCGGTTACTACTTTTGCTGCAGGTGAGGAGCAGAAAGGGAAAGTAATTGACTGCACCCAGCGTGGCTATAAATTGGGAGATAAGGTCATTCGGTTTGCCAAAGTAGTCGTAGGAGAATAATGCTAAACCTTAAAATGAAATAGTCTTATGGCAGAGAAAAGAGATTACTATGAAGTGCTGGGTGTGGAGAAAACAGCCAGCGCAGAAGAAATAAAAAAGGCCTATCGCAAGAAAGCGATACAATACCACCCTGATAAAAACCCGGGCGATAAAGAGGCTGAGGAGAAATTCAAGGAAGCGGCTGAGGCATACGAAGTGCTTTCTGACCCGCAGAAGCGTCAGCGTTATGATCAGTTTGGTATGGCTGGCATGCAAGGTGCAGGCGGATTCTCAGGAGGCGGAATGTCCATGGAAGATATCTTCTCGCATTTCGGTGATATCTTTGAGGGAGCAGGATTTGATCTCGGTGATATCGGAGAGATGTTTATGGGCGGTCGCGGCCGCAGTCGTGGTCCGCGTGTGCAGCGCGGTAGTGATATGCGCGTTAAAGTGCGTCTGACGCTTGAGGAGATTGCGAAAGGATGCGAGAAGAAGATAAAGGTACGTAAACTCGTTGCTTGTGGTGATTGCCATGGCACCGGAAGCCAAGATGGTACTACGGAGACCTGTCCGACCTGTAAGGGTTCAGGACGAGTCATTCGCCAGCAGCGTGGCATCTTCGGTATGATGCAAGTGCAGGCGGATTGCGATACCTGTAACGGCGAAGGACGTATCATCAGGAATAAATGTCCGAAATGCGGTGGTCAAGGTGTGGTTCGCGATGAAGAGATTATTACCATCACGATTCCTGCCGGTGTGGCCGGCGGTATGCAGTTGTCCCGGGTAAAGGAAATGCAGCGCCGCATGGCGGTGTAGCCGGTGATCTGCTCGTGCTGATTGAGGAAGAAGAGCACAAAGATTTCGTTCGTCAAGAGAGCGATTTGGTATATAACTTACTGCTTGATATGCCTACGGCTGTATTAGGCGGACAGGTGCAAATACCTACACTTACGGGCGATGTGAAGATTACCATCACGCCGGGTACGCAGCCGGGTAAGGTATTACGTATGCGAGGCAAAGGACTACCGCGTATTGACCAGTATGGACGTAGTTACGGCACAGGCGATTTGCTCATCAATGTAGGGGTATATATCCCGGAAAAACTCAATAAAGAAGAACGCAAACTAATCGAGCAATTGCAAGATAGTCCGAATATAGCTCCGGGAGCAGGAGAGAAAAAGAGTTTCTTCCAGAATTTATTCGGCATATAATCTGAACACAAAATGCGCAAAATGACAAAGCACATAGGATTCTGGCTCCTCATTTGGGGAGTATTGGATTTGCTGTGTGCTTTGTTTTGTGAGATCCATGCCGATGAAGCGTATTATCGGCTTTACGGACAGTTCCTCGATTGGGGGTATTTTGATCACCCCCCTATGGTCGGTCTGATGACCGCGCTCGGTAACATTGTCGTGCCTGAAACAAGTCTGATACTCAAGAATTTGAGTGTTAGGCTTGTAACTGTTTTAATGCATATGGCTACGGTCTATGTCGTCTGGCGGACTGTCGAGCGCTCAACGCGAGAGACGCAACTCCCTGCCTTTCTGCTGGTTGCATTCTCGATTCCTATGTTCTGCGCCTATGGATTCTTAACGACTCCCGATGCACCGCTTCTCTGCTTTGCCGCGTTATTCTACTATGCCTACAGACGGTTCATTATCGTGCCTTCTTGGAGTATGACCGCCCTGTTGGGTATTAGTATGGCAGGGATGTTGTATAGCAAATATATTGCGGTACTTGTTATTCTGTTTGCGCTGTTAGGCAACTTACGCTTGCTTCGTGAAGGCAAAGCTTGGGTGGCAGTAGGCATAGCGATGGTGTTAATGATCCCGCATTTGTGGTGGCAATATGAGAATAATTTCCCTTCTTTCACGTACCATTTGGTGTCCCGTGCCACGTCATACCAACTGCTCTATTCCGTAGAGTTCCTTCCTAATCAATGGGCGGTGTTTAATCCGTTGGTGTGGGCGTTGATGCTTTGGATCGGAGGACGTCAGATTTGTCACAGTGATGCGTTCAGGCGTTCGCTGGGAATGACTATTTGGGGCTTCCAGGTGTTCTTCCTGGTCATGACCTGCCGCGGACATGTGGAACCGCACTGGACGGTAGTAACAGCCATCCCCGCCATCATCCTTCTTACGGAAGAGACGGAGATATGGAAACGAGGTATCAAAATTGCACTGGCTTGTTGTGCAGGATTGGTATTGGTGGCACGTGTTGTCTTAATGCTTAATGTGCTGCCTGCACGAACGGGCCTGGCGAATAAACGACCTTTCTACGAACAATTGCATGCTGAAGCACAGGGCTATCCTGTCGTGTTTGACGGATCTTTCCAGGCCCCCTCGCTTTATCGTTTCTACTATAATGACGAGGCCGTACTCGTCCGTAATCTATATGACCGCTACACCCAGTTTGATCTATGGCATTTAGAACGCGAGTTGTTAGGGAAACCGGCCTGTGTACGCCGCAAAGGGCAAGTATATATCACGGAATCGTTAAATGATGAGGACTTGAGTGAATAGCAGTTGGCTGACCATATTACTTCGGTTTATTCGATTCGGCATTGTCGGCGCCAGTGGAATGGTGGTCGATTTCGGCGTGACATGGCTGTGCAAAGAGAAACTGCACTGGAATAAGTACATCAGTAATTCCCTCGGTTTCATCTTGGCGGCAACCAATAACTATGTCTGGAACCGTCTCTGGACTTTCCAGAGCACCAGTGATGCCGTGGCGCGGGAGTATACGTTATTCTTTATCATCGCCCTCATCGGCTTGGGACTGAATAATGGTATTATCTATCTCTTGCACGAACGCTTGCATCTTAATTTCTATCTCAGTAAACTCATCGCCATCGGATGTGTAACGATTTGGAATTTTGTTATGAATTATGTCTTTACCTTCCGTGCGTAAATATGGCGTTATAGGCTTGATGCTCCTTTGCTCAGGTTTCGTTTTCGGTTTTACCCCCACCGGTGTAGCACCCGCTTTCTTCGGGCCGAATGCCTTGCCTGTTCCGGATATGTCGGATGGTTGTGCGCAAAGCGAACTGAAGGTAGAACTGGCTGCAGACGCTTATTTTAGTTATGACGGCAGTCGCACGGCAGATATTTTTGCACATGCGAGCGTGCCCCTCTTTACGCGATGGGCAAACATAAGCGTCTGGATGCCTGTATACGAATGGTACGACCAATATGACGGCAAAGGAAGCGGAGCCGGTGATGTATATATCGCGACGGAGATACAAGTGCTACATAATGAGTGGTTCAAAACAGAGAAAGCGAAGTATATTCCGCAAATGACCCTGCGTGCAGGAATGAAGACGGCCAGTGGAGGCCAGTTCGAGCGGCGCAGACATTTTGACAGTCCGGGGTATTTCTTCGATCTGTCTATCGGTCAGACGATTCCGATGGGTGCTGTATCCCTTCGCTTGGCGGGGTCTGTCGGATTCCTATGCTGGCAAACAGATAAGGCTCGGCAAAACGATGCCGTGATGTACGGCCTACAAGCCCGATTACGGCACGAATATTTCTCCTTACAGACCACCTGGGGAGGTTACAAAGGATGGGAGAAACAAGGCGATGCACCGATGAGCTTGAAGATTAAAGCAGCTGGACATATTCACGGATTTGAACCCTTTGTGCAATATCAATGGGGAATTCAGGACTATCCTTTCCATCAGGTTCGTATAGGTTTGGCGTATAATGTGGATATACTGCGTAAAGAATAGATGGTATGATGAAACGGTTGTCTCTACTTTTGGTAATATGCCTGTTTTGCACGCTTGCAGCGAATGCAGATAGTATCAAGGCCCAGGGTTTCTGGACGCGATATTCCAAGACTCCCCGATATATTTCGGTTGATAGCACGATGGCTGCCAAGCAGCAGGCACGTGCACAGCGACCGGTGCAATTCCTCTATGATGTGGATTTTACGACCTATTTCGATAATCGCGAATACCATGCTCCTTACCAGATTCCGCAAACCATATTCAATTTCCGCCTCTCGCCGGAGGTGGGCGTACGGTTGTTGGATCGCGCCGGAGGAGTGCATGACTTGGTGGCGGGCGTGAGTTATACGCAGCGTTTAGGAGGAAACTGGCGGGATGTGCAGTTTGATCCTATTGCGTATTATCAATTCCGTTATCGTGGTTTCTCGGTGGCTTTGGGTGCTATCCCGTATACGAAACGAATTAGCCCTATGCCCGATTGGTTACTGTATGATTCCATCGCCTATATGCATCCGAACATCCAGGGTGCCTATATGAGTTATCATGACGAACGGGGTTTTATGGAGTTGATGTGCGACTGGAGAGGCGCCCAAACGGATGTTCGTCGCGAAATGTTCCGTGTGATGCTGAACGGTCAATACCAATATAAATGGCTGCAAGTAGGAGGTCTCGCCCACTTAAATCATAAAGCCGGCTTTGCCAAGACGTATGAACCGGTGATGGATGATATCAATGCGAATGCGTTTGTCGGGACAGATTTGACACGTTATACTCCCTTGGATAGTCTGGCTATTCGCGTAGGGTATATCTTTGGCTGGCAGCGTGACCGGGCGACGAATGATAATTTCTATAACCACGGAGCTCTCATCGAAGTGTATGCTAACTGGTGGTTCTTGGGCCTGAAGAATACACTCTATGTGGGTGATAACTTACAGCCTTTGCGACCCAGAAATGCTTTCGTTTGTCTGGGTGATCCGTTCTATCAGTCGCGACTGTACAACCGCACGGATCTGTTTATCTATCTCTATCGCAGCGAGTTCGTCGACTGCTATTTCTCCTGGAATATGCACTACGACACCTATCGCTTGCAACATCAGCAACAGGTCATCGTCCGTTTTGAGTTAGAACCGCTGATGCGTTCGCTCGCGAAGCCTTCCGATAAGCACGCTTACATACGAGCAATTTTTGATAAGTAAAGATGTATAAATGGGCAGATTCAAACAAATCATATCATACCTCCCGTTCATCTGCATTTTGCTGATTGTTGCTTTGTTCCCTTTTCAATACAGCGCAGTGCATCGTATTGCGTTATATACTATGGCGGTAACGTATGGGTTGGATTATGGGGTGAATAGGCGTTGGCGGGAGTGGCGATGGAGTATTAGCAAAGTGGTGTATATCGCGTTTTGCCTCTTTTCGCTCCTTACCCCGATATGGCAGTTGTTTGATCCGCTGAAAACAAACCTGTATCCAGCTACCTTTAATGCCTTTTCTCCCTTCTTCGTCATCGGCGTGGCGGGGCTTATGGGAATGACGGATAAGATCCGAATGGATTACTTGGCTTGGTTGATGCTTTCGGTCTGTGTTGCGATTTGCGTCTACATGGGCTATCATGCTACGTTCGATCCGGTGAGAGGAGCCGACTGGTTGTATTCGTTCAATTGGTATAGAGAAAAACACATCAACACCCATATGGTGGTTAATCTGTATTTCAACATGTCCGTTATTCTTGGCGCATTAGTTTTGTTCGACTCATCGCATACGCGTACGGAAAAGATTCTCACGGCCTTGTTGCTGTTGCCGGTTCTCTTTGCTTTGCTCGTTACGGAGGGACGGGTAGGAATGCTGACGATGGTGGTAATTGTCTTTGCGTTGATGTTGTATTATGCTCTTCGCATTCGTCAGTGGTGGATGGCAGTGGTTATCGCGGTCTTCTGTGCCGGAGCCGGAATATATCTCGCGAACAACAAACGAATGCAGCAGGCGTATCAAACCAAGAATCCGCGTATTGAGCTTTGGAAAGAGTCTTTTAGGATGATACAGGAGCGACCGATAGCGGGCTACGGGGTGTGCTCCGCCCGAGAGGAGTATGTGAAGCGCGTGCTGGCGAATGACTATCTGAAAAACGCCTATGTGGTGACGGAAGTGGAGATTAATCCTGATTTTCAATGCGATGGAGTAGTTCAATACGAGATGATGCACCCCCATAATGCGGTGCTGGAGTCGTGGACGCGGTATGGTATCGTGGGACTGTTGCTCTGTCTATTCTGTCTCTTTAGTCCCATGTGTATGCGTTTAGGAAAGTATCAGATTTACCTGACACTTTGTGCTTTGGCTTTCTTTATTCAAGCCCTTTTTGAGTCGTTCGGGAATAACCTCCAGCCGCTTTTCTTGGCTTCAATGGTGTTTCTTTTCGATTGCAATTATCGAGCTGACATCGCGAAAACCGCGCCAGCACATTCGTAATGCAGCCCACTTATGCTGCTGATCGTAGAGCACTATCCGTTTCAACATCTTACGCAAGCGTTTGTTGTTGAATGGGCGATATTCGGGGTATAGATAGTTCAGATATAATATGTTTCGCGTCATGTAATAGAAGCGGAACGGCGCGTGGTCTATATATTCTTTGCGAAAGAGACCCAAGAAACGAATCTTTCGTTTTTCTCCTAAACGGTGGGCTAAAAGCACAGAGTTGATAATTACTACTTTCATCCCCAAGCGTCGAATATGCATGCAATATTCGTTATCCACTTCGTCAATGAAGAGTTCATCGCGGAAACCACCGGTAGCTTCAAAACCCTTGACTGAAATCAGGCAACCCGAGGTCATCACGGCTACTTTCTCTTCGTACATAGCATCGTAATGCGGCATATGTCCCGAATAGTCTTGACGCGGAGAGAACACTCCTACTTGTTCCCGCCCGGGGTAGGCGTCAGCAAGTTCTATATAATGCGCTAACTGCTCTTTTTCCCATCGGCTGTCCTGATCCATGGTAAGTATCCATGATGCGCCGTGCCCTATGGCATAACGGCATCCGATATTGAGTGCCGTCGCGACGCCGGAGTTCTCGCCTTCCGGAAGATACGTATAATTCATTTGGGGAAGAGAAGCCAATAGCGGCGAGTTATCGTTCGCCGAGTTATCTACGATAACGACATGGCTTACCTCATGGATATACGAGCAAAGATACAAACTCTGCTCTTCGGTTGGTCCATACCAAACCACTACAGCCCATATTTCTTCCTTTTTAATCATTGATGTATGCCAAAAGGCGTGTAGGTGACATTATTATCCGTGTTCTCCTGGAGCAAAGCCTTATTCGGCGCATAATTCGTATCAAAATGTTGGTGGTAACAGTGGAACTGCACCAACTGACATTTGCGCGAATACGCAAAGATTCCTTTTCGCGCCAACCTGAACTCCAGATCGATATCTTCGCCGTAACCTGGATATTGAAAGCGCTCGTCAAAACCGTTCACATCCATCAGGTCTGCTTTGTACAGTGAGAAATTACATCCTAAGATATACCGTTTGCGCTCGTGAAGGAAGAGTCGTCTCATCCACTTGGGCAAACGTATCATTTGTTCCATCTGCGTTTTATGCGGACCAAAGAGTGTCTCTGCGAGTAGTTGAAAGAAGAGTCGCCAGCCGAAACTATGAGGAGTGAGAGGTTCCGATAAGAGTCGTTCGGTTGTCTTAGGAGTCAGTAATACCCGTCGCCCGGTAACCACTTCGCCCTGTTTGCGAGAAGCATAATGTTCCTCCAGAAAGTGGCGCTCCAATAGGCAGTCTCCGTCAATAAACACGAGGTACTCACTTTTCGCAGCCATCACGGCTTTGTTGAGGATAGCATTCTTTCGCCATCCCTTATCCTCGTGCCAAACGTGCCGGATGGGGAAGGGGTACGAGTGCGCAGCGTGCTCGATAAAAGCAGCAGCCTGCGGACCACTTCCGTCGTCTGCGATAACGACTTCAACGTCCTGCATTGTCTGAAGTGCTATACTCTCCAGCACTTTCTGCAGGAGCTCCGTCTTGTTGTAAAATGATATGATCAGACTTATTTTCGGCATATATATTGGTTTATCCCTTCGCAGCAGACGATGGCATTCTTCGCCTGCTGCTCACGGCAGTAACTCATGTTAACGGCTTGCGCTTCTTTGTCCCAGTTCTCCTTGTGATACAAGTGATATTGAACGGCTAAGTTTCTGAGCGAAATAATCTTCGCACCATGAGCGATCATACGCCATTCGATATCGTAGTCTTCGCCGGTAGCCGGCAGTTGGTAGTGTTCGTCAAAGCCGTTAATTGCGATCAAGTCCGCGCGGGACATGGACATATTACTTCCCACCAGATGCTTCACTCTTCTCCGCAGCCACTGAGCCGCTGTGCAATAGAAAGCTTCCTCTACGTACCGGCATCCCCTGCGGGCAAAGAGGTAAGGAAACAGGCATAAGTCCTCGCCTCGCATACATCGCTCGCTCAGTTCCGGATTCAGTTTGACGCGTTTTCCGGCTAATAGCACGCCTCTTTGTTGGTAGCGTACATGCCATTCGATGAACCGCGGATGTAACACGCAGTCGCCGTCAATGAAGATCAGCCAGTCATTCTTGGCTGCAGCGACAGCTCTGTTTAATGCCCGTTCTTTGCGCCAGCCTTCATCCGCTTGTGTCAGGTGCTGCATCGGCCAACGCCAAACGTATGAAGTTACGAACGCTGCCATTCCTGCGTCTTCACCGTCTTCCGAGATGATCACCTCGAAGTCTTGTTCGGTCTGCTGCTCCAAACTATGCAAAACAGCATCCAACGCTGCGGTGTTCTTATAAACCGATATGATCAAACTGGCTTTCATAGATTTGTTATTCCCTGTCGGATATGTTTATACCATCGATGGGAGAGGATGTACTCTGTGTCTTTCTCTGCGTCTTCGCCCATCGTTTCTGCGTATGCAGTTGCTATGATGCGCAGCGCCTCGCGGTCGATATTCAACCGCTCAAAATTGCGTAATCGCTGTGTCAGGCTCAGCGACCGGCAGAAACGGATGCGGTTCAGATCGATCACTTCCACGCGGCTTCCGTTCTCATTAAAAAGGATGTTCCCTCCCGAATAATCGCGATGTAATATTCCGCGTTGGTGTAGTGTGGCAGTGAATCGACCGATAGCTTGCAGGATCATTGTCCTGTTCGGATACTCCGGTGCACCGATGAGCTCGTTGAAGGTGTGATGACATCCCGATTCCTGACATGCATACCAACTCTCTTGGAGCACTCCGCAAACCCGTTCTTCACGATAAGCAATGGGTTGCGGTGTCAGGTCCGTCATACGCCGGGCGTATTCATAACTCCGTCGGGCCTTGCTCTTACCGAACAGGCTGTACCAAAGACCGCGTAACAGCCCCGGCTTGGCAAACGCTTTTACTACTACTCCGTCTATCTTACGCAGAGTGTTCCGCCGGGTAAAGATCACTTCCCCGGCTCTCCATTTACTGAAATCACCTACCTGCTTCACAGAACGGAAACGGTTCAGGAACTTACTCCATGAGCGATGGTAATGAAGTGGTCCGCCTAAATAGCGCTCCAGGTATTCCGGATGGCGTCGGTTAATCGCATCTACGATAACTCGTTTCTGCTGCTTGGCATTCGTACGCCGCGAATGAGGTAACACACGATAGTAGAGACCTGTCTCCTCCAACCGGACATAACGACCGCCCAGTTCCATCAGACTCAACCAGAAATCCCAGTCTTCGCGGTAAATCTCTTCTTCGCAGAAACCGCCTACACGTTTCCAGTCCGACTTGCGGAAAAGCGATGTGATAGGAATCATGTTCTTCCGTGCCAACAACTCCGGACGATATTCCGGAAGCCTCCATTCTCCTTCTTTGGCTCCGAAATAACGGGCGCGACATCCGACGATACGTACGTCCTCCTGCATCGCTTCTACCGCCTTCTCAATATAGTTCGGACTGATCTTGTCATCGGCATCCACCGGTAAAATCAACTCGCCTTTCGCCTCACGGATAGCATGATTACGAGCGGAAGAGACACCTGCGTTCGCTTGATGAATCACGCGCACTTCAGCGTGCAGCGCTGCAAACGCCTTGCTCTCTGCCAGACTCGTGTCGCTGCTGCCGTCATCCACTACAACTACTTCCAGCGGCCGATATGTTGAAGCCACGATGCTTCCCAACGCCTCGCGGATATACGGCGCGGCATTATATAAAGGGACTATGACGGAAACGAGCGGTTTCATATCTTATCGCGGTGTTGGGTGAACTTACGCCAGTAATATAATAGCGGGTTGGTATATTTCAATTGTTTCCAGGGACGGCTGGAGTGGGGGATATGTACTACCGGGTTGCAGACCTGCAGGATATTGTCCATTCCCAACTGTCGCGACATGCGGCTGATAGGTACGTCGTACCAGTTCTTTTCGGGATCGAGTAACTCGAAGTCGTATGCTTGTAGCAGTTCGTTTGTCAACAGGGTGCAACAGAAGGAGAAACGTTTCTTGCAAACCCCGTCTTGCGTTCGGCCTTTCGCATAATCGTAGGGGAAATTAATCACCCCCTGTTCGTCGGTCGTCACAGCTGCTACCATACCTGTTCCGGGCGTGATGCCGCTTAGTAGGGTAGCGATCGTGGAATGGTTGATGATGACGTCGCTCTCTATAATAACCAGATGAGACCCTTTTTGAATACATTTCCGTTGTGCGTCTATGAGCACCCAGCGGTAGTTGGGGGAAGGGTGGTCCGTCTTTTCGCTCAGATGAATCACTTCTATCCCTGTCTCACGACTCAGTTCATCCAGCCGGGCTGCGTTTTCTGGCAAGGAATAGTCGTCATATACATGCACGTTATACCCGGACGAAACAGCCGCCCGGATAGCCCGTTCTGCCATCTCCATCGCATCCTTCACCGGCATGATAATATGTACCGTTTTCTCACTCATTTACCAATTACATATCAAGCCTTGCTTGCGAATAGTTATCATCGCACCGAAAGCGTTGCCGTATTGCGTACCGAAGTCACCGGCCAGACTCAGTCCGAACTCCAGGTTCCATGCTTGTGGCACGATTTTCTTCACTTCCAGCAGTACCGCCGTGTTATGATGACGTTTCGGAGCATAGTAATTGCCATAGTTCTCGGCGTGATTCACCATGACCCGATATCGAAAGCCGAAAATATCTCCGCGAACACCGACATGATGCGCCATCACTCGCGTGTTATCCAGGGTCAGGAGCGGTGATCCGATGATACGGCCGAAATAACTCCAACCCTGCGCATAGATGCTATTGAAATAATACGTGTCTGCTCCGCCGTACACCACGCCATCCTTGTCGTGAAAAGGACCACTTTGGTCTGTTGTCTGCAGAAACTCATAGGTGAATCCTTGTATGAACGGCCATCTGGTCTGCGTTGCACTCACGCCCCATAAGCCGTCTTTGTTGTTCATCCCGAAGCCGATAAAACGAATCGGTCCGTCTTCGTTGATGGCTTGCCAGTAGGCACTCACTTTCCAGCCCTCCCCTTTCACATCCAGCGCTAACTGCTGAAAGGCGATATGGTTTCCTTGGGCGTTGAGTTGGTCGTTTGGCATCGAACCGCCGGAACGAACAAAGAAAGCGGCCTGGTACGCATTCCAGTCGTTGCCTAAATTGCCATACACGTTTGAATAGCCGCCCCACTGAGCGATGTGATGAAACTCATAACTGATGTTCACCGGTAGTTTTCCACCAAAACGGCCCCCTATATGTTTGTAGTGCAGCAGCGTCCCTTTTACTGTACCTGAGTTATCAGCCAACCAACCATGCGTCAAACCGCCTTTCACTTCCACATATCCAAACAGACCCGGAATAGGTGTCCAGCGTTCAAAACCGATACTGATCTGCGGAATAGGATGCGCGTTATTAGAGAAATGCAGACTGCCGCTGCTTAACGCCTCATCCCCTGCACCGAAATACTGCGGACGAATGCCGGCGGTGATATCTACTATGTATAAGCGCGCATGCGCGTACAGTTGACTGAAATACCCCGTGATGTCCTGCTGCCCCGAACCCTTTTGACCGCCTCCGAAGCGACCGTCTAACACTATGCCGAAGTCATAGTCAAACCACCGATTCGAACGGGTAGCTGGTTTAATGATACCTACTTGAAACGTACCGCTATGCGGCAGTTGAGAAATCTCCCCGCGGGAGTTATGCCATAGCAGACTCGGTGCTTGAGTACCGCCGGAACTGAGGACTTGGATGTTGCCGACGTAGAACAGGCTGTCGCGACAGGTGTCCTGTTCGGCCATCGGAAGCGGCCACCAGTCCCAAGCGCTCACCCGAACGCTCAGTAATAGCAATAAAAATACTATGTATCGTTCAATTCTCAATTCTCAACTCTCCAAACTTCCGCTATCGTTTCTCCCTTTTCGTTTTCGCCCAAACCGAAATAGACACGGCCGTCAATACTGAAGGCTATCAGATTCTCCGCTCTGCCGAAGGGCATCGTACCGCACCATTCCCATCCGTCTTTGTCCGGCGAATAACGCAGATAAGAATCGAATACCTCCCCGCCTGTCATGTCTCCACCAAAATGTCTTCCGCCGAAAAGATAGACATGATCCATACCGGCAGCGCACGCTCCGAACTCACGGCCTTTGCCGGGAATAGAGGCACGTCTGACCCATTCGTCGCGTGTGATATCCACCGCGTACCACTGGTTTAAGTTATGTGTGTTATACCCGCCTCCGAAGTAGAACCATCCCTTATGCCATGCGCCGCGTCCACCTGCATTCGACAGCGCGCGGTCGTGGTTGTCCGGCCATACAGACCAGGTATCCGAAGGGATATCATATCGGCATACATATTGTGAAAAACCCTGCCAGAAGGCATAGAGTGCAAAGACACCGTCCTCCCATGCGAAAGATGTAGCGGCAATGGTGTAGGTATTCGGATAGTCCGTCAGTCGTTTCCACGTGCTGGTTGCCGGGGTGTATTCCCACCAGTCTTGGAGATACGCGGAGTCTTGATAGGCTTTCTTGGCCGAATAACCCAAGCCCATATAGAGTTTGCTTTCGTGACCGGCCATCGTCGCATTCACGCGAGCCGTCAGGGGTGTCGGTCCCAGATCGGTCCAGCTATCGTGGGACGGGTCGTACACCCAAAGGTCATTCAGAAACTCGCCCTTGCTGTCACGTCCGCCGAACACATAGCCTTTGCCGTCTAACGCGCATGCGCACGCACTCGCCCGACCTCCGTCAGGCATAGGCGTGCATCGTTGGACGTCAGGCGTCACGCTCGGCTCCCGCTGACACCCGATCAGCACCGCCGCCAACAAAAATACTATGTATCGTTCAACTTTCAACTCTCAACTTTCAATCTACCCTTGTCTTTTTCTTCAATTCGAAATCGCGTCCGAGGTAGTTCTGCCGAACTATCGGGTTGGCGGCTAACTCTTCCGGCGTACCGTGGAAGAGGATCTTGCCTTCAAATAGCAGGTATGCGCGGTCAGTGATCATCAGCGTCTCATCGACGTTATGGTCCGTAATAAGAATGCCGATATTCTTGTCCTTCAGTTGCCAAACGACATCTTGTATCTCCTGTACGGCAATAGGGTCAACACCTGCGAATGGCTCGTCGAGCATCACGAACTTCGGTTCTATAGCCAAACAACGCGCGATCTCTGTTCTGCGTCGTTCGCCCCCACTGAGTCGGTCGCCTAAGTTCTTGCGCACGTGCGCTAAGTTGAACTCTTTGATGAGTTGCTCCAGTTTCTCGGCCTGGTATTCCTTACTGAAGTCGGTTAATTCCAACACCGAGCGGATGTTATCCTCCACGGTCATCTTACGAAACACACTCGCCTCTTGCGGCAAGTAGCCGATACCCATCTTCGCCCGTTTATACATCGGGAAAGAAGTGATGTCCTGGTCGTTTAGAAAGATACGACCGTTGTTCGCTGTAATAAGACCGGTGGTCATATAGAACGTCGTGGTCTTTCCGGCACCGTTGGGGCCCAACAAACCGACGATCTCGCCTTGTTCCAACTCGATAGACACATCGTTCACTACGGTTCGTTTACCGTATTTCTTCACCAGGTGTTCTGTTCTCAGTTTATCCATAATGCTACCGGACAGTGATCCGAATGCACTGCCTCTGTTAAGATTTTACCGTCTTTCAGTCGTTCTCGCAGACTCTCTGTTACCCAAAGATAGTCGATGCGCCAGCCTACGTTACGAGCCCGTGCTCCGGCGCGCCAACTCCACCAACTGTATCGCTCCGCACTCTGGTCGAACACACGGAAACTGTCCACTAATCCGCTGGCTTCCCAGCGATCCATCCATTCGCGTTCTTCGGGTAAGAAACCCGATACACCGATTTGACGCTCCGGATGGTTGATGTCAATTGGTTTATGACAAATGTTATAATCTCCGCATATAATCAGGTTCGGTCGCTCTTTGCGCAGGTCATTGACCCAAACCAAGAAATCCTCCAGAAACTCCATCTTGAAGTCCTGGCGGATGTCTCCGGTTGTGCCGCTGGGAATATAAACGTCCACTACGGTGATGTCACCGAAGTCCGCCCGAATTACACGTCCCTCGCGGTCATATTTGGGATTTCCCATACCTACTACTACGCGGTCGGGTTCGATACGCGTGAAGATGGCTACCCCCGAGTACCCTTTCTTTTCCGCCGAGTGGATATAACTGCGGTAGCCTAACTCCTGCAGCGCCATCACGTCGATTTGTTCCGGTTGAGCTTTGCTCTCCTGGATACAGAAAACATCAGGCTGCTCAACTGCCAGCCAGTCGAGCAAACCCTTGTTGATGGCTGAACGAATGCCGTTCAGATTATAACTGATGATCTTCATAGATTAAAGACGGTTGCCTAAAATATCGTATTTCTTGCCG
>SAMEA3663047__coassemble_325_pt1 | contig 17661 bp, 18 predicted proteins | sample SAMEA3663047__metabat2_low_PE_014 | metagenome-assembled genome bin SAMEA3663047 (sample SAMEA3663047) | pig gut metagenome | biome: pig gut; feature: pig-associated habitat; material: faeces | place: France | collected 2012 | reverse complement strand
GAAGAGTATACTACGAATAATAAATAATAATCATCATCATTATTTTTCTTTTTTATAAAGGGGGTTATAGGGGGAAGACCCTTTTTTCTTTGCCGCAAGGGCAGGATTGTTTCTTTTGCCTTCCCCCAACTCCCGTTTAATCAAGGCATTTCAGCGTTTTCTTCACCTCATCCGGCTCGATGTTCGGGTGATCTTCAGGGAAGTTATCCATGATGGTCTTCATCTGCCGCGTCAGTTTAGCCGATTCCTTCTTGTGTTCAGCCTGTTCAGCCGCTTTCTTGCGGTACTCAACACCTTCCGGCATTGTGTACTTCTGCGGCTTGCCAACGATATCAAACACAGGCGTTACATCCAACGTGTAGTGATGTCCTTCGTGCTCGAACTTACCGCTCGTCTCGCCGAGTTCTTCCAACTTACCCTCAGCCAAGGTCTTTGCGTCCGTTTCCAACTCATCTACACGCGCTTTGCACGATTCAATAAGTTGTTTAAGTACTGAGGTTTCTACCAGTGCGTCTGCACCATTCAGATTGATGTCATTTGCAGCAATCAGTGCTGCTCTTAATTCTATAGCTTTCATAATAATTCTTTTTTGATAATTTTGGGTAATTTTTGACTAAAAACGTCGTTCATTGTCCCGCATGATATGCGGGGTTTAACACTCGCAGTGATGCGTCATCTCCTCCTCCATCTGATCACCGGGATCACCCACCGTGAACTTGGGCCCAACCAGCAGTTGGAGCAGTTCCTTTCTGGACAATTTTGCGTACTCGCTCACGGAATGTTCCGCCTTATACGCGGCCATGCGCTCAAAGTATTCCAATAGAACTGCTTGCGCGAACATCGTCGGGTCAATCTTCTTGTGACGCAACTTGCGTAAGAAGCCGCCGTCACGATGATTGAGCCATGCAGGAACGATACGGAGGTTACGGACAGCAGCATCGAACTTGTTGCCGTCAATGTGATCTACTTGCCATCCTTTGGGGATACCGCCAATCCACGCACGCGCTACTATCACATGGATTGTGATGGTCGTGTTCCCGCGCCATATAAGCGGGTACTGCGAGTGGCGGTTGGGTCTGCGCACGATAGGTGTGCAGCCGCACGGATGTTGCTGGGTCCAGTTGCCGTTGGCATCTTTCTGGAAGATCTGCCCGGTTTCAAACGTTGCCCATAGTTGGGATGCAGCATCGTACGCGACGAGTGTGCCATCCGGTAGGCTATCCACAGTCGGAACAAACTCCAGATTCGGATAGCTCAGATAATTTTTTACCATTGTCGTTACGTTTTGATGATTAAACATGTTAACTATCAAATCCGTAACATTCCTTTCTTGGTTAGCGTGACTGAGAATGTTGTGCCGGACGCCCCGTTAACCAATTATCCCGGCAAAGGATTTTCGATTTCGGCTGCAAAATTACTGCTTTTTCAGGATATGACAAAATTTTTGACACAACCGTAAAATGCCTATAAATCAGCAATTTGCAATCGGAAAAGACGCTTTTCAAATTGCATTCCAAATCGGAAACTGGAAAACCAAATCAGTGAGACAGAAAACGAAATCAAAGAGGGGCGTCCGATTTGGATTTATACAAAAATCAAATCGACCACCCCGAAAACGAAAACGAAAAAATAAATCCACTCGATGGAGCGGATTTAGAATGTGAAAAAATAAAACGAAAAAAAGCTATAAAATTTATGCTTTTACCTCATTCCACAGGCCTTCCAACCGCGCATAAGTGTCATCACCGTTGCGTAGTTTGTTTTTTTGCACATTGATGGTGGAGTTGTCCGGCACCTCATGTGTACCTTGATAATTGTCTTTAAAGAACTCGACAAATGCTTTCTCTTCCTTGGGTTGCGCCCACAACAGGAGACATGCAATATATTTGGCAGGCAGTTTCTTGTGCGATGCCGCTTTCTCGTCCAGAAGAGAATCAAAATCAGCAATAATAGTGTGCAAACGCCTGATTAACGGACGGTTGGCAGCAAAAAGGTTGAGTTCTTTTTCACTAAACTCTCCTCGTTGTGCTTCTTCCACCAACTCCTTGACAGTCAGCGTACACACATCTTCGTAATCCAGTTTATGAAAACCTTTCTGCGAGAACTCCTCTTCCGTTGCAGAACTCTGCCGCAGATCAATAGCTGGATTGAGGAACGGACTGAACTGGTCCGTATAGATATTGATGCTCTTCAGAATGCGTTTGACGCGGTGATAATTATCGTCCTTGAACGAACGGTATAGTGCGCAGCATTGGTTTGGGTCGCGACGGATATATTCTTCCTTGCGCATCACCTCAACGCACAATGTAAGCGCATCTTTGAGAAGCGTAAAGAATCGCTTGAGGTCATTGAATAACTGCTGTACTTCCTCCGGATAGGATTCTATCGACCACAACGAAGGCATATACGATTCCATACTGAGAGGCGAACGTTCATAGATGGACGGTTTGACATACGTAGCTGGTGTATGACGTGGTATAGCTGCGGAACTATTAGGCGTAAAGTGTGTGAAGACACGTTGGACTTGTGACGTGCCGGAATGAATCTTGTGCAGCAGTTGATGTGCCGAACTGAAACAATGGTTCCTACGAGTCACGAACTGGTTGTTGAAGTCTTGCGAGAAACTAAGCAGGTCTAACTTCTGTTCTTGCAAGCGCGACACCGCATCAAGCACTTGTGAATCAAGAGTTACAATGTAGTCCAATGATACCTTGTTTTTCTGTTGAAGTGCAGCCAAAAAGCGGTCGGGTGAAAAGTTCTCAATGGCACAAACGACCGTTTGCAGGCCGTCATAAGAATCAAATTGTGTTTGATACCGTTGCTGTGCCATTGATGGTAATAGTTAGTGTGCCTAAATGACATAGACGGTGGGGAAAAGGAAAGGCTTCGGCAAGCCTACAACAAGACCCCATCGCCCATGCCAAGACACGGATGATAGGGCATATTTTCCTTGTTGTTAAAATTTGCCGAATTTTCCCTTTTAAGAATATGCCTGTTGCGTTTATACGCTAATTCAATATGTTCTCCGGTTTTATGTCATGGAGTCCGGGACAGTCGCTTTCGCTGAAAGCGGCTGCAAAGTTACAACAAAATTTTCAAATATGCAAATATTTGGATAAAAATAATCGTTTTTGCTTGCAAAATAAGAAATATTTGGAATATACAAGGATTTTGCGCAAAAAGTCAAATATATTTGAATATTTTGTGGAAAATCTTGTTATTTGCACAACTGTGCGACTGTAATAATAAATATTTGTCTCCTTTTATGCAGATTCATGTAAAATTTCCGCGAAAATCCACACATTTAATTGAAACAATGCAAATAAATTTGCATATCTCAGAATTTTTTTGTACCTTTGCACGCTGAATGCGTGCAGTAGACATTTGAAAGAATTATGGCTAAGAAAAACGAAATAGCAAAAGTGGACACGACTACCATCCAACCGGTGGAGCAAATAGAAAGTCTTATCCTTTCCATCCGTGGCAAGCAAGTGATCCTTGACCGCGATTTGGCGCGGCTTTATGGTGTAGAGACTAAACGTCTCAATCAGCAGGTTCAACGTAACCTTGAACGCTTCCCGGAAGACTTTATGTTCCAACTCACAAAAGAGGAAGCGGAACTTTCAAGGTCACAATTTGCAACTTTGAACGATGGTTCGGATAACTTGAAGTCGCAATTTGCGACCTCAAGTGAAGATTCTTCAAGGTCACAATTTGCAACCTTGAATGAAGATGGTGACAATTCAAGATCGCAAAATGCGACCTTGAAAGTCAAACAAGGTCAAAATATCAAGTACCTCCCTTACGCCTTTACCGAAAACGGTATAGCCATGCTCAGTAGTGTTCTCCGTTCGCCGATGGCTATTGCTACTAACATCCATATCATGCGCGCGTTCAATGCTATGCGCCATTTTATCGGTTCACAAGCACAGGTGTTCCAACGCTTGGAAGTTGTTGAGCGTAACCAGTTGGCACTCAATACCAGCCAAGCGGAATTATCTGCACAAGTTGCAGAGAATAACAAAAAGCTCGAAGAGGTCTTCCGTCGCTTGGACGATCATTCGGAGAAGCCGGAAAAGGGTATCTTCTATGACGGTCAGATTTTTGATGCTTATTCATTTATTAACGAGCGTATACGCGAAGCCAAGAAACGCATTGTGCTGATTGATAACTATGTGGATGATAGCGTGCTGACCATGTTGGATAAGCGGAACAAAGGCGTGGATGCGGTTGTTTACACAAAGAATATCTCGCGTCAGTTGTCGCTTGATTTTGAGAAACACAATGCGCAGTACTCGCCCATTGAGGTTAAGCAGTTTGACCGCGCACATGACCGATTCTTGTGTGTTGATGACACCGTTTATTTGATTGGTGCAAGCCTCAAAGACCTTGGCAAAAAGTGGTTCGGCTTCGTCAAACTGGAGCAACCAACCGATGAATTATTGAGTAAGATGTAACCTGTACCATGAAAGAAAATCTTGCGTGAGGAGTACCACATGATCTGGCGTAGCCCACAAGATCTCAACCCAGAAACTTGTTTTGATTAAAATGTAAATATGGCAGCAATAAATGATTTAGTGGCGCAGATAAAAGATGAGGCTCTCCGTCGGCAAATAGAGGCAGAGCTGAAGCGCGTGATGAAGCACAAGAAATTTGGTCTTGTGTTCGAAGACCATTTGCCGGAAGGACTGAATGATGGTCCTATTTATCCTGGTTTGGAAGTGGTGGATTCCGTTCGCCATGCCAAGGACGATCAACTATGGCACGCGCTCATTCAGGCAGACAACTACTATGCTCTGCAATTGCTTGCATATCTCTATCCCGCATCGGTGGACTGCATCTATATTGACCCACCGTATAATACTGGAGCCAAAGACTGGAAGTATAATAATGACTATGTGGATACCGCCGACACGTATCGTCATAGCAAGTGGTTATCCATGATGAAGCGTCGTTTGTTGCTGGCAAAACGATTACTCAATCCGAAAGACTCAGTGCTGATTGTTACTATTGATGAAAAAGAATACCTTCATCTTGGTTGCTTGTTGGAAGAACTATTTCCCGAAGCAAAAATGCAGATGGTGAGTATTGTACACAACCCTGGAGGCGCAATCCGAGTAGATGCGTTAAACCGCGTAAATGAATACGCATTCTATCTATTCATAGGCGAAGCTAAACCGTCTAAATCTACAATAGCATTTCTTCCATCCGAATCATCAGAAAAGAAAAAAGACGCAAATAGATCTCCTATATGGAGAGGATTACTTCGAGGTGGTGCCAACCCTTTACGTCAAGATTCTCCTCTTAAATTCTATCCTATATTGGTCGATAAAGATGGACGTGTAGTTGGGGCAGGGAGCCTTTACCACTTAACAAAAGAAAAGAGGATTACGTAGTACTTGAGGGCTTAACCGCTTGTTGGCCAATAAAACAAGAAGGTGTTGAAGGACGATGGGAACTTAAATTAAGTACTTTCGAGGAACGTTTAGCGCAAGGATATGTAAAAGCCGGAGAGGTAAGAAAAGATGGTAGCCGTTCAATTTATTACTTGAGAAATGCAGAAATTGAAAGACTTGAAAAAGGAGAGCTCATTTCTTCTGGAATGACTGAATTAGGTTACTTAGACATACAGTACAATGAGAAGATAGACCGTTCTACTTTCCCTAAAACAGTATGGAATAATCCAAGACACAATGCCACAGAGTATGGTTCTAATCTCATAAAGTCAATTATTGGAAAAGATCGTTTCTCATACCCTAAATCTTTGTATGCTGTTGCTGATTCTATTTCCTTTATTGTCGCCAACAAACCCAATGCTCTCATCGTAGATTTCTTTGCAGGTAGTGGAACTACGCTTCACGCCGTAAACCTATTGAATGCAGAAGATGGCGGACATCGTCGTTGTATCATGGTGACAAATAATGAGGTTTCCGTAGAGGAAGCTAAGACGTTAACCAAACAAGGCTACAAACCGGGTGATGAAGAATGGGAGAAATTAGGTATTGCGCGTTATGTCAATTGGCCGCGAACCGTTTGTTCCATTGAAGGGCACGATGTAAACGGACTACCGCTCAAAGGTGAGTATTTAGGGACAGATCATCGCCCCATGAGCGAAGGATTTGATGCCAACTGTATTTTCTTCCGCTTGAATTTCCTTGACAAAGATAACGTGGCGCTTGGCAAGCAGTTCCGTGAGTTGCTGCCGCTGCTGTGGATGAAATCCGGTGCAATAGGCACGTGTCCTTCTATAGCAGGTGAATCAGTTCCGGATATGTTGATACTACCCGAAAATGATTTTGCGGTACTCAACGAAGCAAAAGCCTTTGCCGAGTTTATGCAGCAAGTACAGGAGAATGAAAGTATCCGCGACATCTATTTGATTGTGGATAGTGCATCCATGTATCGCGAGATGGCGAAAGCTCTTACAACTGCCATGCCGTCGCGACATTTGCACACTTGCCAACTCTATCGTGACTATTTAGATAATTTCAGAATAAATATACCTCGATGATATGAAAGACGAATTGATGACATTCCAAAAGCGCGCTGTAGAGCATCTGCGCAAAAATTGTGCAAATGCGCAGAATTTCTATAAACAGACGCATCAAAACCAAGTAATATCGTTTACGGCTCCCACAGGTGCCGGTAAAACGATTATCATGTCTTCACTCATTGAGGAGATTTACTTCGGCAATGAGACTTACGTAGAGCAGCCCGAAGCAATCTTTGTATGGCTCAGTGACTCGCCGGAACTGAATTTGCAATCAAAAGAGAAGATAGACAATCGTGCAGATAAAGTTCGTTTGGATCAATGTGTCGTTATTGAAGATGATTCTTTCGACCGTGAGACGCTGGAAGAAGGACATATATATTTCCTCAATACCCAAAAACTGAGCACCTCGTCCAATTTAACAAAGCATTCCGATAATCGGCAATATACGATATACGAAACGCTGTCCAATACAATTGCAGAAAAGGCAGACCACCTCTATTTCATCATTGACGAAGCACACCGTGGTATGCGAGGAAAAGAGGCTGGACGTGCAACGACTATCATGCAGAAATTTATATTGGGTAGTGAAAAGGATGATTTGAAACCGGTGCCGGTAGTTATTGGTATGTCTGCGACTATCCAACGCTTCAATATGCTTGTGCAAAATTCCTCTGCCACCATTCAGCAAGTGCGTGTGTCAACGGAAGAAGTGCGTGCATCTGGTTTGCTTAAAGACCGCGTCATCATTTACTATCCAAAGGATGCAAGTGAACAGAAGGACATGGCTATCCTGCAAGCTGCTACCGAGGAATGGGTATCTAAGTGCAAACACTGGGAAACTTTCTGCCGTGAGCAACATCATTGGATGGTTAGACCAATCTTTGTAGTACAAGTACTCAATGGCGCTAATGACAATATCACCGAGACTGACTTGGATGAATGTTTGCGAAATATAGAGCAGAAAGCCGGTATCCAATTTTCCACCGGTGAGGTCGTTCATGCCTTTGGAGACACTAAAGGAGCAATATCTGTCAATGGTTTGGATGTCCCCTATGAAGAACCGTCTAAGATACAGGATAACCGTTTGGCGCGTGTAGTATTCTTCAAAGAGACACTTTCTACAGGATGGGACTGCCCGCGTGCAGAAACGATGATGTCATTCCGGCGTTATACGGACGCTACTGCTATAGCTCAATTACTTGGGCGCATGGTACGTACTCCGATACAACAACGTATTTTGGTGGATGATATGCTTAACGATGTGCAGTTATTCTTACCGCACTTCGATGCTGACAAAGTGCAACAAGTGGTGGACGAGTTGCAAAATTCCGAAGGTGGCGACCTGCCAACGGATGTATATGGTGACGAAATTGAGCATGGCGCATATACGGTATTAACAACGCGTCCTGTTAGTAAACGCACGCCGAAAACACCGGTGGACGACTATCCGTCATTGTTTGATGAGGCTAATAGAGGAACCACAACAGTTCCCGCTTCTTCCTCACAGCCTGATATTCCGCAGACAAAAGCGAAACCGGCTCCGATATTTACGCCTCAAACAAATACAGGTATTGAGGAACCGGATGATAACCCTATAGAATTTGAGTATGAACTTGACCGTTCCGGCATAGTCAAGTTTATCAACTCTTTGGCACTACGCTCATATCAAGTACGTAATTTCCAAATGAGTGACTATCTCAAATCGCTCTTTGAGTTTTCCAATTTCTTGCTTATATCCGGGCTGGATGTGATGGCACGTGATAAGGTGGTGGATAATATCGTGGAGCGCATACACGATTATATTCAGCAACTCAAGAACTCCGGCAAATATGCAGCCGCTAAGGAACAAGTGATGAACTTTGAAATGTTGGCGAATGTATATGATGCATTTGGAGAGCCAATAAAATCAGCAGTAACGGGTAATCTGTTCTCGGAATCATCCGTTGATTTGGATCGTCAAGTGCGTATCGCAGATAAACAACTCCGCGATGAAGAGGTGTCCAAAGCGTATGCATCCAAATATGGAGATGTAAATAACCATGTTATTGAAAAAGTGGATGTAATTCTCTTTGTTTGTGATGAAAAACAAATGACGGAGTTAGTTCAGTGGGCAGAAAAAGAGTTTAACAGACTAAATGACGCATATCGTCAGAAGACTATAAAACTATCCGAAACGCTGAAAACGCAATACCGCAACATTGTGCGCAATAGTGCTGAGGTTTCCAATATACCGTTTAATTTGGGCGAAAACATCTTCTTTCATAATGACGAAGGAGGAAAAGAATTCGATGACCATTTGTTTGTTGATGAGATAACGGGAATCGTTCGCATCAAACTTAATGGATGGGAAGAACGTGTCATTGACGAAGAACGGAAACGTGATGATTTCCGTTGTTGGTATCGCAATCCGTCCAAGGGTAAAGATGCGTTAACTCTCTATCACGACTATAAAGGCACTCCAAAACCATTCTATCCGGATTTCTTGATTATCAGACGTGAAAATGGTGGTGATTATATCTTGGATATTTTGGAACCGCATGACCCGACACGCGATGACAACGTGAGCAAAGCCAAAGCGTTAGCCAAATATGCCGCAGATCATCCCGCTATTGGTCGTGCTCAACTTATTCGTTTATACAAGACATCTACGGGTGACGTACTCAAACGCCTCGATTTTGCTGCTCATAGCGAACTCCGCACGAAAGTTATGTCTATCAATCTCCCTGATGAACTGGACAACCTCTTCACTCAATACGGGGAATAGAAATAAGTAGTATCGTTATTGTTTGTCATTTGTAAAGTCATCTTGGCATAATAAAGATGATGAAGGAAAATCCAAGAAGGAGACCGAAACTTCGCGCACGACAAAATGTAATCTTGGAAATGGGTTACTTTATGTCCAGATTGAAACGCTCAAATGTTTTTCTATTATTAGAAGATGATATTGAACTTCCAAGCGACATAAATGGAGTGGGCTATGCTTCTATACATGAAAATTGGAAAAATAGATTGGTTAAAGAGTTAAGAAATTGTGGCTACCAAGTTACCGCTGATGATTTAAATTGATAGAGTAATAACTTAAGAGAGTAGTGTATGTTCGGAATAGTGTCAAAAATTGATTGTAGGAGTTATGAAGCAAGGGCCTTGATACTTGCAAAAGTAATAGATATACTTGCTCATCATAGTGTTAAGAGGATAGCTGTTGAAAATAACAATGATTGCTCAATGACCTTTAATGATCTAAAGGCAAAACTACTCGCTGATGAAAATATAAAAAAGGTAGTCAAACCATTCGATGACCCACAAATAAATGAATGGATTTCAGAACTGTCATGGATGGGATATGTGACACGTGTTTCAGAGCGAACAAATAATTCTGTTCTTCAACTTACCCAAGAAGGGCTTTCTGCATATAAGAGCCAAAACTTACAAAGCATAGCAGCAAATTTGATGGCTGCGCGAGAATCACGCCGTCAATCTAATATAGCTATATGGATAGCTGTCATATCCATTGTAGTAACTGCTATATTTTCAATTTTAGGTTTCTGTATCAACAAAGGCTAGTGAAAAACGCATATAATGAAATCTATAAAATAATCCGAGAGCATCGCAGAATTGTTTAGGTTGTATAAAGAATTAACCACGAAATCAAACTAATCGGCAATGAGGAACTGATGGCATTCCATCGTCTATTTCTTCTTTCGTTAATTGTCCCACATGGTATGCGGATTGTTTTGTTTTGGTGCTCGCGGTGTAGGCAGAGCCCACTTGGCGCGCAGCGCCGTCCTCTCTCCACGTGAGGACGTTTGTTACCGAGTGTCGCCCTTCGTCTTTGCGTCATGTTTTTACACAAGGACACAAATGCAGAAGGTCTGCCCGACACACGCTAAATGCGGGTGTTCAATTATATTCCGACTATGCCTAACTAACCTCGCACTAATCGTATACCCTTACTATACCCTTGCTATACCCTTACATCTACGAAGCGACTATTTTTTTGTAGCGTTCGATAAGTTTATCGTGGCGGATGAATCCATAGACGGCTACAATGAGAGCGCCGACAAGGTCAAGAATTAAGTCCTGCATAGTGTCACGCAAGGCTGCATGACCGCATAGAGGTTCGTCTTCGGGAGTGAAGATAGAGCCCGTGGTGGTAGCCATGAATTGTTGCGAGTTAGTGCCCATAAGGCTGTCGTAACTGTATTCCATAATCTCCCAGCAGGCACCAAGCCCGAGCGAGAACATAACTAGAAAAAGGCATAGGAACCATTTGTTGAAATAGATATATTTGTCGTTCTCCGCCATAATCACATGAATAAGCCAGAGGGCAATCATCGAGAGCAGGAAACCACTCTCTGCGTGCAGCAGTTTGTCCCACCACGGGACGCGTCCGTAGAGGTCGAGCCCGTCGCCCATGATAAGCGAGGAGAAACAGAAAACAACGATGAAGACCGACAGCAGCCACGGCACTTCGATACGGAAACGGCTGCGGAGCAGATGCGGCAGGTACATAATCAGCAGCATCGCCACATATTGCAGCCCGCGAAAGACAATCTCGTTCCATGTGCTTCTTGCAGCAATGAGCCATCCCACGTTTGCCACCGCCATCCCCGCAATCAGCCACGTGGCAGTCCTGTTTAGCTTATGAAGTCTGTCGTTACGCATGATTCTCTTCTTGGTTTTCTGTTTCCTCTATCGCTTCGCGGAACATCTGTTCGCAGAGACGGACAGAGGTGTCGATGTCGTAATTCTTGGCGGCTTCTGCATACTCGCGTTCCATTTTCGCTTTCTCGTCGGGATGGTCAAACCACCAGTCGATAGCACGCGCCAGATCTTTCGGCCGTCCGGGCGCAAAGAGACTGCGACCGTCCAACGCGAACTGCGGCGTGGCACTGTCCTCGCTGTTGGCTATTACGGGCACCAAGCCCGTAGCAAACGCCTCGATACAGGATATTGCTTCGCTCTCCATATCCGAAGCATGCACATAGAGGTCTGTGTGCAGCAAAAGGTCAATGAGCTCCGGTTTGGAGAGGAAGACGAACTGCGGCGGGTTCTTGAGTTGCTTGCCTAATTCCACGTACTCGTCGTATTTGGGACCTTTGCCCGCAAAAACCAGTTGAATGCGGTCGGCGTACTTGCTGAACGGCACGGCATTGATGATGACATCCTGCCGTTTCTCGCTGGACAGACGTCCGACCATGACGATGGTGATGAGACTGCCATCGCTGAGGGATGTATGACCGCCATCGCTGTTAGAGAGTTTCCGCTGCCCAGCGGTGATAAAATCCGGGTCAATGCCGTTGGAAATCACATGTATCTTCGCCTTATAGCCGCGTTTGGTGAGTTCGTCCGCCATGAACTGCGAGGGCACATGGATGTGGTTGAAATGTTGGTAGAGCAGGAAACGGAAGGTATAATAGAAACGATCGTTGAGCCATTCTGCCTTACCCAGACCGATAGAAGAAGTCAGGTTTTCCGGTTGGATGTGGAACGCTGCCGTGGACGGTTTGTGCATCTGGTCAGCTATGAGTTTGGTGGCTGTCTCCAGCGCGAAAGGCATCATACAATGCACGATGTCCGCCCATTCCACCGCCTCGCGGATGATGTCCAGATCGACTTGCGCGAACTGGAAACCGTGTGAGTGAATGAGGTCGTTGAAAAGGGGCACTTTGAACTCCTTGAGGACGAACTTGTCAGGGGCCGGTTCGCCGGTAGTAAGGATGCGCACTTCGTTGCCGTGCTCGCGAAGTACCGCCGCAAAACGCTGGGCGGAGATGGACGTGCCGTTGTTGTTGGTGTCGTACGTGTCAATGACGAGAAGTATTTTCATGGTATAAATAGTTATAATTTTTATTTTGTGCTGTGGGTTCGGCCGGAAGAGCGGTATTGGTGGGCGGTCATGCCGAGGTGTCGCTTCACGTACTTGCAGAAGAAACTGAGACTGACGAAATCCAATTCTACACAAATCTCCTTGACACTCATATCCGTCCGGAGGAGCAAGCGTTTGATCTCCTGTACGGTCAGATCGTTGATGACACCTTGCGCAGACTTGCCGGTGACAGTGTTGCAGACTACGGACAGGTATTTCGGCGTGACAGCCAGGCGGTCGGCATACCATCGAGCCTCACGCTGGCGGCCTTTGTTTTCTTGCAACAGGCGGGCAAAATCTCGGAAAAGAATTTCCTGCCGCCCTTGCTTGTGCTCCGTTTCCGGCGTTTGTTCGATGCTTTCTTCGAGCCAGCAAAGCAGTTCATAGATGGCGGCTTGCGCAAAGATGCGGCGGATATTTTCGCTCAGTCCCGAACGGGTGTCTTCCCTGTATAGCTGGAACAGCCGGTTGAAGAGCAGGATCAGTTCCTGTTGCCGTTCGTCCATGTGGATTACCGGATGTTGCAGAATGTACTTCGATTTCTCCCACCACTTGGTATCTTCGCGCACGCAGAGGTAGAAAATATCGTCCAGCGCGTGTTTGCGCACCGCCACGGCTCCGCATTTCATGTCCGGAGAGTGCATGTAGTTGCCGATGATGAGATCCGACCGGCATAACAACAAGTCGTGCGGACGGAGGAGATATTGCTGCTCATTGATCTCGATTTGCAGCTTGCCCTCCGTACAATAGATGATAAGCGAGCAGTCGTTTTCATTGCTGAAGCGTTGCAACAGCTCGTCCAAGTTATCCGAAACGATAATATCCTGATTCAGCATAAGGGCATTTTTTTTACCGTTTGCGTTTCCGACTGCAAAGATAGTACTTTTTTACGAATTGTGCAAGTTTTAGTTGTAAAAAGTTTTCCAAATGCCACATTTTAGGGCATAAGTCAATCAATAGGGAAATATGGAAAACTGACAAAAGGGGTATATGGCACATTGTTTGTTAGAAAAATGTTAAACCGTTAAGCTGTTAAATCGTTAAATTGTTATGGCGGAACTGGTTATTACACACAGGCAGAAATATTATTTGCTGAAGATGCCTTACCAAGTGATCATCAACGGTCGGCCGGTTGGAGTGATGCGCACACCGCAGGCACGGCTGCGTCTGCCTGCCGGATATTATACCGTAACCATCCGCACGGGCAGTTTTGTGCCCCTCGGGAAGAAAGGCAAGACAATAGACATGACACTCTCCGCCACTGAGACAATCATGGTAAGCGATGAGAAAGAGAAACATCTGAAACGAAAGAAATAAACTATGGCATCGAATACACAAAATAATATGAACTATCAGCCCGGGGCGCAGTACATGCACGCTCTAACTTTGGCGACAGAGGCGGCTGTTACCCGTTATTATCACGAAGATGTGTTTGCATCGGCAGTGCAGGTCATTACGATGCTTAATCAAGGCATGGCTCTCGCAGTAGAAAACATTGGGTTGGCGGAAACAATGTTAGAGAAAGCCGTTGAGCAGGCAGAGCAGTTGTCAGAACGCGGCTACGGAGGCTATGCGCAGGCTATCGGTCATGCCGTCCATTTCAATTATTTCATTTCCGAAGGATTGGCAGAGGCTATCGTTTTGCCGAAGTTATTAAGGTCGTACAGTGCGAAAGCGGAGCAGCAGATCGCTTCTCTGGCTCGCCAGACAGGTATAGTGGCCATCGACCTGCCGGACAAGCGCACCGCACGGCTATTTATCAGTTGGATAGAGCAGCAGCGCGTCCTGTTCGAGTTGCCGGACCATATTGAGCAAATGCGTCCGCAGGATATTCCGAATATCATAGATGATACTCTGGATGCCGCGCTGCATTTCTATCCAATGCCCGTATTCTATGATGCGATAGACTTGGAGCAGTTTATTACACCTTTATTGCCGTCAGCCCCGGAGAAGAATGAATAAGATAGTATGGATAGTATTGATTTTTGCGGGTGTCGCGCTGCTTTTCTGGTTGGTGTTCGGCATCAATTGGCGTAGCAAACAGAACTATGACCGCAAGCATCACCTGTTACGATCGCGAATGCAGGCGGAAGATACAGAGGAGTTGCGCCGGCTTCTTTTCTCCAACGGTCTCACCATGCGTGTGGAACAGCGTTTCCAACCGCTGACGATGCTTTTGGCGCGAGGCGGAAGACCATCCGTTTCGCTCTCTACGCCGCAAATCATCACTTCCGGCAAAGACAAATATAACATGCTGATGAGTGACCTCATTTGCGCCAAGGAATCCATCCACATGGAGTATTTCCATTTCGGCATAGACAAGAGTTCACGCAAGATTCGTCAGGTGCTGATGGAGAAAGCGCGGCAGGGTGTCAAAGTGCGGTTCATCAACGAGAACATCGCCAACTGGCCTATTCCGAACTGCTATTTCCGCTCCATGCGCAAGGCAGGTGTGGAGGTGGTCAATTTCTCCGATTCCAAGTTCTCGCTGCTGCGTTTTTTGATGACGCTCAGTTACCGCGACCACCGCAAGATAGTGGTCATCGACAATCGTATTGGTTACACCGGTGGCATGAATATCAACGACCATTATTTCTATCAGTGGCGCGATACGCACCTGCGTCTCACGGGCGAGGCGGTCGCTTCGCTGCAATATGCGTTTTTAGACACATGGCTCGCCTCAGGAGGGCAACTCCATTCTGCTGTAAACTCTTTTTTCTTCCATTTGGATAAGCCCTCCTGCGGTCAGTCTTTGGGCACGCTAACGCAGATCACTCCGGATGACCCGACCTCGCCCGAGCCGGTGCTGCTGACAGCCTATGAATGGATTCTGAACCATGCGCAGAAATACGTCTGGTTTCAAAGTCCGTATATTGCACCGCCGCCGTCGCTCATCAGTGCCATGCGCCATGCGGCGCAACGCGGTGTGGATGTGCGGGTTATGGTGCCAGAACATTGCGACACAGCGATCATGCGCCCTATTAACAAGAGTTATTACGCCGAACTGACGGAAGCGGGTGTGCTGTTCTATGTCCGCTCGGGCGAGTTCATGCACAGCAAGACCATCGTCTGCGATGACTACCTTTCGTGCGTCGGGTCGGCGAACCTCGATTACCGCAGCTTCGGCATTGACTACGAGATTAACACCTTCTTCTATGACCGTGCGGTGGCGTTACGCCAGAAACAGATCTTCGAGAATGACCTCCCCATCTGCCGTTTGGTCATAGCTGCGGAAGCGCATCCCACGCCGTGGCAACGCCTGATGCGCCACTTGGCTCCGATAGTATAATATAAAAACAGACTACAATATGGAAATCAAACAATCAACACGTATTCAGACCTCGCTCCTGAACGGAGTGGAGAAAAAAGCCCTCGTATGGATGGCATCGCGTATGCCCCAATGGGTCACCAGCGACATGCTGACATGGTTCGGACTCTTCGGCTCGGCAGTCTGCGGACTCGGGTTCTTCCTCACGCACTACAGCATTTATTGGCTATGGCTGTCCTGCTTGGGCTTAGTCATCAACTGGTTCGGCGATTCGCTGGACGGTACTATCGCCCGTGTGCGCAACACCCAGCGGCCGCTCTATGGCTATTACCTCGACCATAACATCGACACGGTGACCGAGGCGTTTATGTTTATCGGAGCAGGTCTCTCGCCGTTGATGAACATGGGCGTGGCGGCGCTCTGTTACGCTGCTTATCTGGCGCTCACGGTCTATGTTAGTATCAACGCCCACCTCAAAAGCGAGTTCAAACTGACGTACGGCCAAATGGGACCGACGGAGTTCCGCCTTATCATCATTATTGCCAATATCCTGCTGATGTACGTGCCTGCGCTCACCGCATACCATGGTTCGTTCTCTTATTTCGGCGAAACAATCCATTATGGTACGTTGGATATTATCGGCATAGGCATTCTGGCTATTCTCTGTGTCTTCTATTTCGTCAGTTTCTTCAAGGATCTGCACTGGTTCGCCAAACAAGACCCGCTACCCAAGCATCCGAAAAATGGACAGGTATAAAGGCATAGCAATCCGGTATCTCCGCTTTTTGCTCTCCACGCTGGCAGGAACGGCGGTGGACATGTGCGTGCTGTGGCTCTGTTCGCACTATTTGTTCAAAGGCTATTACTGGGGCGAGTACCTGCTTTCGCCGTTCATCTCCTTTGAGTGTGCCCTACTGACCAATTTCGCGTTTGCGTACTACTCCGTATGGCGCGACCGTATTTCTGCGCACACGCTCCGCTCGTTTTTCCGCCATTACGCGGGCTACAACCTCTCCTGTACCGGCACATTCCTGATAAAGATGGGTGCGCTGCTGCTTATCGAACGCTTCTCTGGCGGATGGGATGTGCTGATTTGCAATATCCTCGCCCTCTGCGTTTCCGGCATCGCGAACTTCGTCTTGAACGAACATGTAGTATTCAGAAAGAAAAATCAATCATAACATAATTTGTTTTGCTCACGCTGGGTGCAGACTGGCTGGTGGACGGTGCATCGGCGCTTGCCAAACGGTTCGGTATCAGCAATCTGGTAAAAACCATATGTCCTTATATGCCTCATTCGTGCGTGAGAAAATGCAAAACGACGTGCGTGAAGGCTTGATTGCGATGGGTATTGCTCCTGATAAGTTTAGTGTACATGTAAATATCACGCCTATTTCGACCACGGATCCGGAAGTCATCTATGTGGACTACCAATCGGTGTTGCCGAACTCAGAATATATCGCGCACACCGTCAAAGTGGAAGTGAGCGGTCGCAGCATCAGCGAAACGGCGTACATGTTGGGTTTTGATTACCCGCATCATTTCACGCGCATGTTCAAGAACAAAACCGGTATCACTCCCGGGGAGTACATGCGCGGTCACGCATCTTAATTATTTTCTCGGTGCATGAACCGAAACATCTATCTGATCGGAGCGCGGAATCCATTCAGAATAAATCTGCGCGGCGGTCTCGGCATCGTTACGGGCAATCGTGTGGAGGTAGTGATAAACAGGCTCGTCTGTCTCATTAGGCAATAAGTTCAGACGGCAAGTGAGCGTGTCACCAAGGAAGGTCTCTTTGAGCCAATGAATAGTAAGGCACCGGATAGCGTGCGCGTCCATGAACGCCTCGTCCGCCGATTGCATGGCGATAGATAGGTACGTGCGGTTATTGACGTGACCGTTGAAATCGAGGTTAATGGGGTTGACACGGTGCTTGATCTGTTGGAGCGGTGTGCCGTCCGTCGGGAAACGGCGTTTCTTATGGGTCTCAGAGGTCATCTCCGGCAGAACAGGTATCTGCGGTTGGAA
>SAMEA3663047__coassemble_311_pt1 | contig 17973 bp, 10 predicted proteins | sample SAMEA3663047__metabat2_low_PE_014 | metagenome-assembled genome bin SAMEA3663047 (sample SAMEA3663047) | pig gut metagenome | biome: pig gut; feature: pig-associated habitat; material: faeces | place: France | collected 2012 | reverse complement strand
GCAGAAAGTCATACTCATCGTCGGCTCGTCTATCGCAATCGGTTTGAGCGGTTCCGGGTTCTCGGCATCGCAAATCGTATCGCCGATCTCAAATCCGTCAATACCGATGAGCGCACAGATATCGCCGTTCTTCACCACATCCGTCTTCACGTGTCCCATACCGGAGAATGTGTGCAGCTCTTTGATCTTGGTCTTCACCATTGAGCCGTCTTTCTTGGCGAGCGTTACGGTCTGTCCGTCTTTCAACTCACCGCGATGCAGACGACCGATCGCGATACGGCCTACATAACTGTTGTAGTCCAGACTTGTAATCAACATCTGCGGCGTACCGGGGTTGTCTTCCGGCGCCGGGATGTACTCGATGATCGCGTCCATCAGGTCGGTGAGATCCGTCTTCGGCTTACGCCAGTCGGTACTCATCCAGCCTTGTTTGGCACTACCGTACAGCGTCTGGAAATCCAACTGGTCATCCGTCGCATTGAGGTTGCACATCAGGTCGAAAACCTCCTCCTGCACCTCGTCCGGGCGGCAGTTCAGTTTATCCACTTTGTTGATCACTACGATAGGCTTCAGACCGATCTCCAAGGCTTTCTGCAGCACAAATCGTGTCTGCGGCATAGCGCCTTCGAAGGCATCTACCAGCAGCAGCACGCCGTCCGCCATGTTCAGCACGCGCTCCACTTCGCCGCCGAAGTCCGCGTGCCCCGGAGTGTCAATGATGTTAATCTTTGTACCTTTGTATTCGATCGCCACGTTCTTGGCGAGAATCGTAATACCGCGTTCGCGCTCCAGGTCGTTGTTATCCAAAATCAACTCTTTCGGCTGATCGTTAAATTCCGACCGCTGTTGACTCACTACATGAGCCGTGTAAAGCATCTTATCGACCAGTGTTGTTTTACCGTGGTCGACGTGCGCAATAATGGCTATATTTCTAATATTTTGCATAGGCTTGTATATTATGATGTCGTGTACGCATATGCGCATACTCATGCAATTTAGCCGACAAAAGTACTGCTTTTTTTCGATATACGCAAATTTTTGCCCCTAAAATCACAAAATTTCTTATTTTGAACCGTTTTTTGGAATTAAGAGTACGCCTGTTAAGAAAAACCGAACATTTTGACATTTTGTTATAAAATCCGTATAAAAAATAATATTTTGTCAACTGAAATTAACAATTTGTAGAATTCTAACACTTTTTTGTGCAAATATTTGGCAGATTCCTCAAAAGGCAGTAATTTTGCACCGTTTTTCGATGACGCCTGCTCTCAAGGTACGCGAAAACACGCGGGATGCCCACGCATTGGCGCGAACGAAAAACGGTATTAGTCTTAATTATGGAAAGGAAACTAACTATGAAAAAGTATTTGTATGAGGTTAGTTATCTAATGACATTTTGCTGCCTGATGGCAGGGTACACGTTAGCAAACGCTGCAAAGAACAATGAAGATTTAACAGTACGCTTCCGCGAAAATACACTGGTGGTAACGTCCACCCAGTTAGAGGAGGCAAAGATCTATTCCAAACAGGGCAAATTGCTCCAGGAAGAACAAGGTAACTTCGCTGAATTTGAACTCGAGCCTGGCACATACAGGCTTTATGCAAAAGTTAACGGAGAAACGCTGACTCGCAGAATTGAGTTGCGTTAAGAAGTTTTTTTTATTTAGGGTACAGAAAAATCTTGGAGAAGGGCACATTAGTGCTCTTCTTTTTTATTTGCTGGCTTGCCGATACAGCGGTATAGAAATAGCCAGGAAGACGAAGTTCGGCAGCCAAGCCGCCATAAACGGACTCATCACGTTATTCACGCTGAAGGTCGTGCTCACGGTCGAGAAGAGGATATACGCAGCCGTTAGGATGATGCCTATACCTAAGTTCTTTCCCATGCCGCGTCGCATCCGTCGACTGGACATCGTTACGCCCAGCAGCGTCATGATAAACGCGCCTACGGCCGAAGCCCAGCGTTTATGATACTCTACCTCAAAGGCCTTCACGTTACTGCTACCGCGCTGCTGTTGGCGAGCGATGTAATGCCGTAACTCCGGCGTGGTCATCTGCTTTGCCTGCTGCGCCGTGATGAACAGTTCATCCGGAATGATGGGCAGCGTGATGTCTTTTCTTGCCCCGCGTTCCAGCGTCTCGCGCATGCCCCTGAACTCGCGCTGGGTGTACGTGTCGAGGTGCCAGTTCTCCAGGCTGTCGTAGTAGATACGGTCGGCTGTGATACGCATCACGAGCGTCTTATCTTCGAATTTCTCGATCGAACAACGATAGCCGATTCCTGCGCGGCGCTGGAAGGACTCGATATGTAATATCGTGCCCGGCTCCACTTCCATTTGGATATTCCGCGCGTTCTCGGTCGTGAAATGCTCCAAGTACTGGTCCGTGAAATGCAGCATCCGCTCGCTGCTCTTCGGGATTACCCAGCCGCCTAATATCACACTCAGCACAAAAAGCACGAAGGCGGAGAGGAAATAGGGTAGCATCAGGCGGTGATAACTCATTCCGGCGGCCTGCATAGCGATGATCTCGGAGTTCCCGGCTAATTTACTGGTAAAGAAAATAACGGAGATGAAGATGAACAGCGAGCTGAACATATTCATGTAGTAGGGGATGAAGGGGATGTAGTAGTCGAGGATGATCTCCCGGAGTGGCACTTGGTTCTCAAAGAAGTCGTCCATCTTCTCTGTCAGGTCAAAGACGATAGCGATGGACAAAATCAGCACGATCGAAAAAAAGAACGTCCCGAGAAATTTCTTTATGATATACCAATCTAACCGCTTCATCTTATTCCCTGTCATCCCCCTCCCTCCCTTGAGGGGAGGGTCGGGGTGGGGTTACAATCTCGCCGTTATCCTCGGCATCACGCCGGCTTTCCAACTGCTGAAATCGCCTGCCAGGATATGCTCCCTCGCCTGCGTCACGAGATCGAGATAGAACGCCAGATTGTGAATTGAGAGGATCTCCAGTCCCAACATCTCCTGCGCGTGTATCAGATGTCTCGCATAAGCCCGCGTGTATGCGTGATCGACATAACTCGTGCCGCATGGATCCAACTCCGTGAAGTCGTCCTCCCATTTCTTGTTACGCAGGTTCATCACGCCGTTCCAGGTGAAGATCATGCCGTTGCGACCGTTGCGGGTAGGCATCACGCAGTCGAACATATCTACGCCGCGCTCGATGGCCTCAAGGATATTCCATGGCGTGCCTACGCCCATGAGGTAGCGCGGTTTATCCTCCGGCAATATGTCATTGCATACCTCAATCATGTCGTACATCACTTCCGTTGGTTCCCCTACCGCCAAGCCGCCTATGGCATATCCGTCGCGGTCTAAGTCGCGCAGCCGTTTGCAGGCCTCTTGCCGCAAGTCCGTGTATGTGCAACCCTGTACGATCGGGAAGAGATGTTGCTTATAGCCGTATAGATCTTCTGTGCCGTCAAAACGCGCAATACAACGGTCCAGCCAGCGATGTGTGCGGTCCATCGAGTCCTTGGCGTATTTCTTATCGGCGGTACCCGGGCAGCACTCGTCGAACGCCATCATGATGTCGGCGCCTATCTCCCGCTCGATATCCATCACGTTCTCCGGCGTGAAGAGCAACTTACGGCCGTCGATATGACTGCTGAACCGCACGCCCTCTTCCGTCATCTTCCGGATGTCGGTCAGGGAAAAGACCTGAAACCCGCCGCTGTCCGTCAGGATCGGCCTGTTCCAGCCTTCGAAGCGATGGAGTCCGCCTGCCTGATGGAGTATCTCCGTTCCCGGACGCAGGAAGAGATGATAGGTATTGCCAAGGATGATCTGCGCCTTGATGTCGTCCTCCAGCTCTTTGCGTTGCACGCCTTTGACGGTGCCGACGGTTCCCACGGGCATAAATATCGGCGTGAGTATATCGCCGTGGTCGGTATGTATCACACCTGCCCGCGCACCAACCGCCTTCGCCTCGCTATGTAACTCAAAAAATACCATAATTACTAGTTTGTCTAGTTAATCTAGTTAATATAGTCGACTAGTCGACTATTTTGTTTCCCGCTCCGGGAAACACGATGCTCGGCTTAAAACCCTTCGCCTCCTCCGGCGTCATGAGCGCGTACGCCATGATGATGACCGTGTCGCCTACATTCACCAGGTGCGCTGCGGCGCCGTTGATGCAGATACAGCCCGAGCCGCGTTTGCCGGGGATGACATAGGTCTCCAGCCGCGCGCCATTGTTGTTGTCCACTACCTGCACGCGCTCGCCGGCATAGATGTTTGCCTCCTCCATGAGCGCCTCATCAATGGTGATAGAACCGATATACTCGAGGTTTGCCTCGGTCACCTGTACGCGGTGAATCTTTGATTTTAATATATTCAAAAGCATAATACTCCAAATTACGCCGCAAAGGTACAACAAAAATTGCACATACGCAAAAAAAAATGGATTTTTCAGCAAAAAATAGAATTAATTCTATAGTCGGATGAATCTATACGGGCTTGGATGCTCGCATACGGAGAACGTATAGGAACATCCGACAGAGGGTGCAACCCTTTGCGGAAAATACATTTTTTGCGTATGTCCGGCAGGACGCGACTGTACTTTCGGGGGAATTTTTGACAACTTTTTTTGCAAGTCGAAAGCCACAAAAAAAGCCCCGAAGGGCTCTCTTTTAACTGTTTGTGGGTCTAAAGTTGGTTCATTTACGGTCCATTCCCGCGACCATCCCGCGACCATCCCGCGACCATTACGGACGTCACTGTCCCGTTCGGGTCCGATTTTTTGTAATAATTCGTTAACCGTTAACCATTCACCATTCACCATTCACCGTTAACCATTCATCCCTTATTCCACTCTTGTGCCGCGGGCGTCAAAGATCTTACCGTCCTTAACGATGTAGAGGACGCCGTCAATGATGCGTTTTTGCGCTCTTCCCTTCAGGGAGGAGTCGGAGGTAGGATCCTCTATTCCCGTCGGCGTATTCTGGATCGGCGAGATCTCCAGGACGAAGCGTTGGTCGTGCGTGCCTGCCGTCAGGTTGACGGTATAGTCCAGCGCGCTGAGCAACGTCCGTACGCCTGTCTCGTTATCCACGAGCGTGACGCCGATACCGTCCGTGCCCTCCGGGATGGAGAAGGTATAGTCTCCAGCGGTCTTGATCTTCACGCCTACCGGTACCACCGTCGTCTGGGTCGTCGAGAGCGGGAGACTGTTTCCGCCCAGACTCGTGTTGCCGGCGATGGTGAAGATATTCGCCTTGCGCGAGTTGAACTGCTTGGTCATGTCTTCGCCGAACTCAAAACCGGTGGTGACGTTTTCGTCGTCCGAGAGGCGCACAAAAGTACGGTCGATCATCTGGTCGTCTTGTTGTACCTCGAGGCAGAACTCATATTCGCCGCGGTACTCGGTGTTGCGTTGCGGCGCTGCAGTCGGCGAGACGCTGGTTGTCCAGGTAACATCCCCGTAATACTGAACGGTATAAGCGTGCATCGCGTGATATACAAAGTCGGTTCCCGAAGTAGCGGTCAGGGTGTTGTCATCCATGTTCCAGGTATAGAGGAATTTCGGACCCACATTGCCTTCGCTGCCGCCAATCCAAGTGGTGTTAGCAAAACTTGGGTTATCGACGTTGACGTAGGTCGGAACGCTCATGATATTCCAGTGACTGTCAAATACCGTACGGTTGTACGATGTACTCGGGTTGGGGGTATCCGGCAGACCTTCGGTCGCAGCTCTATTGATGTCGCATTTGTGTGCCGGCAGGGTCTGCGTGACGCTTGCGTTGGTAATCGATCCTAAGTTGCCGCTGGACGGGAAGAACAACTCAAGACGCTCGTTATTATTATTCCAGAAGCCCGAACCTTCTTTAAAGTTGCCCAATTCCAATTCGAGCAAGTAACCTACGTTCGGCTTTAAGACGAAGTTCTTGCGATCCCAAACATATCTCCAGAAGCCCGGTTGACCTTCCCACCATCCGGTGCGTGCACGCTCAGCACCATCGTAGTACTCGATGATCCAATCTTGACCATAGGTTCCAAATCCGAATACCTCGCTCAGTTTGACTTCAAACGGGAAGGAGATGAAGTACATCGCACGCTCGTAAATCGATGCCGGTGAAGCCAACGGGTTGTGCGTGTCCTTATCCTTGTTATTGAGCGTCCATTTATTGAAACGCATTACGGCGTACGCGGTCTTGATATTGGTGATCTTGCCACTACCGTTGAAGATGAGTTGTTCGATATCGCCCTGATGCTCACGGATAAACATCACATCGGCATAGATGTCCATCTCAGTACTTATCTCTCCGCTCGGTACCATAGCGGCTAACAGACGGTTGGTCTTGAAATCATAGATGATACGGACATTGCATGCGTCACCGGTACCACCGACTAACGCAACATAATTCTCAGCATTTTCCCAATCGTTGTTTGCGTAATTACCGCAGAAATGCTGTGAACCATTCTCTTGTGCAGTCTCTTGTGCATAGCTTGCGTACAGCTTGAACTTCTGTCCAGGATTGAGTTTGATCTCACGCTCATAGATCCAGTCTTCATTATCTTTGAAGATAGCTTCGTAATTACCTTCTACTGCGCTTTCGCCTGAACCGTTAAGGACAGAACCATCACTATTCCAAAATTCGTTATTACTCTTCAGAACGAGGAACTTGCGGTCGGTATTCGTGGACGAACTCATGTAAGCACGGCTGATTTTGTTGGTGCGCTCGTCATACATGAAGCGGATGTTTGCGCTAAACTTGTCACGATATACTTCACTTGCATTATCTCTATTCAGCCAACCGGCATCGGCCATATTACCAAGACTAACAACATCGTTCACCAGCGTATCCGTGATACAAGAACTATAATCGTTCGCGATACAGAATTTGACATTCGTTCCGCGCGGGCACCAATGCATATAGTAGTGCGTGTATAACTCACCAAAGGTGTTAGTCGCGCGGTCTTTGGAGAACTCGGAATAGGTCATCTGGTGATCCGCTGCGCGGTAGTTGTCCCATTTCGTCGTTCCGGCATTATCCGTACGGATGTAGTAGTTACCGGTGTACGGCTCTACCTTATCAATGGAGAGTGCGCTCGCCGTTTGCGAAGTAATGAAGTTATATACTCCGGCGGCAGAAACGTTGTCGTAACTGGTGGGAGAGCCTACGTTTTCCCAAGTGATATTACCCTCGTTATCAATACTTTTGATTTTCTGGATTTGGATGGTTGGCGTATGACCTTTCGCTATGAAGAAGGAAACGGTATCTGCTGCTCCTTCATTCTTGTAAATCACGCGGGATGGGTGAGACCATGCATCCGTGTGCGCTGAGCCTTGTGACCACTCTGCCAAGTCTTTATACACGAGTCTGTAACTACCTTCGGAAGCAGGGTACTGAACGCTGAACAGATAACCATAACCGCTACTGTAACCGAAGTTCAGTTTAAATACGTAATCTCCTGCAGCAGATGTCTTGATGCCTCCACGCTGCGTGTCGGAAAGTTTAATATCACTGCTGGCATTGATCTTTATGGTACCATTATTAGCGTAATAGGCGCCATCGGCACGGTGGATCTCATAGCCATATGTAGTATTGGCATTTAATTCCAAAGTGACCTCCATCGGCATGGTCTTATCCGCTGTGAAGGGGAATGCGATAGATCGTATCTCGTCCTTTTCACCTTTTTTAGTACCGCTGTATATATGTAAGGTATAACCCGTATTCTCCGGATAGTTCATCCAGTAACCTTCGTTGTAATACTCCGCTTTGTTGTTATTCAACTTTACGGGCTCTACTCCGGTAAGCGGAACAAACATCGGCAAGGATGAGTGGTAGTCCCCACGACGGACAACCTTTGTGTCGCTGAAATAATCGTAATTCGTTTGGTCCTTTTCATTGAAGGCAACATTAGTGTAGCTGGTAACGCTATTAGCCTCGCAATCGTAGTACCAAATTTTAGTACCTTCAATCTGCGTCATAGCCCCTTTGTGTTTAAACGGACAACTGGATTGATCTTGAGATTTCCAACTTGGGTTACTACCGGTTCCCTTATTGGCATCATTTCCATAGCCCCAATACTTGTTGTTGTCGTAGAAATAAACATAGACATCCCTCCAACCCAAAGTGTTGTTGAAGTAAATCATCTGCTTCTTGGTGTAAACAGCGGTCAGCTTGCCATCGTAGATAGCTTTGAAGTTAATGGTGGCATCTGCTTTCTCGCCATTTGTTGCTCCTTCAATGGTAATGCCGTCTCCTTCTACCCATTTCAAGAAGGAGTAGCCTACAATTTCCGGAGCAGTTATCTCTGTCCACTCCAATGGCTTTCCTGTTGCACTCGTAGAAGCCTTGATCGTTGTATTTCCGCACTTATACTGCACGGTGACAGTATGATCGCCGGCTACTTGGAATGGGTAGGTGACAGAGTCGAGTTTGGTACCGCCGTTGCAATCGGTACCCGTGCGCAGAACGGCTGCCACGAGGTACATTCCGCTGGTAGGAGGAGCAGTAAAGGTGACTTTATTATCTACGCCGCTCGGGTAGGAAACAAAGGTCGGCTGCGGGGTATATAAGTTACCATTGTTGTACAGCAGCTTCCAGCAGATAGAGTTCGTTCCCGCTGGCGTCGGATCTACTTTCGGCGTTACGCCTACTTCCGCGCCCGGCGCCACTACCGCGGCATCAAAGATCAGATCGGTGATTTGGGCTTTCTTGTAGTACGCGTAGAGGGTCACGTCGCCGTCATGAACCCATTTACTCTCGCGGATAGTGTCGCCTGCGGTGGTTACCCAATTACCCGAAGGATCAATGAAACGTCTGCCATTTCCTTCGGTTGCGCTATAGAATCCCATGAAAGCCCATCCATCTTTAGCAGTAGGCATAGACATAGAGCCGGAAACGGTAGCCAATGTTGCATCAAATGTTACCGTCTGATTCGCTACTGTACCAGCATCTCCTCCATAACCTTCTGCACTGGTCTGCTTGTCCAACGTCACGGTATAATTCTTCGGTGTCCATTTGGCGTAGAGGGTAGCCGTTCCATTGTTTACGTCAGTAAGGTTAGAAACCTGTGCTCCATCCCTATACCTAACTGTGCCATCTTTCGAAGTTGCCCAACCTGCGAAGGTATAACCCGTCTTGGTAAAGGCATTCGCCGTCAGGTTAAACGCGTCACCATATGTTCGCGCCGGCATATCGCTCATAGAACCGCCTGTATTGCCGTTGCCATCAAAATGAACGGCATAATGATTGGGTGTTGCATTTGCAATAAGTGTGCCATCACCCGTAGCCCGCACCGTTGTCGTTGTGGCGTTGGGTGAATTGATGATGATAGAACCAGCGGGAGTCCAATTAACAAATGTATAACCAGGAGCAATAGTAGCTGTAATTTCGGCAGAGTTAGCACCTGAGCGAGCTTCAACGGATGTCGGACTGATGGTTATTCCAGCTGCACCGCTACCGCCCGTAGCTGTATGAACGGTATAGTACGGATCGGCAGCGATGTTGACGGTCGGTTTAGGATCATCGTCTATACTTTGAAGCGTCAGGGTGATGGTTATCTTACTCTTACGCATCAAGTCAAATTGAATCGTCGGATTACCGGCATCCGTTAAATGAATATTTTCGTTAGTTAAGAAACCGCTTCCCGTAGGAGTTTGCACACCATAATAGTTGTATGCCTTATTGCCATTAGGATTTTCGACTGTATTCACAAAGTGGAAGTGATGTCCCTCGGTAGCAGGGGTTCCTGACTTAGCTGCTAACGGATCTATCTCATATGTATACACCGCTCTATTTTCTGTAGATTGCGTCATCTGAACAGGCGTGTCCCATCCATAGGGAGCAAAGTCTGCATGGATATATAGCGGACGGTAGTCGAATTTCGCATAGACGTTCTTTTCTTCAGTCACACTAACTGTATAAGGATTGTCTGTGCTTAATGAACGGGTACATGCATCATCGCTATACCAACCGACAAACTTATATCCGAGATTCGGCGTAGCCGTGAAGGTGATATTCGTTCCTGCAATCACATAATCACCCGACGTAATATTCGGCGAAGTGGACACGCCTCCCATCGACGTATAGTCTGTTCCTACACCATAGGTCACGGTATATGCGGTGGGGTATGTAATAGTTACCGCAGGATATGTACCTGAGTAATCAACCTTAAATTCATAAGACCCAACAACCGTTGGTTTGTATTCTAAGTTATTTGTATTTCCATTGCCTGTGTAGACATTTTTTGTAGAAGTTTTTGTCCACTTTAAATGGGTGTCACCAGTGCTATATCCATACCAAATATCATTACCATCCCCATTATCATCGACAATCTTAAATTCTTTTGTATATGTGGAAGTTACATTAATTGTGAAATACACAGCACTTTCCGTGGAATGACCTGTTTTTTTCTGCATCATTGTGGTATTATTTACATCCCAACCACCAGGGAAATCCGAACTATTACCAACCAAGTGCCATGAAGAACGCAAATCTTCATTATAGTTAGCTTGTGCGGTTGCTGCAGCACCGTCTCCGTTAGTACGTACTGTTATGGATAAATCTGTATCTTTGTTTCCACTGGTTACAACAAGATTGCTCGACAGCGTCCAACCTGCAAAAGTATAGCCTGTACTCGGAGTTGTTGCTGTAAGAGTAGCTGTTGTGGCAATACCTATAGACGAAGCCGTTTTAGCTGGAATTGCATATTCAGGATTACCTACATTATAATGGTTTGATGTAGTTAATTCGGACATTCTCTCTGTCCAGTGGGCATAGAGGGTCTTTGTTGCATCTTCAATGTCCCAATTTTTAGCACTTGTTCCATCTGCATTGTAGTATTTTGTGCCGGAACCTTCTGTGCCTGTGAAATAGCCGTTGAAGGTATAATTGTCTCTTGTCGGCATAGTGGCACCAGGCATAGCTGCATCATAAGTTGCAGTAACCTTAGCTGTTCCACCCGTACCGCTTTGTTGATCCAAAGTGACAGTTGTGGTTTTAGGAGTCCATTTTGCATAAAGCGTTCTGCTGACGGTAATGGCGGTGCTAAAGTTGAAAGCACTACCTGTACACTCTGGGTTCTCATACCATCCTCCGAATGTATATCCGGTAGCCGTAGGTGCCGGACTTGGCACTGTTGCTGTATTTCCGCTTAAAATGTTTTGAGGCTTAACAGCATCGCCGCGGCCTTGCATATCGAACGAGACGGTACAATAGTCTCCGGCTGTATAGGTGAATGTAACACGTTTTTGCACAATACTTCCGATACAAATCTCTACCGCTGATGTATAGGTTCCGCTGATTGGAAAATTGGTATTCGAGAATTCGGCAGTTGTAATCGGCGTTTCTGCGGAACCAGAATTAATCTCTTTTCCATTGAGGTAGTAACCGCCTCCAGTTGTTCCCGTTCCGGCACCACCAAATTCCGCTATGCGGTAGTAATAACCAGCATTTCTCGGAACGTTTGTTTTAAAACTAACAGTCATAGTTTTTGAGCCTGTTGTTCCGTATGAAGGCGATGCTGATAATTCAGTAATAGTAATTTCTGTCCATTTAGCGTAGAGAGTCGTGGTTACGTCAGTAGGATTGATTGAGCCTTCTCCCGCTATATAAGTTGTACCCGTTCCATCTGGTTTTGTATTCCAACCAGCAAAAATGTAACCTGTTTTAGCAAGAGAACCGCTGTTACTTCTCACTGTTGTTGGTGTGTTATACAAAATATCCGTCTGGTCGGCTGGTTTAGCTCCGCTCGTAGCATCATTTGCATCATAAGTAATGGTACAAAGTTTGGTTATAGTTAGAGTACCTGTATTTTGGGTTTCTGAACCAAATCCCTTAAAACCAGATGAATTATATGTAAAGAGACAATCGTTTCCTTGAGCAGGAGAACCGATAGGCGTAACTGTAAAATATTTGAACGTAGTACCACCCGATTCGCAACCCGAACAAGGACCTACATTGGTTTGACTGGAGCCGCTATATTTCCCCTTAAATTTGTATGTTCCGTCATTGTTGTCTGTCATTGGTTGATTCGTCCAACCACTATTATTCCAATTGTGACGGATATATATCGTTGGACGAGTTAACCAAATCCAAGGTTGGTCATCTCCATTATCTTTTTGCTTTGCGTGAACTTCTACAATACCACTATTTCCTGTATATTTTGCGGAATGGGTATTCTCTCCATTTCCCCAAATATAGAATCTTTGGCTCCCAGTGTTAATGCCCATCTCTGATTTGTCAGTGCTTGGACCTGCTTGCTCGTTGTAGTAAGTAATGTAAACGGCAAAGAACTTGTCTTTTGTTAGATAGAAATAGCATGAACCCTCATCTGCATTATTTGAAATAACGTAGTTGGTCTTCCCAGTACTCCAGTTATTCGCATCATCACCAATTAGATAAACCGGATTCCATCCCCACGCCTGTCCAACGCCGAGGGTGAGGAAGGCGAAAATTGAAATAGTGTACAGCACAAAAGTAGGACTTAAGTAGGACTTAACTCCGTTTTGAGTCCGTTTCTCTGCGGAAGCTTTAGAAAATCTATTTTTCATAGATAAATTATTTTTTCGTTGTTATTTTTGTATGGTTATTTCGTATCGCCTTCTCCATTTTCATCAAATGGAAGTTCTTCAGCTTTCCCTTCTTCAATCGGACGGATGTAGTCGCTTGCTTTTATCGGCGACACTACGCTTTCTCCGATGGTGGCTTCTAATTGATTGCGCGCCGCTTTTGCTACATTGCCTCCTTCCTTGGCTATCTGCATATTTTGCATCATCGTTTTCGGATTCTTTCTTTTGGAAATTTCCGTGGTTGAGGCTTCTGCTAAAGTGTTTAATGCCAACTCAATAGTGGACATATTATCGCGCAAGTTCTCTTTGGTTAAACCTTTGAATTTTTTATACTCTTTGGTCGTCTTTCCGCTCCATGCCTTTGTGATCAAGTCTGTCAGGAGAGCAAAATCTCGCCCTTCTTGCATTCCGGAACGTTTCCATTCATTGGTCAACTCATTTCGAGCATCTATTGATTTTACACGATTTGCAATCCATTTATCCGAATACCCCAGTTTCTTGTAGTCCGCGACTGCTTGCTGAATCGCTAATTCCGGATCTATCATCTGCTGAATACGCTGACTACCGACCTCAGCTAACCAACGTTTCAATGGCTCTGCTTTTTTGCTCGGGATTGACTGAACTATACGCAAAATTTGTTCCAAGTCAGCTGCATCTGTAGCGTAGTTTTTTCCATCAGCAGCAGGCATTTTCAGTTGTACGATTTTTGCGTACACCTCATCTGCCCCCTCTGCTTTCAAGCGACGTTTCAAGTCGGTCCAATAACGTTTTGCTACTGAACTTTCTGTTAATGCAGCAATGACATCCACCACCGAGAAGTAATACTTCTCTTCCGCTTCATCCCATACTACACGTATTTTTGCGTTCTCGAAAAACTGTATTTGTGTTTCAGCACTCATGGCCTATTTTTTTTGTAAAAATATTTGCGTCTATCAAATTTTTATAGTAATTTTGCGCCACTTAATCCCGGTAACCCCTGATTCGTCAAGTTATCGGGGTTCGTTTTTTTTTTCCTCATGCCTGTCCAAAACCGAGGGTGAGGAAGGCGAAAATTAAAATCGGTGATAGCACAAAAGTAGGACTTAAGTAGGACTTGACTCCGTTTTGAGTCCGTTTCTCTGTTGTTTTAGAAAATATATTTTTCATAGATAAATTATTTTTTCGTTGTTATTGTTTTTTTTTAGTAGGTTGACCTAGGTAGTCCTAGGTAGTCATAGGTAGACCTAGGTAATCCTAAGTAATCCTAGGTCGTCCTAGGTAATCCTTGGGAGTCTTATGACTCCGGGTGGGTGTTGCGGTATTGGAGGCGGGCGCGTGTCATCGCTTCGCGGATGCCGCCATTCTCAACAAAAACCTGCTCCTTTACTCCTATATATTTATTCATCATTACATCTATCTGGTGGCACATTGTGATTGCCATATTTGCTATCTCCTCATCGTTCATCTTCGCCACTTGCACCATGAATGGTTCACTGTCATTCGTCTCGCGGCAGAACTTGCGAAGTGCTTCGTACCTTGGGTGTTTCTCGTTCCATGCTGCCATTTTTCTTGCCCGCAGATAGTCTTCGAAATCCGCTTGTAGCTCTTTGAGACTTGCGCGCGCTACGTTCAGGAGCTTGATTTCCGTCTCGCTGGAAGTAGCTGCGGCTTCTGAGCCTTCAATAATATTTTGTTTGCCGCTTCTCGCAGCTTGTACCATCTGATCTATCGTTCGATCACCTTTTGTTAAAAACCTCTCACAAAAATCAAACGTCACATCGTATAAAGCCACCGACTTGCGATAAAATAATAGTTCTTTATAGTTCGGCACACTCTGCACAAAATAGTGTGTGGTGTTCTTACTCATGGTAGTGGGTGTTTTAGAGTTTTGGGGGTAATTATAGGTAGGACTAGGTAATCCTAGGTTGACCTAGGTAGACCTATGATTTCTTAGTTTTCCTGAGGGCTACTACTCCCGCGAAAGCGAGGGCGAAAATCGCCAATACCCACGGCTCACCAACAGGACTCGGTCCTTGACCGGTCTCCGGACCTCCGATAAACGTCTTCGGATTGCCTCCTCCTTTTCCGGGAGCCTTATTCGGCCCGCTGCTCTGTTCGGATGGCATGGTATTATCGAACGGCGCGTAAATCGTACCGTCATGGTTTTGCCCATTCTGCATGATTTGTTGACTCTGCATGGCTACCTGTGGGGTTTGTGTCGGGGTAAACGGCTGTGCATAAACAGCCAGTGTAGCCATGCTCAAGAAAACGGTAAGTAAAACGATGTTGCGTTTCATGATATTTTTGTAGTGTTTTTTCCAGCGGTATTATCAGTATTAGCGTTTGCGTATATGCGTACATCCCTTGCACGCACACTCACGCGCACAAATTAAGCCCGCAAAGGTACGCATTTTCTCCGAAACAAACAAATTTTTTAGCAAAAAAAGCGCAAAAATCTACATTTTTGTTGAAGATAGCCCAAAAAAAGAGATTTCCGCGGGGAAATCTCTTTTTTGGGGGTAGGTAGACCTAGGTAATCATAGGTAGACCTAGGTCATCCTAGATCCAACGTACGTAGCAGAAGTCCATGCGGTGAGGCAAGAGCTCGTTCTGCGGATACATACGCAAGCCGAATTTCATGCCGCCGGCATAATCCAGCTGGTACACATTCTCGAAGAAGAGGTGGCTGCCCTCTGCCTTTTTCAACAACAGCGGCTCTACCTCGTACAGCTTATCGTTGTTGTGGGTCGAGGTGCGGATGGCCACGAGCTCTACGCCGAGACCCTTGTCGTTCAGACCCTTGGTATCCAGCTCTACCGAAACGGTGAACTTGTCACCTACGTTGAGGTTGGACAGATCCGGCATTTGTACGTTTACTACCTCGATCTCGTCCCAGTGAGCTACCATATTCTCCTTCCAAGCGGCGATCTCTTTGGCTACTTTGTATTTGTCCGCCATCAAGAGGTTGTGACGCTTCGCGAGTTTGTTGTAGAACTTCTCGAAATAGTCGTCGATCATGCGCTTCATGGTGAAACGCGGGGTGATCTTCGTCACGGAGTTCTTGATATACTGGATCCAATCGGGGCTGTAGCCCTTGCTGTTCTTCGCGTAGTAGAGTGGGATGATCTCGCTCTCGAGCATCTGGTAGATGGTAGCGGCATCAAGCTGATCCTGGTGCGCCTGGTTCTCGTAGGTGCGGTTCTCGGTCAGCGCCCAGCCTGCGCCCTCTACGTAACCCTCGTACCACCATCCGTCCTTGACGGAGAAGTTGAGTACGCCGTTCATCTGCGCTTTCTCGCCGGATGTACCGGAAGCCTCGAGCGGACGGGTAGGCGTGTTCAGCCAGATATCCACACCGGAGATGAGGCGTTTAGCAAGGCGCATATCGTAGTTCTCGAGGAAGATGATCTTACCTAAGAACTGCGGCATACGGCTGATCTCGATGATACGCTTGATCAAGCCCTGACCACCGCCATCAGCAGGGTGCGCCTTACCTGTGAAGAGGAACTGTACCGGATAGTTCGGGTTGTTCACCAGCTTATCCAGACGCTCCAAGTCCGTGAAGAGCAGGTGTGCACGTTTGTAAGTAGCGAAACGGCGACCGAAACCGATGATGAGGTTATTCGGGTTCATCTCGTTCAGCGCGCGGACGATGCGGGCAGGATCGCCCTGGCTCTTCATCCAATCCTCGCGGAACTTCTCCTTGATATAATCCATCATCTTGCGCTTCAGGCTCATACGCGTAGCCCAGATCTCTGCATCAGGGATATCTGCGTACGGCTTCCACATCTCCATATTGCTTTGGTCGTGGATCCACTCTTTCGGCAGGTATTTGGCGTAGATATCTTTCCACTCATGAGCAGCCCAGGTAGGCATGTGTACGCCGTTGGTAACGTAGTCCACGTGCAGCTCCTCCGGGAAATAACCCGGCCAAACGGGGCTGAACATCTTCTTCGATACCTCGCCGTGGAGCCACGATACGCCGTTTGCTTCCTGGCAGGTGTTGAGGGCGAAGACGGACATCGAGAACTTCTCGGTGTTATCCTCCGGATTCGTGCGGCCCATGCCGATCAGGTCGTTCCACTCGATACCTAATTTCTCGGCGTACTCGCTCATGTATTTGTAGAACAGGCCTTCCTCGAAATAGTCGTGTCCGGCAGGAACCGGCGTATGGCAGGTGTACAGACCCGAAGCACGAACGACTTCTTTCGCTTGGTTGAAGGTCAGACCCTCTTCCTGTACCAAGTCCACGAGGCGTTGCAGACCCATCAGCGCTGCGTGACCCTCGTTGCAGTGATAGACGTCCTTCTTGATGCCGAGTTTCTTCAGTGCCAACATACCACCGATACCCAACAGGATCTCCTGCTTGATACGGTTCTCCCAGTCGCCGCCGTAGAGTTGGTGGGTGATCTGACGATCCCACTCGCTGTTAAGCTCGTTATCGGTGTCTAACAGATACAGGTCCATGCGGCCTACGGCTACTTTCCAGAGGTACGCTTTCACGGTGCGACCCGGATAAGGCACCTCGATCACCATGTTCGACCCGTCCGCTTCCTTCACCTGAGTAATGGGCAGGTTAGAGAAGTTCTGCGCCTCGTAGTTCGCGATTTGCTGACCTTCCGGACTCAAAGTCTGGGTGAAATAACCGTAACGATACAGGAAGCCGATAGCCGTCATATCTACGTTGCAATCCGATGCCTCTTTGATATAGTCGCCCGCCAAGATACCCAGACCACCCGAGTATATCTTCAGCACGTGGGTCAAACCATACTCCATCGAGAAATATGCGATAGTCGGTTTTTTCTTGTCTTTCGGCGTGTCCATGTAAGCGCGGAACTCATCGTAAACCTTGTTCAGTTTCTCCATGAATTGCGCATCCTTGCTCAACTCTACCATGCGGTCGTAACTCAAGATGTTCATCAGAACAACCGGGTTCGAGTTTGCGCGATGCCATGCCTCGGTGTCGATGTAGCGGAACAAATCCTTTGCATCCGTGTTCCAACTCCACCATACATTGTACGCCAATTCTTGCAATTTACTCAACTCTGCAGGAAGCATCGCGTGAATGTTGCACTCCGTCCAGGCAGGTTGATTTACATGACTTACTTTTACTTTCATATCAGTATATTGTTTGTTATTTTTTCACTATTTTCCAAAAACAAGGCGCAAAATTACACTTTTTTTTTGAGATATGCAAGAATTTTATTATTTTTGCACTCGATTTTACGAATTTGATGACTTCAATTAGCAATCTATGTTAGCCCGAGACGAAATATCCAATGAGATTCTTCGCAGACGCGACATGCGCGATGCGTTCACTTTTACCATCGATCCCGCCGACGCTAAAGACTTCGATGATGCCCTTTCGTTTGAATGTCTGGCAGTCGCTGAAAGCGACGGTCTGTCAGAGGAGCGGTCTGTCAGAGGAGCGGTCTGTCAGGCGCAGCCGGTCTATCA
>SAMEA3663047__coassemble_287_pt1 | contig 18648 bp, 17 predicted proteins | sample SAMEA3663047__metabat2_low_PE_014 | metagenome-assembled genome bin SAMEA3663047 (sample SAMEA3663047) | pig gut metagenome | biome: pig gut; feature: pig-associated habitat; material: faeces | place: France | collected 2012 | reverse complement strand
CTGGTATTGACTAAATTCACGGATATTTGAAAGATAGATGAAACGGATATTTGTCATATTGGGGTTGACAGCATGCTTGGCTTGGATACGGGCAGAAGATCTGTGCGTGGTGAGCTACAACGTCGAAAACCTTTTCCATCCGAAGCATGACACCGTCTGTATTGATTCCACTACATTTATTGAAAAAGACGATTATGAATGGACGCCGGATGGGGAGAGGCGATGGAGCTATACGCGGTACTACCGGAAGGTGGAGAATATCGCCCGCGTGCTGACAAATATCGGCGAGTGGGATGGGGTAGATATAGTGGGGTTGCAGGAAGTCGAAAATGCCCTTTGCCTCAAACGGCTTTGCTATACCTTGCGGCCAGGTGAATATGATTTTGTGCATTACGAAAGCCCTGATCCGCGAGGGATAGATGTTGCGCTGATTTATAAGAAGAGCAGAGTGGATACTCTTAATAGCAAACCCCTCCCAGTGGAAGTTCTACGGACGGCCACCGGCAGTCCGATCGAGCAGAGCTCTTCACCCGCTCAAGGGAGGGAGTCAAGGGAGGAGAAACTGGTAACCCGCGATATACTCTATGTATGCGTGAGGGTGGATAAGCGAGATACTTTGCATCTGTTCGTTTGCCATCTGCCTTCTCAACGTGGCGGAGCGGCAGAGAGCGAGTGGAAAAGGACTGCGGTAAAGGAAATTCTACAAAGATCTATAGATAGCGTCTATGCCCTTCATCCGGCGGCTAAGATCATCGTTATGGGCGATATGAACAGCGAACCCAAAGAGGACCTTGACGGTTTAAGAAACCGGATGGTAGTCGAAAGTCAAAAGTCAAAAGTCGAAAGCCATGGCACGCACAAATACCACGGGCGATGGAGTTGTCTTGACCAATTCTACACCTCACCGGCTTTGGACAGCCTCAGCAGAGCGGAGATATACAACGCCGCTTGGATTCAAGAGCCGGATGAGAAATATCTGGACTTGAAACCCAAGCGGACGTATAATGGTTTTCGCTATCAGAAAGACGGCTTTTCAGACCATCTGCCGATTGTGCTTACAGTTTCGCTTTGATGCTTATTTTTGCCCATGCGCCGGGCTGCAGGATACCGCCGTAGTCGTAATAGCGTGTGTTGGTCATGTTCGTACAGTCGGCAGAGACACGCAGGTATGTGTTTTGCCAATAGACCGAACCGTCCAAGAGCCAGACAGGCTGATAATCCGCCACTTCGCCTTCGGCATTATTATACTGCCCTTCGCGTTTCTGAAAACGTACGGTCCAAGAAGCACCCAGGCCTTTATAGATGCCATGCTCCAGATGGATGGCTAACTTGTGGCTCAAGTAATCCAAGTACCGCGAACCGGCTTCTTTGAGGTCCAGATCCAGATAGGTATAGGCATAATCGACCGACACGCAACGCAGCCATTCATTCAGCCGGTAAGCGAGTGATAGTTCAAGACCTGTCGCATTCACCTGTTGCTGGTTCTCGGCATGGAAAGGACGCTTGGTATCCGTCGGGACATATACCCAATCGATGATATTCTTTCCCCAACGATAGTACCAATCAACCGCCCAAGAAAATCTACCTCCCTCTCTTGAGGAGAGGGTCGGGGAGAGGTTGCCTTTGTATCCTATAGACAAAAGCCATGCTTCTTCGGGTTTGAGGTTGCGATTGCCGAGTTGGTTGCCGGCATTATAATACAGATCCGTAAACGTCGGCATTCGGAACGACCTATTGGCATTCACATAGATCGTACCGGCTTTCTTAAACTCATAGCCAATGTTCGCTCCGCCGCCTAAATGATGCCCGAATTGCGTGTTGTACGTTCCATTGATGCCGATAGATGCAGACAGTCCGGCGTAATAGAAAGTCTGTTCGGCATAGTAGTTCGTATGAAAGCGATTACCCCCTTTGACAAGATCCAACACGCGTACATCTGTTAAGGGAAAATCCGCCACATTCGGCACTTGGCCATCCGGATTGATCGTGTCGCCAAGGTTCGTCGAGTGCATGTTTTCATTCCGTACGCTGACGCCAAAAGAAGTCGTTCCTATCTTTGAGGCATAATGCGCAGAGAGTGCCGCTGAGGCTGTTTGTGCGAAATGGAAATTGCCATATAACCGTTGGTCCCGATGCCATTCATAGCGGTCGTAATTAGCTCTATACGCGGCTTGTGCATCTAACCTCCAAGCGCCCCATCGGTGCTCGTATCTACCGGAAGCAAAAGCCGTTCGGGTAGCGTCAAACTGATCCTGCGAACCAAAACCATACCCCATTCCAAGCCCTGCATCTTTCCATTGTGCGCCGGCTTGGACGTCTAATCCTCTCCAACGTGTCTGGAAGTAGATATTCGCTAACTGAAAATCCGAATTCCGGCACGCCGTAGCTTCTTTTTCTGTCGGTCTCGGGGCATAATACCCTTCCGCACGGCTGTATTCGGCAGAGAGATTGATAACCCCACCCCGACCCTCCCCACAAGGGAGGGAGTTGTGATTCGGGATTGCGAAAGTAGCCGCAATTTCCGAATTTACTAAGCCATTCATACCGGCTGTCAGTTTTAGGGTAAGATCATGCTCCCTCCCTTGTGGGGAGGGCTGGGGTGGGGTTGTCTTAGTTACAATATTGATTGCCCCAGAGAAAGCGCCATGAAGATTAGCCGAGGTACCTTGCAGCACTTCGACACGCTCGATCATCTCCGTAGAAACAGGGATATTCAGCGCATAATGCCCCGTGTGAAAATCACTTAGCGGAACCCCGTTCAGCAGCACTAACACCTGATCGAACGTACCGCCGCGCATACTGATATCCGCCTGTGCGCCGTTAGCGCCACGGGTTCGCACATCCACGCCCGGCAGGTATTGCAAGATATCCGCTACTGTCTGAATCGGCAGAGCTTCTATCTCGGCCTGCGAGACCTGCGTAATCAGCCGGTACGCTTCCGAATTTACCTCAGCTTTGTGAGAAACGACCAACACCTCCTGAAGACTAAGTTGTTGGGCTTCTAATGGAACGGAATCCTTCGGAACACCTTCATCGGCTTCCACAGCAGCGATGCCTGAGAAAAGCAGTAAGGCCGAAACAGCTATAGACTTACCGCTTTTAAGCATCTCCAAATCCGTCATATACGCTGCCACACGTCCGATAGTCACCTCCCGGTGAAGCGAACAAAAGGCTGCATAAGCCTTGTGGCTGAACTGACGGAAACGGATTCCTTGTTGTTTAAGAATAGTTTTGAACATAAAATAAGTTTTAAGCCTTCAGCTATCAGCTTTCAGCAAAAAAGCGTGCAAAATTACTGCTTTTTTTGCATATTTACAAATATTTTTGTACCTTTGCAGCGCTTTTCAAATGAATAAATGGTAAATGACTAAATCGTAAATGGCTTTATGCCTGAAATAGTTCTGCATTATATTTGGGAACATTGCCTTTGGGCGGGTTTTGAGCAATACACCACGGACGGAAAGAAAGTGGAGATTCTCTCTGTAGGCGAACATAACCGGGATGCAGGACCGGATTACAGCCATGCACGGATTCGGATAGATGGCCATGAGTGGGTGGGAAATATAGAGATCCATGTATGCGCAAGCGACTGGACCAAACATCATCACCACCTCGACAAGGCGTACGACAACATTATTCTGCATGTCGTGCGGACAGCTGACAAACCGATTTATAATTCGAAAGGTGAGTTGGTACCGCAATGTGAATTGAACTATCCGAGTGATAAAGACTATCTGAGTGCCCTTTTTGAGTCTGCACAACGAATGGACAGTGCCATCGCCAGAATCGGTTGTGCGGAGCAGTTATTGCATGATCCGCAACTGCTGACAGAGGGTTGGCGTAAGACGCTTTTGTGTAAACGCCTGGAATGCAAACGGGCTTCTATCACGCGACTCTTAGAAATCACCAAAGGCAGTTGGGAACACGCGTTGTATATCTCTTTGGCACGTAATTTTGGGTTTCACACGAACAGTGTGCCGTTTGAGGAACTTGCCATTAACACTCCGCTCTCTTGTCTGCAGAAACACCGGAACAGCCTGTTTCAACTAACTGCTCTGCTGTTAGGGCAGGCAGGCTTAGTGCAAGAACCGGAGTTGCAGAAAGAATATGATTTTCTGCGGGTTAAGTTCGGTTTGACCCCCCTGGAGGGCAGTATATGGAAACATGCACGGTTGAGGCCTCAGAACAGTCCGGAGTTACGGATCCGGCAGTTTGCGCAGCTCATGCATCAGTCGGAGAATCTGCTGAGTAAGATTTTGGATACGGATGACTTGAAGGAACTGGAAGTGCTGTTTGCCGTTCCACAAATGGGGAAGAGTAGTGTTGATATCCTGTTGATAAATACCGTTATCCCCTATAAATACGCATATGCATTGCATCAAAACAACCCGGTTAAGGCGGAACAGGCGCTGCGTCTGATGGAGAAGATACCGGCAGAAAATAACACGATTGTTCGTCAATGGCGGGTGTTGGGACAGGAAGTAAAGAATGCGGCAGATACGCAGGCACTGCTGCACTTGTATCAAAACTACTGCCAACATCATGAGTGCATCAACTGCGAAGTGGGCTATAAGATTTTTGAGAACCGGCAATTGACATTATTCTGACATGCAATTTGAAATCATCCAACCGACAGAGGTCTTGCGCCCTTATATCACGCGGTACGTGTTCGTGCGCGCAGAGGGTTCGACGGACACTATGACACCGCCTTCGGACGATCCGCGGTTTGTAAACGGCAAGCACGTACAGCCATTGTTACCCAACTACGGCAGTTTTATCTTCATGCGGAACGTAGTAGCTGATTTCAACGGCGTGGTATCGGACGGTTTGACCATCGTGGGTGCTAATCAGAAGACGATTGGTTTGACGACCGTAAGCGGTTGGTTCGAAGGCATGCTGATGGATTTCGAGCCCGGCGGCATGTATGCGTTGTTAGGCATCAATCTGCAGCAGTTAGCCGGTAAGGTATTGACGGCCAAAGAATACGGAGACGAAGGGTTGCAGCAACTGGATTCTATCTTCAAGCGCGTGGAGAAAGCGGAAGAGATAGCGATGCTGTTGGATGCATTTTTCTTAGGACACTTACCACCTAAAGAGGACCTTAACTATACGCGCCTACGCAGGGTGATTGCTGCTTGCGATGCAGCGAAAGGCAATATAACGGCCGCAGAGATGGCCAGTGTAGCATGTCTGGGAGAACGACAGTCCCTGCGCATGTTCCGTACGTACGTGGGTATTCCGCCGAAACAGTTTGTGCGACTGAGACGTTTCCATAAGACAATACAGCATATGCAGCAGGTAGCCGCAACGGGAAAACCGATTGACCTGATGTCTATCGCCTTGGCACACGGGCACTATGATCTGAGTCACATGGCGATGGAGTTTCAGCAGATGGGATGCGTGAGCCCAAGTCATTTCAGGATGCTGGGAATACCTCTAAGTGACGATTTTTCAATCTTTTTTGCTTAGAACAAGTATCCCATTTTGACGTAGAAATTGGCGTACTTGGCATTATCCTGCTTATTGATCGGCATACCCCAATCCGCCGAGAGAACAAAGTTCTCATTCATACCGATCTTGAGTCCAATACCGGCGGTCATATGCGGCATATAGACGTTATTGGGTGAATCAACGAAGTAGTCGCTATAGTTATCTCCTGCCGCTTCCACGCTCTCGCGGAGAGTGCTATACGCACCGTGCGTGTTACGCGCGACGAGTTCATCGAGGTTATAGGGTTGTGTAATAACACCCATATCGAAGAAGGGGTTGAGACCGATAAAGAAATGCTGTCGTTTGATATCGAAGTTAACCACCCTGAACCGGAACTCTACGTTTGCAAAGGCAAAACCATTAGCTAAGATACGGTTGGCCATCATACCCCGGATGGAATTACCACCTCCCAGTCCTTCGTAGTACACGCGCTGGATAAAGAGGGTATTCATGTAATTATTCATGTAGAAAGGCGAACGACCTGCGATATTATTTTGGATACCGATACGATAGGCGAAGGTAATGCGGTTAATGCCGTTTTTATCATAGTAACAGGGTACATAATGCCGGAAAGTGGCATTAAGCTGCAGATGGTTATACCTGGCAGCAGCTTGTTGACCATAGGCTGCATTAAAAGCGGCAGAATAGGTGAAGAAGGCATCGGCATAGATACCTTTGTTCGGTCCCTGTCTTTTATCGCGCGTGTCGTAGGAGATACCTGCACGTAGATAGGGATGCCAACCGCCTTTCATCTCATCATCGCCGATGAGTCCCCAGTCTTTGTATTTGTCGTACAGGAGTTCTTCGTTCGGGTTGAGCGCTTTCTGCTCCCAGTTCTCCTTGGTCGGATCGTACTCATTCTTGCCGTTAAGCATCTTGATATCGCAGTCATCGATGAGATACCCCAAGACACCTAATCCGGCATTCCATTTGAGGTCCTTGTAGATCGTTCCTTCGATATCTCCCGCCACACGGATGAGATCTCGTTTATACTTATAGAACACACGCGTGCGATAATCCATATATTCCGGATGATCGATGACATATTGCGTATCCCCGGCTTTCTTACTCCAATTATGCCAAGAGTAGTTGTATTTGGCCTGAAAGCCGTTGAATCCATAGAAGTCACACATGGCATCAGGCAGATAGGTAGCATCGAGTGTCAGGCGATAGCCCGGAATGAGGTACTTCGAGTCGTAGTTGACTCGGAAAATACCATGGTGTTTTGTTGTGTACGCAGCCTCCACGTAAATTGAATGGATATACTCGGGGTATTGCGAACCATCGCCATAGTAATAGACGTTAGTCAGCACACCGCCCTGAAAACCGTAATCCGCATCATAGGCGATAGACGGAAGGATACCGAAGTTCCAACCAGTTTTGATTTTACGACCCAACGAATCCACTTCCTGCGGTTTGGGTTCTTTTTTCTTAGCCGCAGCCGGCAGAACCAATAAGGCAGCCAAAATCAAAAGGATATATTTTTTCTTAGCCACAAGGTCACGATTAACTACGTTTTGCATAATGAATAATTTACGGTAAAACAAAGGCTATGAGCACACCGAGATACGTTCCGATGGCATAACCGACGAGTCCGATCACAATACCGGAGATGAGTACTTTCTTATTTTGCATCGCACCCACTACAGGCGGAACGAAGGGGGGAGAGCAGAGCAGGGCAATCTGACAGACGCAGAACAGGTCTCCACTCACATGCGCGATGCGGCAGAAGAGAAGATGTAATCCAGCCGCAATAATCATTACCCACGCTACAAAGAGACCAATCATCAATGAACCGCCATTCACACTGTGAATATCGAAGAGCGAAGCTACAATGACCGAGAAAATAAGGATGAAGAACATGCCTAATTCAAAGGTCTTGGGCAGTTCACGCACTTTCTTAAAGAAGGAAGCGATGATAGAGAGGGTAGTAATTGTCAAGATCACCACAAGTTCGTTTAATGTACCCGTAATAAGCAAAGCCAGTCCGGCTCCCACCGCCAGGAAAAGGACGCTGAGGCCAAGTCCGATGAACATTCCTCCTACATTCTCTTTAACAAACATACCGCGGTAGTTTTCTACATCTTTGGAAGAGACATCCTCGTCTGTACGTCCTCTGCGGGTAACATCATTATAGGGAAGAATCTTTCTGAATACTTTATATCCTCCGCCGATTATGAAGAATATATATGGGGTCGTCAGTACCATCTCGAAAGCCAGCACAATGGCCATGAGTGTTTTATCAACACCTAACGAAGCTCCCAGGGCATTGAAATTCATCGTACCTCCGGTATAGATACCGGTCATCATCGCTGCCACTTTGTTAAACTCCGAAATCTCCGGAGTGCGGAAGATGAAATAACCGGATACCACCGCTATCAACACGGCCGTAATACCTCCTACCAGCGACCAAATCGTTTTCGGAAGTGCTTTGGTCCATAAACGAAAATCGCAGTTAAAAAGCATCAACGGAATCGCCAATGGAACCGTGACGGACATGATAGTGGACTGCAGTTTGGAAAAAGCAAGGGCTGCGTCTGTTCCTGCTTCAAAATGCACAAAACCGGTTAAAGCAAAGAGAATACCTATCGCATAAGCGGCTACGACAGTGCCTATCTTCTTCATCCAGTTAAAACGCTTGAAAAGCTCGATAATCAATACCGGGATGAGTACATATAAAGCAATAATGAGATAAACACGTATCATTTGTAATTGGGGATTTATGATTTTGTTTTTAGTTGTCGTATTTGATACATGTATTCCTGCACAAATAGCCAGAATGGCAATGATATACACCAAGTAAGGGTAATAAAAATCAATTGCCATACGAACTGTATGGAATTATGGAAGGCCGGATCCGCTACTTTACGACGAATGATGAGTACCCCAGCCCATAACGGAACAGTAAGGGCCAAACTGACAATAAACAGCGGTGAAAGGAGTATTAAAAGCGGGATTACCAATCCACGGGATAAGTTCCTTTTCGTAAATTTATTAAAAGGAGCAGGAGGATTGGCTTGCAGTTGAGTTATGTTTTGCTCATAGTTCTCATCATCCGGTACCCACATGATCAATTCACGCATACGAAGCGTTAATTCTTCCCGTAATGCCATTATGAGTTGCGGATAATCGAGATCCGGATGTTCTTTCACAAATTGGGTCACATTGATCGGTTTGCCTATATTCACGGTCAAATCGTCCCATAAATGGTAATAATCGCCGTATTCCAAACCTACCGGTACAATATAAACCGGTTTCACATGCCCAAACAGTTCATTGGCGCGCAGGGCAATACGGAAGATACCTTTTCGTAAGGGTAAAAGCGAATGCATAGGGCGATGCGTTCCTTCCGGTAAAATACAGAACGGCACACCATCCCGCAAAGTAGCTACGGCGTTATTAATCGTTTCATCATTATGCATCACTTCATCCACTCCGTCACGAATACGATTAATAGGCATTATCTTCAGCCACTTCAACAGTTTCGCCTGACGTGGATTTTTGAATATATCCGCACGTGCCACAAATACTTTACGAGACGAATTGATGGTCAGAATAGCCATCGCATCGCAAAGTGCATTGGAGTGATTAGGGGAAAAGATACAAGCTCCATCCGTAGGAATATTTTCTTTTCCTACGTATTGAATTCTTCGATACGAACGTCTGAACATCCAATCCACATATGGACGCAAGAAGGTATAGAGCCTATTTTTGTCTTGTACTTGTGCCATTTACAAGACTCAGCTCATTGCGAGCATTCGTTGAATAGAAGAAATTGCTTTTTCTGCTATTTCTTGAGGAACCTGCATTTCCGGATTTTCGTTCAAAAGGCAATTATACACTTTCTCAAGCGTATTCATGCGCATATACTCACATTCGTTACAACTGCATCCCACGCCTTCCGTCACTTCGGGCGGAACAGGAATAAACTCTTTATCCGGACAAGCCCGCTGCATCTCGAAGAGAATACCGCTTTCCGTAGCAATAATAAAGCGTTTCGCAGGCGATTGAATGGTGTGCTCAAGCAGCGCCTTGGTAGAACCAATCACGTCGCTCTGCGCCAAGACAGGGGCTTTACATTCGGGATGCGCCAACACTTCTACACCGGGATAAGCTGCTTTGAGTTGCAATAGTGCTTCTAAAGAGAAACGGCTGTGCACATGGCAGGCACCGTTCCAAAGCAACATATGACGTCCGGTAACCGAATTGATATAGGAACCCAGGTTATGATCGGGACCGAAAATAATCTTTGCATCCTTAGGCAGTTGATCAACTATCTTTTTTGCATTCGAAGAAGTAACTACGACATCCGTTAGCGCTTTTACATCAGCCGACGTATTGACATAACTTACCACGAGAACCTCACCCCGACCCTCTCCTGAGGAGAGGGAGTTTATTTTTTGCTGTTCTATGAATTTTTTCAAGTCTTCCGCTTTACAACTATCCGCCAACGAGCAACCTGCATTCATATCCGGAATGAGTACTTTCTTATCCGGACAGAGGATTTTCATTGTCTCGCCCATAAAATGCACGCCGCACATTACTAATATATCCGCTTGTACGCGCGTAGCCTGTTGCGCGAGTGCGAGAGAGTCTCCGATGAAATCAGCTATTTCTTGTATTTCCGGTCGTGTATAATAGTGAGCAAAGATAACAGCGTTTTTTTGCTTCGCTAAACTCTTAATTTTATTTATATATTCTTTATTTTTTAAATCCATGAATATAATAGTTTGTTGAAAATGTTAATAAAGATGCAAGCATGCTCGATATCAACGAGTTAGATGCAAATTGAGAGTATATATTGATTGTTAAATTTTTTGATAAGTGTGATGTGGAACAAGTTATCAAAATGTGGAACTGAAGGTTGTTAACAAGTTGTTTATAACCACTTTTTCAGTTTGAAAATAAGCAGGATAAGTACAACGGAGAATACCATCAATCCTAAAGCCCAGAGATAACCGAATTGCCAATGCAGTTCCGGCATGAAATCAAAGTTCATACCATACAAACTACCGATCAAGGTAGGTGGAAGGAAGATGATGTTAATGACTGTAAATATCTTGATGATCTTATTCTGTTCGATGTTTACCAAACCGAGGAAGGTATCCTGGAGGTAGTCCAGACGGTCAAAACCGAAACGGGTGTAATCGAAGAGTGAATTGATATCCTTAATAATCATCGTCAAACGCGGATTGAGTTCTTCCGGGAAGAAATCGCATTTCAAGATATTTGAAATCACGCGTTGTTTATCCATAATATTCTGACGGATGATGGTCACTTTTTCCTGTAAGTCTTTGATTTGAACGAGCAAATCTTCATCTACGTGATCCGATTCGGCATTGAATTGTTGAGAAAGCAAGGTAATCATATCCGTAGTATCCTCAATCAAGTCGGCATCCTTTTCTACACGTGTTTCGAACAAGGCTACTAACACGTGATATCCTGTTGGGAAATTCCGGGTATTAACGAACACCTTCTTAAAAGTCTCGTTAAAAGAATCCAATTCATTATCTCGGATAGAAACGAGAATACCATTCTTGATAATGAAGTTAACCGGCTCTATCTCGAAGTTATTCTTTAGGAAGTTTGAGTTAGCAACGATAGAGTCGTCCGTTTGAATATAACGTGACGACATCTCGATCTCTTCCATCTCCTCATCTTCCTGGATCTCTATCTTCAGAAAACCCTCCAAGGTATCCTCTGTTTTATCGCTCACGTCGAGCAGGTCGATCCAGATAATATCTTTCTTATCGAGTTCTTTGAGCGCGGAGATAGAACGTGCTACTTTGATTTTCTCCTTCTCTTTATAAAATATCTTGATTTCCGACATGGCTTTGTTCAATTAAATTTGTTAATTCGATAAATTCTTCTACGGATAACTGTTCCGGTCTTCGAGTAAGGAACCATTCCAAACGACTTTCTTCTTCAGAACTTCTCTCAGCTTTCAACTTTAAACTCTCAACTAAATTCCGTAAGGAATTCCTCATCTGTTTTCGTCGCTGGTTAAAGGCGGTCTTGACTACCGTTTTAAAAAGCGCCTCATCGCACTCTAACCGTCGTCGTTTGTTACGCGTCATACGGATAACAGCCGATTTGACTTTTGGAGGCGGATTAAAGACATGTTCGTCCACCGTAAATAGATATTCTATATCGTAATAGGCTTGTAATAAGACGGATAAGATACCATATGCTTTTTTCCCCGGCTTGGAAGCCAATCGCTCGGCTACTTCCTTTTGAATCATGCCGGAGCAAACAGGAATACGGTCTTTATAATCGAGTACTTTGAAGAAGATTTGAGAGGAGATATTATAGGGATAATTCCCGATTACATTAAATTCTCCTTCCGGAATAAGGGTGTTAAGGTCCAGTTTTAAGAAATCTCCTTCTATAAGATCCAATTCAGGATACCAATCTTTGAGATAGGCAACAGACTCGCGGTCAATTTCGATAGCGGTGAGCCGGATAGAAAGATTTTTAAGTAAAAATTGAGTAAGAACACCCATCCCCGGTCCGATTTCTATTGTTCGTCCCGAGGTGATGGTTTCAGCTATTCTTTGGGCGACGTTTAGGTCGGTCAAGAAGTGCTGTCCCAAAAATTTTTTGGCACGTACTTGTTGCATTCTCCGCGTGATAATCGTCCATAAATTATTACTTTTAGTTAAAAATATTTGCGTGTTTCAAATATTTATAGTACCTTTGCACCCGATTTGTATAGCACGCAAAAAACGGAGTAGCTACCTCCTTTGCGGCCGCAAAGGTAGTACTTTTTTTTGAATTGACCAAAAAAATAGCAATTTTTTTACAAAAAATGCGTAAATTGGCGCAAATAATAACAAAAATCATTGATTTTTTCTATCGTCCCTTCTCCAAATGGATATCGGAGCAGCTGTTTCGGTATGCCGCTTGCGGAGGAGGAAACCTTATCCTTGACTGGATTCTCTATTTCCTTATTTATAATTTCGTTATCGGACACGAGTTGATCAATTTACAATTTACAATTTACAATTTACAATTTGCGCAAGCAATTACTCCTCATATAGCCACCCTTTGTATTGTCTTTCCGATAACCTTGCTCACCGGTTTCTGGTTGCAGAAATATGTCACGTTTACCGCTTCGCGTCTCAACGGTTGGCGACAACTGTCGCGATATATCCTGATCGTAGCTGTTAATCTGGCCATCAATTACTTCGGTCTTAAACTCTGTGTCGATGTGCTTGGTTGGTATCCGACCCCATTACCCTCATCACAGTCATTATCTCCTACCTTGGCCAGAAGCACTACACTTTCCGTATCGAAAAGTGAATAGCATTAGAATGAGTGGTACCCCTCGAAAGGGTAGTGCATAGGTAATTCCCAGTACTCAAGTAGGACTTATATAGTACTATGTTAGTACTAAACTTTCACCTTAAAACTAAAAAAGTTCTACTTTTTTTTGCATATATCAATTTTTTTGTGTATCTTTGCAGCGAATTTGCAAACTATGCCCAAAAGAACCCTATAAAATATTACGGCCATGTTACACAAATTATGTTCAGAGCTCCACACGGAGACTTCTCCCATGCCGTTCAAGGTATCGGATTCATTTATTGAAGAAAATCAAGTTGTTGCCGTATTAACCGGTGGTACGGAGGCGCAGTTTGTGGACCTTGTTAAGCAGAAGAAGATTGACTTGAAACGTCCTGTTTACCTGATGGTAAGCGGTTATAGCAACTCGTTGGCTGCGTCTTTTGAGATTTTGAGTTTCATTCGTCAACGCAATGGTATTGCGAAAGTAATGACGCACGCGAAAGATACGGTTTTCCCGGATGTCAGTGAGACGGACTCGTTGACCCGTTCACCGCTGGAGAAAGTGCTTAAAAACGAAAAGAAACAGCGCTTGGGTATTATCGGTAAGCCGTCTGATTGGTTGATTGCTTCTCAGGTGGATTACAATCAAGTGCTCAAAGATATGAACATTGAGTTAGTGGACATACCCATTGAGGAAGTAAGCAGTTTAGGCGAGGTTGATCCGGGTATGCCGGGTGCATTGGCTATTTATGAAAGGGTAAAAGAGCTGATTGCTAAATACCAATTGGATGGTGTGACGCTGCGTTGTTTCGATCTGTTAAAAACCGTAAAGAACACCGGATGTATCGCCATGAGTAAGTTAAACGACGAAGGTATTCCGGCCGGTTGCGAGGGTGATATTCCGGTATTGCTGACGATGATGGCATGTAAGAAACTGACCGGTGAGCCGGGCTTTATGGTTAATCCTGCTCGTATCCAACCGGATGGTCAGATTCTGATTGCGCACTGTACAATACCTTTGAACATGACCGAGAAGCACGAATACACGACGCATTTTGAGTCGGGAATCGGTGTGGCCATTCACGGTGATCTGCCTGCAGGAGACTACACCTTGGTTAAGTTAAGCGGTGATCTGAAACGTCTGTTGGCGGTTAATGTAACCTTGCTCCGTTGTCAATACGAGCAGAACCTCTGCCGTACGCAGGCTTGGATTCAAACGACTCCGATCGTAAGTCAATATTTCTTGACATCGCCGATTGCTAACCACCACTTGCTCATCAAGGGTCATCATGCCGCTAAGTTCTGGAGAGAATAAAAACTCACAAAATACATATTATAATTTAAAATTTTAGTAAAACTATGGTAAGTTACAAAGAATTAGGTTTGGTAAACACCCGTGAGATGTTTGCTAAGGCAATCAAGGGAGGCTATGCTATCCCGGCATTTAACTTTAACAACATGGAGCAGTTGCAGGCTATCATCAAAGCAGCTGCTGAGACCAAGAGTCCGGTTATTCTGCAGGTATCCAAGGGTGCTCGTAACTATGCGAACCAAACGCTGTTGCGTTACATGGCACAGGGTGCTGTAGAGTACGCAAAGGAACTGGGTTGGGAGCATCCGCAGATCTGCTTGCACCTCGACCACGGAGACAGCTTCGAACTCTGCAAATCCTGCGTGGACTTCGGTTTCTCCAGCGTGATGATCGACGCTTCTTCTCTGCCTTATGAGGAGAACATCGCTCTCACCAAGAAAGTAGTGGACTATGCGCATCAGTTTGATGTAACCGTTGAGGCGGAGCTCGGCGTGCTCGCGGGTGTAGAGGATGAGGTTTCGTCTGCTGTCAGCCACTATACCAAACCGGAAGAGGTAGTTGATTTCGCTACCCGTACTGGTTGCGACAGCTTGGCTATCTCGATTGGTACCAGCCACGGAGCATACAAGTTCACTCCGGAGCAGTGCACCCGTGACCCGAAGACCGGCCGTCTCGTTCCGCCGCCATTGGCTTTCGACGTGCTCGACGCTATCATGGAGCAGCTTCCGGGATTCCCGATTGTACTTCACGGTTCGTCTTCCGTTCCGCAGGAGTATGTGGATATGATCAACCAATACGGAGGCAAACTGCCTGACGCAGTGGGTATTCCTGAGGAGCAACTGCGCAAGGCCGCTAAGTCTGCTGTCTGCAAGATCAACATCGATAGCGATAGCCGTCTGGCGTTCACCGCGGCTGTTCGTAAGGTATTTGCAGAGAAGCCGGGTGAGTTCGATCCGCGTAAGTACTGCGGTCCTGCTCGTGACCTCATGGAGGAGCTCTACAAGCATAAGATCATCAACGTCCTCGGTTCTGACGGTAAAGCAGAATAAACCCATTTATTCATTTACACATTTTCATATTTTCGCATTGAAATGCAAGAAGAGGAGTTAAAAGAACGCTTTCGTCAATTCTCTTTGAGAATCATTCGAATGGTGGATGCTATGCCTCACACTATTTCGTCCTTAGCCATCGCTAAGCAGGTAGTGCGTTCAGGTACTTCTCCAGCCGCCAATTACCGCGCTGCTTGTATTGCTAAATCGGAAAAAGACTTCGTCAATAAATTAAAAATTGTTGAAGAAGAAATAGACGAAACATCTCATTGGCTGAGTATAATTATTGATGCTGAAATACTTCCTAAATCCCGCGTAGAGCCTCTCTATAGCGAAAGTACGGAGTTATGTAAGATAATTACAAAATCTATCAGTACATACAAAATCAATAGAGATATTATTCCTCCAAAGGAAGAAAATTAGCCGCTGCGAAAATATAAATGTGAAAATAAGAAAATGAGAAAATGTTAAAATATATGACCGCTGAAGAAGCGGCTGAATTGATACAACATGGTGACGTCTTGGGCATGGGTGGTTTCACGGCTACCGGAGTGCCCAAGGCCGTTCCTTTTGCCCTCGCGCAACGCGCAGAACGCCTCCATGCAGAAGGCAAGCCCTTCCGCGTAGGTCTCGAGACAGGCGCTTCGATGGGAGACTCCTGTGATGGCGCGCTCGCACGTGCTCACGCTGTTGAGTTCCGTACGCCGTATCAGTCCAATAAATCTATGCGTGAGGAGATCAATGCCGAGGGTACGCACTACTTCGACATGCACCTCAGCCACATGGCGCAAGATCTGCGTTACGGCTTCCTGCCCAAACCCAACTGGGCGATCATCGAGGCTTCGTATGTAGGCGAAGACGGTACGATCGTGCCGGCTGCAGGTGTCGGAATCATGCCGACCATCTGCCGCATGGCGGATAAGATCATCGTCGAACTCAATGAGATGTTCCCGGCTTCTATGCGCGGCATGCACGATCTCTATGAGCCGCTCGACCCGCCTCAGCGTCGCGAGATTCCTATCTACAAGCCCTCTGATCGCTGCGGCTCGGATCATATCAAAGTAGACCCGGCTAAGATTGCTGCCGTTGTGAAGACCAACCGTCCGAACGAAATCGCTGCTTTCACGCCGGTGGATGAGACAACAGCCAAGATCGGTGCGAACGTAGCTGCTTTTTTGGAGGCAGAGATGAAGGCCGGACGTATTCCTGCGTCCTTCCTGCCGATCCAATCGGGTGTGGGCAACGTAGCTAACGCCGTCCTCGGCGAGCTCGGTAAGAACCCGCATATCCCGCCGTTTGAGATGTACTCCGAAGTCATCCAAGACTCCGTAGTGGATCTTATCAAAGCTGGACATTGTAAGTTCGCTTCGGGTTGCTCGCTGCGTCTCGTAGAGAGCAAGATGGCGGAAGTACTGGCTGACCTCGATTTCTATCGTGACAAGCTCTTGCTTCGTCCGCAGGAGACCTCCAACAGTCCGGAGATAGCTCGTCGACTCGGTATCATTGCTATCAATACCGCCCTCGAGGCAGATATCTACGGTAATGTCAACTCGACGCATGTATGCGGAACGAAGATGATGAACGGTATCGGCGGATCGGGTGACTTCGCGCGCAACGCGTACCTTTCTATCTTTACGACGGCTTCCACGGCAAAGAATGGCGCTATCTCGTCGATTGTACCGATGGTTACCCACCTCGATCACTCCGAGCACTCTGTTAAAGTGATTGTGACTGAGCAAGGTGTAGCCGATCTGCGTGGCAAGAGTCCGCGTCAACGCGCAGAAGAGATCATCAATAATTGTGTTGCTCCGGAATATCGCGAGATGTTACGCGACTATCTGAAGTTCGCTAAACACGGACAGACGCAACATAACCTCTCGCTTGCGTTTGCAATGCACGAGGAGTTCATGAAGAGTGGTGATATGAGGAATACTAAGTGGGAGAATTATCTGCGTTAATCGCTTCTAATTCCTCTTTACATTGTGTCAAAAGACTGGTAGCTTCGGCTGCCAGTTTTTTGTATACATCCATACTGATGGCTTCCGCTTGCTCCAATTGCGAAATGATAGTCTCCGCCTTTTCTATTTTCTCATCGTAAGTCATAATTAATCACCAATTACCAATTACCAATCTATTTCCCTTTTCCTTTTATGATGACGCCGGTAGTAAAAAACAGGATTTTCAGATCAAGAAGTAGCGACATGTTTTCTACGTACACGATGTCGCAGTTGAGTCGTTCGATCATCTTTTCGGTAGTATCGGTATAACCGACGCGAATTGGTCCCCAACTGGTCAGTCCGGGACGCACTTTATACAACAGGCAGTAATACGGCGCCTCCTTCATGATTTGTTCGATAAAGAAAGGCCGTTCCGGTCTTGGGCCTACAATAGACATATCTCCCCGAAGGATATTCCATAACTGCGGCAGTTCATCAAGGCGGTACTTACGCAGCCAGTGTCCGATCTTGGTGATACGGGGATCGTTATCGTGGGTTATCTGCGGTACACCATCTGCTTCTGCGTCCGTCACCATCGTGCGGAATTTATAGATATGGAACGGCAGGCCGTATAGACCAATTCGCTCTTGACTATAGAAAACAGGCCCGCGGGAGGATAGTTTGACTTGCAGTGCAATCAACGCAAAAAGCGGCGAGAGGAGGATGAGTCCAAGCGCTGAGGCGACAATATCGAATGCCCGTTTGATGCATAGTTCTGCATCGGTCATGTGATAATCCGTGATGCGGATGAGGGAAGGACGATCCAGTTGCCCGATGCGCGCCGCACCCGTGAGCATGTCATACACGCGCGGGATCATACTTATCTCGCACGAGAGCGGATACAGGCGCGCGATGAGTTGATATAAATCGCGATCTGTAAAGCCGTTAGGTAAGTCAATAATCACTTCGTCTTGTTCCCCTGCCACAAGCATTTTTGCCTCTTCCATCGAGTGTATGGTCTTTGTACGAAGTACCCCGCGGCGACGGGATAACAAGGTGATAGTGACACGAGGGATATAACTCAGCACGAACTGCAAACAGAAGAGTACGCCCAAGGAGGTAAGATATCGCTGGTAGTTCTCGGTAGGATCATCGATGATGATGAAAAAGAAGAATAGGAGCGAGATGACAACAGACGAGAAGAAAGTGCGTAGAAACTCTCGCCAAAGCGGCTTTTGGAAGGGGCGAAGATAGTATCCGGACAGGTAATAGACAAGCAAGCACACCAGCGGATAAATGATTAGAGGCGGCAAGAACTCGAAGGCCGGCACCAGAACGTTTTCCAGTAAACCTACGCGACCTTCGTACACCATCCACCGGAAGCCCAGAAAACACAGCCACACCAGTTCGCTGCTGATGAGGTCGGCCAGGATATACCATATTTGCTGTTTGCGACGTAAATCCATTACTCTCTGATGATGACGAATGTGCTATCTGCGTTCAGTTTGATGATACTGCTCGGTTCGTGCGGTGTCTGGTCCTCTCTGCGGAATTGACAGACATAGTCTGCTCC
>SAMEA3663047__coassemble_253_pt1 | contig 19857 bp, 14 predicted proteins | sample SAMEA3663047__metabat2_low_PE_014 | metagenome-assembled genome bin SAMEA3663047 (sample SAMEA3663047) | pig gut metagenome | biome: pig gut; feature: pig-associated habitat; material: faeces | place: France | collected 2012 | reverse complement strand
GGAACACCTGCATCCATCAGCGCCAGCGTACCGGCACAAACGGTTGCCATCGAACTCGATCCGTTCGACTCTAAGATATCACTTACTACACGTACGGTGTACGGAAAATCTTCCGGAATCATGTTCTTCAGCGCGCGGCAAGCTAAGTTACCGTGACCGATCTCACGACGACCTACACCGCGAGCTGCTTTCGCCTCACCGGTAGAGAAGGGTGGGAAGTTATAGTGAAGCAGGAATTTGTCTGTACCTTGGATCAAAGCCTCGTCAACGATCTTCTCGTCGCGACTGGTTCCCAACGTAACCGTCGAAAGACTCTGGGTCTCACCGCGGGTGAAGATACTACTTCCGTGAGGGCCGGGCAGGTAACCTACCTCGCACCAGATCGGACGAATCTCCGTCGTCTTACGGCCATCCAGACGCTTGCCTTCATCCAGCACAGCGCGACGCATAGCCTCTTTCTCTACATCGTGATAGTATCTGTCAACAAGCGCAGCAATCTCATCAATCTCAACGCCTAACGCCTCTGCGCGTGCAGCCATATACTCTGCTTTCTCAGCCTTGAAGTCCTCGCGGATCTGCGTGAACATCTCCTCGCGGTGATGTTTGTCGGTGTCCGCACTCGTAGCCTGAGCATAAGCGCGTGCATAACTGAAGTCATGTACAGCTTGCTTCAACTCCTCGTCATTCACCTCATGGCAGTACTCACGTTTCGTCTCCTTGCCATAAGCCTTCATCATCTCGTTGATAGCCAAGCACTGCGGTTTGATAGCCTCGTGCGCAGCTTTGATCGCCTCTAACATCACGCTCTCCGGCACTTCTTTCATCTCACCCTCGACCATCATGATGTTGTCATACGTAGCGGCAACCATCAACTCCAGGTCAGCGTGCTCGCATTGCTCGAAGGTCGGGTTAATCACCATCTTGCCATCTATGCGTGCTACACGTACTTCGCTCACCGGACCCTCGAACGGGATATCCGAACAAGCCAAAGCAGCACCTGCAGCCAAACCGGCAATCGACTCCGGCATGTCAATGCCGTCGGCCGAATACATGGTTACGTTTACGAAAGTCTCTGCGTGATAGTTGGAAGGGAAGAGAGGACGAAGGGCGCGGTCGATCAGACGTGCAATCAGGATCTCATAGTCTGATGCCTTGCCTTCGCGGCGGGTGAAACCACCCGGGAAACGTCCTGCGGACGCAAATTTCTCTTTGTACTCTACGGTAAGCGGCATAAAGTCTGTACCGGGAACCGCATCTTTGGCGGAGCAGACAGTGGCGAGGATCATCGTGTTGCCGAGTGTCGCCATCACAGCGCCATCAGCTTGTTTGGCCAACTTGCCTGTCTCCAGTTTGATTACTCGTCCATCGGGGAGAGCAATCTCTTTGGTTACAATATTCATCTTTTTTTCGTCAATTTTGGTTGCCGTTTGCAACCGTTATATATAGTTTGAATCGTATATTCTCGCAAAATCCGCTGCAAAGGTACAACTTTTTTTCGAAACCACCAAATATTTTTGTACAATTCGTGAGTTTTATTCACCATTTGTACAACTTTTGCGATTATGTATTCTTCATCTGCTCCTCCGCGCGAAGTTATAGCTGAAGCCAGATTTCCAGGAACTTATCATAGACTTGATAGACTCCTTTATCGCTGGTAATGAGACCTTTGTCCAACAGAGCCGGCACTGCAGATTTGACTGAACTCGCGGATAGTAATCCGTGACGTTTTATAAACTTTCCGGATGTCAGATTCTGCGCTTTACCTTCTTTAGCAATCGCTCGCAACACCAGCGATTGTTTCTCCGGCAACTGATACATCAAATCCTCATAAGTAGAGGCGGAAGTGAGGATAATATAATGAATCGCCTCTTCGATATTCTCTGCCGTACATATACCATCCGTCAGAGTCCGAGAGAATAACTCATTCATGACGCGTTGCATGTAATACGTGACACCCCCGAATCGCTCGTAGAGCGCATGCGGAACGTCCTGAGACAGATGTTTTCCGTATTCCTCGAACAAACGTACGCAGAACTCAACGTACTTATCTTCGGGCAGTAGCGGCAAGTTATAGATGGATACACTCTGATAGAACGGCCGCGCCGGAGAAGTAAACATCTGCCCCATTAGATGGCGCTGCGAACCGGAGAAGATGAAATGCGTATTGGTGCACTGTTGCACATGCGTTCGGAGAGTCGCCTCGATCCGCTCGTCTCCATAATGCGTAATCTGCTGAAACTCATCAATGGCTACAATACAAGGTTTATCCGCATGCTCCAGATAATAGAATATCTCCTCTAAGGTAGTAGTCGGAGTCGTTATGTCTCCAATACTCATCATCCATGACGGATTCCCGGAAATATCATAACTAATACCGCTTCGCACCGAAGAAAGCACTGTTATGAATTTCTCCCATGCCTTACGCCCTAATGGTTTCAAGGCCTCGAGGATCGAAAGTCCCAAACGATGCACTAAATCCGCAACGGATTTCGTAGAATAAATATCTATTACAAAAGTATAATATTTCTCTGCTATCTCCGGTTGTGCAAAACAATGACGAATCAGGTTCGTCTTTCCGTAACGACGAGGCGATATCAGAGCCACATTATTCCCGTTCACCAGCATGCGTGTTATATCTGCTGTTTCTTGCTCGCGATCGCAAAAATACGCTGCTCCGGCATAGCCCGTAGTGATAAAAGGATTAATGATATTTATATTCATAAGGCTCCTTGTTTTGTGATTTTCGCTGCAAAGGTACTGCTTTTTTTTGACATGTGCAAATATTTTTTCCACTTTATGGAAATTATTTTATGGAAAAATTATATACACGCGAAGCCTACACGCCGTTAGGCATCTAAACGCCGTCAGGCTATACACGCGAAGCCTACACGCCGTCAGGCATCTAAACAGCCTTCAGGCTATACACTGCGCTTACGCCTATACAACCACAACTGCGATAGATGCTTGTAGTTAAGCAGCCATATGTCTCCGGCCGTATTCTCAAAATCGCCGGTATAAACTACTGCCCTGCGAGCAATCGGAGTACCCGTCCACTCCGGCAGTTTGCGCAAGGTCTTCTCAAACGCCTGCTGATACGTCATAGCCGACTTAACCTCGATAGCGTATAATTTACCCTCCTCCTTAACGAGTATATCTACCTCATTTTGATTGCTATCTCGATAGAAGAACACATTCCCCTCCTTACCTTGGTTCGTGCGGTGTTTGATGCTCTCCATGACAATCATGTTCTCAAATATCGCCCCGCGCATCTTGTCCAACTCCAATTGCCGCGGGGACTCGATGTCTAACAAATAGCATGCTAAGCCCGGATCATTAAAGTAGAGCTTAGGCGTTTTAACGATTCGCTTGGAGATGTTCTCGTAGTACGGCGGCAACAATGTTACAAGATACGAAGCTTGCAAAACGGACAACCAATGATTGATGGTCTTGCCATCTACACCGATCTCTGCACCAATCTCTGTAGCATTAAACAGCGAACCTATTCGCGCGGCACAAAGTTTCATGAACTTCATGAATTGCATTTGATCTTTTATCTTCAGCAAGTCGCGCACATCTTTCTCTAAATAGGTCTTTACATAACTCGGATAGAACAAGCGCGCAATATTCTTATTCGCGCATATGGCAGGGTATAAGCCGTCATACATCTGCTGATTAGCATCTTTGGTGTTCCCTTTTGTCTCCTCTAAGGACATGGGTAATAACTCATACACGCCGGCACGACCGGGTAACGACTCGGTCATTCCTTTCAGCAATTCTAAGTTACTGCTTCCTGTCAACAGAAATTTACGCTCGGGATGATTATCTACAATCCCTTGTATATAATCTAATAGCGCGGGCACCTTCTGCACCTCGTCTATAAACATACCCTCTGGATGTTGATTGAGGAATGCTACCGGATCATTCTCAGCAAAACTGCGAACGTGCAAATCTTTCATACTATACTGCTTATACTCAGGGAAGAGATGCTTCAGTATAGTGGATTTTCCGGACTGACGAGGACCGGTAACCGATAATACAGAGAAGTACTGCGCTGCCTCTTTTAGCAGATCCTCCATCTTGCGCGGAATGTACACATTGCTTGTTGCCATAACAATCGTTATTTAAAATCCGCTGCAAAGGTACAACTTTTATTTGATAATACCAAATATTTTAGTAAAATTTTATGCAATTTCGGAGTTCAACTCCGGATTTACATAACTTTTACAACTCATTTACTACAAAAAAACAGGGCACTCAATGCCCTGTCTCTCTTACACCTTACACTGTACACCCTACACCGAGAATAAAAAATATTTTTTATGTTTTTTTCTTTATCTCCCGAAGGGCATATATCTATGTTTATTTACCACCTCCCGCCCGCGTGCGTACCTTATTTATATACACGCAAAGCATAAACGCCGTTAGGCATCTAAACAGCCGTCAGGCTATACACGCGAAGCCTACACGCCGTCAGGCTATACACTGCGCTTACGCCTATACACGCGCAGCAAGGCATATGCCGCTGCTAACGCCAATAGCGGCCACACCGCATCACCAATCGGATCTTCCCAAGGCTCACTGTTATCACCTTCGTCCGGTCCGGGCTCTTCACCCGGGTTAATGGTTATTCTACGCGGGCCGCCCGGATGATATACAGAAGAATACGTTCCCGGAGTCTCTCCTGTAAGCACAGCTCCTGTTGTTGCAGCCTGCGGCAACATAGAACCACTAGTCTGCATGATAGACGTCGAGCGGAAATCACTACTGGGCTGCTTGGTGAGGCCCTGAGCACTTACGCTCAGAATACTCACCATTGCTACTACCATCAATAAATATCTCAATGCTTTCATATTCTCAATTTCTTTAAACATTAAACACTAAACATTAAACATTTATTTCACCTTTTTACCCGTCGCATCATAGATCACTCCATTTTGCTTAATGAACATCTTGTCATGGTAGATGAACTTCGTCGGTCCGTTGTCCGTCTCGTCTATCTCTTCCACTTCGGTCGGAGTATCGTGTGTCTCCGGTTTCAAGATGATATTGAGTACCAAGCGAGCATTATTCATTCCCTTAGCGGTCTCAAATTCATAGACATCTTCCAACAGGTCAACCGTGCTACTGGTCTCATAATCTGTCAACCAAACATGTTCAACTTCGCTATAATTGCCCTCTGTTAGAGCGAAGGTGTATTGTCCGGCAATCGGAGCAATGTAGCCAACAGGTATTGGCAACTCAGCTACAGCCTCTGGCAGCGAGTTGAATGCCGTACGATACTCACCTACCATCGTGTAAACCTTCAGGTAGTTCTCGTTGACAATTGTCTTCTCTTTATCCTCCATGTCGAAGTCTGCAGAGTACTCATTGCCTACCGTCAAACCGGCTTGATCGTAAGTGCCGTTCGCATCTGTCAGCATAAAGTCAATCATCACTTCACGCTCTTTCATCTTCGCGCGGAGGATCGACGGAGCCTTCAGTACCGGGCTTCCGGTGAACGTTAGGTTACCATCCAACTTCGCTTGGATGAAGAACGGATAGAACGACTCTAACTTGTAGTTCAACGCACGCACATCCGTGTAGTCGTCGTACATCTTCTGCGGAATCGTGACGTACTTCACATCCTCGCTAGTCGTCCAATCCCATGTACCTGTCCATTGGCCATTCTCTTCATGGTGAACCATATCACGAACCTCCATCACTGTTCCGTCAGCAGCCGAAACTTGGAATGCAGTGAAGTACGGGTTTCCGATGAAGTTCCAGCCTTTGTTATTTGCGTAAACATTCTCATCGTTATAGCCCCATGCCTTAACTGCCGGCATACACTCACCTTCGTTCGTCCAAGCCGTGGATTGCAACAACGGCATTCGCAGAATACCTATCGTACGACCATTCATCGCGCCTGCATTACGCGGCTTGATAGACATCTCATAACCTACGCCACGCAGCAGTTTGCTTCCGCTGATGTTGACCCATCCGCTTGTCTTCGGCGTCTGCGTACGGCCCTTACCGCTATACTGCTTCAGCCAGATCGTTGCGTCGTCACCGCCTTCTTCATTCGTCATACTTTCCAGGCTTACATCTTTCGGTACGGCCATCATGTAATAACGACGTTTGTCGAGATACAGATCGTAGTAAACACCATTACCATTTTGTTGAACGCCATCAATCGTGAGATCCTCATCTACCTTCATCTGTGGCAGACGGTAATCTTTCTCTGCATCCAGCCAACTGAAACCACCGCGCAGGTAGATATTTCCGAAGCCGATATTGTTCGTAATCTCAGCCTTACCACCCGGATAGATGAACAGGTTAGCGAATTTACCTTGTGCCGTTCCGGTCGTCAGCGTACCACCGCTACGGATAACAACATCCAATCCCTTTGCAATTGCACGTCCTTCTGTAATCAGTGTCGAGCCATTTCCGCCGGCTGCATACGAACAAAGTTCTGCCTCAGTCTTCGATGCCGTTACAATCAACGGGATAGCGAATACTGCTTGCTTCGGTGTGCTTGTTTCCGTCATATTCAGCGTCAGAGCCTTAGCCGGATTGCTTTGCAATGCACCTACGCCGGTCAACTTATAAATATCTCCGCCAAGCGAAGTACAAGTTACCGTCGTCTGGTCCGCTGCACCAATACGAGCTTTGAAGGTTCCGGATGCTACCGTTCCTGCATTAGCGTACTTAACAGCAATCTGGTCGGTGCCCCATTCCATAACGGTTACGTCTGCTGTTTCGGTTACAATCAACGGCAAGATATATACTTCCGCTATACCATAACTGCTTCCATACGTACCCCACTTGCTACCCCACAGACGCAGGTTGTTCGTGTTGTTTGTTTGGTCGGTTGTTAAGGTATAGACGAATTCTCCTCCGACTTCCGTAGTGGTTACAATCCATTCGTAGCCCGGATCGTTGTCGAAGTAATCTCCTACCTCATCAATAGCGCCAACACCATCGCTGATCGTATTCTTCGATGCACTGTTATTCGCCCACAGAGCCTTATCGCTATTGCCTGCAAAACGCAGACGGTCGCCATACAATGCGCCTGGCGTAGATGCTGTAGACGTACCCCAACGATCATTATGTGTCGGACTATTCAATGAGGCTACTGACCACAATTTGTAGCTTACGGTCGAAGGACCGGATGCTTTATTCACACCGTCAGCAACAGCCACGCTCACCATCACCGGAGCCGGGTTGCTTGCGCTGGCGATGTTAGCCGGCAAAGCCTGATAGGTATTACCCACTTTCGCTACGATGGTTACAGCATTCGGTAAGTTACGTACTTTCACTTTACCGGAGAACGTCTCTTCGAAACCGTCGCACTTAACGGTAATATCCGCCGATGTGATTGCTCCGGTTGTTCCGGCTGCACTCGGTGCATAACTTACATATACCTCTTGTTGATCCAGCGGAGCAACTAAGGTATGAGCCGCGTCAGCGTTTGTCAACTCAATGAAACGCGTACCATCATTCTTATAGAACTTCAAGTCCGTATCCGATCCTTCAAGTTTCACTGCGTGACCCTCCAAAGCTCCGGAAACAGTAACTTTCAACTTCTTCGTAGCCATCACATTAATGCCGTTGCGAGAAGTAATCAATGCCGGGTCGCCATCCTCTGTTACTACATTGAGATCCACACAAGCGAAAATCAGATTCTCATATTCCTTCTCCGACCATTTGGCGTAAATGGTCGTATTTGCGGTTATGTTGGTATTGAAGTTCCACTCATGCCCATCTCGACAAGCGGCTTCATCGTACCAACCTTCAAACTTATAGTCGATATCATTCGGATCCGGAGTAGGTCTGACGACCGGAGTATTATATTCTACCTCCTGAACAAGATTATCGCCTCCGTGTCCTTGTTTGTCAAAAGTCACGGTTCGTATCTCGGCGGCCCAGAAAGCATATAACTCCGTTGGGGTGGTCGTACGACTCCATTTACCATCTGTGATATAACCGCTGACGTCGGTAGCTGCAAAGGAGCCATCGCTATTCAGCACTTTGGTCGTGTGTCCGGCTTCTGCATAATAACCAACCAGATTATGCCCATCATATACAGCATGTTTCAATGTGGCAGGTTTCAAACCGGTCGCATCGTAAAGCACGATAGCAGAACCATCATCCTCACCGCCGTTAGCCGACAGAACCAATTTTATCTCGTTTGCCGTCCATTTCGCATATACGGTTACGTTGTCATTATAAATCCATTTCTTATCGCCATCCGTATATCCGCTTACGTTGGCATTGACAATACCTGCATCAGTTATCAGCTGTACACCCGAACCGCTTGTTCCGGTATAATAACCACCGAAGGAATAACCGGTCTTCGTTGGTAAGGTGGTTACCACCGTTCCCGTCAAATTGGTTGAAGCGCCATACGTCACCGTCACACTTGTCGGTGTACTTTCCGTCGTCGGACTTTGGTTGTCCAATGACAACATATACGTCTGCGCTGTCCACTTGGCGTACAACTCAATGTCGTTGCCATATTTCCAGTTTTTACTCGCATCGGTATATGTACTTCCGCCTCCTGCACTCGCATTCACATTTCCGCCCGCGTCAATAATCTGCGTGCCACCACCTTCAACGGCTGTATAATAACCTCCGAACGCATAACCCGTCTTCGTCGGCAAGGTAATAGCCGGAGTTCCTGTCAGGTTGTGATCATCATCTGCCCAAACCTCAATACTTTCCGTGCCGGCAGTTGTTGCACTCTGGTTATTGAGTGTAATCGTATATGCCATCGGCATCGTGAAACTGATCTCGGTGGAATAGCCCGTACCTGCCTCATTAGTAGCATAAGCGCGAACATAATAGGTTGCACCCGGAGTCAATCCGCTCGGGTATTGATTACCGAATGCTTTACCGATTTTTCTCGACTGATTCCAGGTCTTGACATTATCTCTCAATGTTGGATTATGGTTAGTTCCATATACGAATCCATGTGCAGTAACGGTTCCTCCTCCATAGCTCATTATCGTTGCGCCGTAAATGGTTGCTGCTGTAGGAGATGTGGGCGTAGCCGTTAATTCCTTACCCGTTTCTGTCGCACTGACCGTCGGTACGTTCGGATTAACCATTACGGTATAGGATGCCGTCGCTTCGCAATAGGTGGCATTCGATGCGGCAGTTGCTGTTATAGTGGCAGTACCCGCAGCGGAACCGATGGTCACAGCTCCGGTTGAACTGTTCACACTGGCAACCGAACTATTCGAAGAACTATAGCTTATCGTTTGACCGGTAGATGAACCGCCTACTTTCACCGTCGCAGCATCCGTCCAGCCCGAAGCCCCTATCGTTACAGTGTGATTAACTCCGGAGCCAAAGGCTACTGTTGGTGGCGTACATGCGGACTCTTGAGCGGTAATAGTAATTACTACATTTCCGGTGAAATTGCCGTCATTGACATAATCTAATCTATTTCCGACAAATTCTATATTGTAACCGCCGTTCGTATCGTAGCACCAGGGGGTACCATTGTATTCTACGCAAACTTTACCATAGATTCCCTCACTGGTATAGCCGCTATTAATGCTGAAATACACTTCCAAGGCATCCTCCGAATTGGTTACGGTAGTAGGACCACTGGTTACCGTTACACCCGTCAGGTTATAGACAACAGTATAAGTGCCACCGTCCTGCCATTTCGCATAGAGCGTCTGGTTCTCGGAAAAACGCACCTCACCTTGATCGCTATATACAACTGCGCCTCCGCTTGATGTAGCCCATCCTGCAAATGTCTTGCCTGCCGGCGCCTGAAACTCACATATCTGCAAGAAAGTCGTGGTATTCTTAAGCACAGTCTGAGTTGCCATAGTACCCGTTCCGCCGTTGGCGTTAAAAGTAATAGTTACTTTTTCAGTGCTCGATGCACTCCAACCGGCGTTTTTGGTCCAATCCGTACTTCCGCTCGAATAGACTGCATAAAATTTATTATCAGCTTCGTTCTTACCGGTATTCTTCTCCGCTGTATTTCCTGGAGTATTAGGAATATAGCGAATATATGTGGTCGAAAACTCATTTCCGTCTTCATAATATGGATCTCCGTCCGCCTGAATATATCCGGAAACGCCTGTTTTCCAATAAGGATAATCACCCGGGTTCCATATGTGCCATCCGATAAACGTTTTCCCGTTAAGGGCATCCGGACCGGCTACTACAGTAGCGTTCTCATCTTGTACCACATATTCCGCCCATTGGTTGGTACTGCTATCCCAAACATAATAGGTGGCGTTATCCGCCCACGCGCTCGTGCTCATTCCTATGAATAATAAGACGGCGCATAAATATTTAACTACGTTTCTCATAATCGTATTGATTACTGAATTATTTGCAATGATATTCGTCTTCATAATTGTTTCCATTTTAAATCATAAATTTGAAATCATAAATATTCTCGCGAATATCATTTTTCTACGCCCCATACGGCGTACCATGTTACACCTGTAGCTTGTACCTTCGTTCCCGGAGCGATTACTTTATTGGTCGCCGGGTCGGCAGTCTTCCAGTCGTCAATCTTATTGACTCGTCCTCCGGATGCGTACGTCGCAAGGTCGCTCGCCTTTATCCAACCAACCAACCGGCGTGTTACGCCATCTGAGCAACCGCCATTGATAGTGAAGGTTGTCTCGGTCGGTAGCGTGATACCGTTGCCGACATCTTCCAACCGCTGTGCCTCTCCGCTGAAGTTACCATTCACGTTATCAATGAACTTATCTACGGTCTTCACGCGGACGGTTACCACCGCATCTACAGGGCAGTAGGTCGTTCCACCGTCTGCCTGACTGATGGTAATGGTCCATACGCCGGTCTCCTTCGCTGCAATCTTCTTGTTCGCCAAGTCGATATTTAAATTGGTCGGTTGCTCGGTCGGTGTCGTCCATGTATATGCGCCGGTACTTGGGAATGTCTTAGCCGCGCGGCGGGTAGAATACCAGGTTATAGCACCTGTAGTGTTACTGCTCGTATAGTTGCAATCAATCTCTACTGCATCGCTTGCGCTCGCCATATTCTCACGTACTATCACATATTCCGTTACAGGAGCATCGTTCTCGCCCGTAAATGAGAATCCAGGGTCATTACAGCATGCTGTGCGATATTGCTCATAAACGGTTCCTGCACCTGTGTAGTAGATTTGAACGGAGTAAATATAGATGGAACTGGAACTTGCTGAAGCAGAAATCTTTACCTTACCGGTCGCTGCCGCATGCGTATAAGTAAATGTCTTTAATGTAGCTCCGCCTGACGAAGGTTTGGAAATACTATTTGTTCCGAATTCCGTATCTCCAACAGTAACGGTTACAGAACCGGCTCCTGATGATGCATTTGTACAGTAGGTTACAACTACTTTTGTTACATCTGTATAATTATTCTTCGTAATTCCTTCTGCGCTGGTATTTCCCAAAATTTGAATACCTCGTTCGCTCGTTAGTTCACTTCCGGCAGTATTAGAACTCCAACTGTTTGTCGCATCGCCCCATAATTTGCTATTGAACGTGTAAGTTGTGTTCACCGGTGTCGCTGCTCCTGCCACACCATTGGCAAATACGGCATAGAAAGTGACATCCTCTGTTATCTCCGGAGCATCCTCTACTTCGCTGAATATGTCGGCAGGGGCTATATCTTGTGCCGGCATTACCTTGCTTGCACTCCAGCCCATGAACTTGCCGTTCGTCTGGCAACCGGATAAGGTGTTGTCTGCCGGTGCGCCTGGTAATGCAGACAAATAGCCTTCGCACTTGGTTACCTCCGTCGTACTCGTCGAAGCGCCATTTACATCCCAAGTGACGGTATATATCGGACAACTTGGAGTAGTGGCGTATACAAGACTTATACGTTTATATAAATATGCACTATTATCGGTTCCTATGCGATGAGCGTTATCAACACTCCATTGATGACTAGTCCACATATATATAATGGGATGACTCAGCTACAGAAGCGATATCGAAGGCTAATTCTTTAACATTTGGAATTGTAATTACTAAATTATCTGTTGTACTACTTTTCAAAATAGCACCCTCTTTTTCTGTCAAATCCAAGTACAATCCTGATGACTCATTATAAAATCTTCCTGAAGATGCTGTTCCTGTAAATTTCCAAATTGTTGATTCAGCGGGATTCTTTAATAAATAATTATCTACCTCAGGTTCTGATATGAGACTTGTTACATCGGTAGAGGTGGCATATTTCCCATTAAGCACATTAGTCATTGCATATTCATGACTCTCATGTAGCGAAGTGAGCACATAATATCCATTATTCTCCATTTGGGATGTTGCTTTAATCAATTTAAATTCATCTTTCTTATAAACTGCATATAACGTACTTCCGTCTGCTTGTGCTAAATGTACGATGGCATCTGACGCAAACAGTTTAGCCGGAGCACTACTGCTTTCAGCATGTTCAGCGGTTGTCCATCCGACAAATGCCCAGCAGTCGCCGCAATTAGTCGGCACTTCTGCTGACGGCAGTGCTACATCGGAGTTCTGACCCAGCACAGCACTCGCGCCCGTCGGCACGCTGAAGGTCAATGCCACATTCGATGTTGTGAAACTGCTCTTCAGCCACATACTCTCGCCGTCACCTCCGGTACAAACCTTACGCACTTTCCAGCGGTAAGTAGTATTAGAGAGTAAACCGGTCAAGGCATTGCTGGTATTCGTGCCATTGCTCGTAAATCCGCTGGTAGGCTCATCATCGCCATCCATCCAAACGGCATATTCGTATCTATCCAACGTACCCGTTCCGCCTCCGGTCCAACCAATCGTTGCGCCATATGCCGTGATACTCGTATTGGTCGGATTTGTCGGTTCGACACAAGCTTGGCAAGTGGTAGAATATGCAGAATATGAGGTACCTCCTCCTGTGGTATAGTTGACAACTATCGTGTTAAGACGGGATTGAGCTGAATTTGTTATAGTAACATCTGATGTCCCATCTGTAGGAGTAATAGTTACGGTGCTCTCTGAAACCTCCTTCGTACAATTATTTATTGAACTCCCGCCCAAAGCCGTAGCATAAGCATTCGACCCTGCTGTAGCAACAATTGATGTAATAGTGGTTCCAGAAGCAGGAGTGAACACTAAAGAATGACTTGCATAAACGCGTATTTCGTCATAACTCAAACTAATATTGCTACTATTATTTTTATTTTGTGTCATAGTAAATGCATCTGCTGTCCATGTTGCAGTTGAAGCATCGCCGGAGCCCGTTATATAACCGGAGACGTAGTATTTTGAACTTGAGTTTGCAACTAAAGTTTTAGAACCTGGCGTAGAACCTCCTCCACCTCCTCCGCTTGCAGTAGCAAACACAGCGTAGAAAGTCTGAGTGGCTTCGAGAGTAACGGTTTCTCCTGTTTCATAGAAATTGCTTGCCGGTTTGATATCTGTTTCAGACACAGTAACAGTGCTCCAGCCGACTAAGACTTTAGTACCACAACTTGCTCCTGTAGATGATGGCAAAGTGTAAGAATCTCCAACGTAGTATGTCGTAGCGTCTGTCGTTGTCGCGCCTGCCTCAGACAATGTGACAGAAGCTTTGGGAACCGCAACGAAAGTAGCTGTTACTGTTGTGTTTGCAGTTCCCATTGTAATAGTCGTAGGATTATCCGTAGTGCTTGATAACGTGGAACCGGTTCCGGAAATAGACCAATGATCGAAAACATAGTGTGCAGCCGGTGTAGCCGTTGCAGTCGCTGTAGAACCTTCCGCCACACTTGTAGCACTTAATTCTACCGAACCACTTTCCGCCGGCGATACAGCCGAACTCAACGTATGACTTGCAGCTGATGGGGTATAAGTAACAACGATTTCTGTAATTCTTACTTGTCCGTTTTTAGTTCCGCTGCTATGACCGACAGTGCAACTAATAGTAGTTGCTGAACCTGACCATGTTTTCGTCCCACTCGTCCAAGTTCCAGTCGTGAAAGATTTTAAAGTGCCAGAATTACTATTAGTATAAGTAAAAGTAATGCCTGTAATGGTGTTAGATGAAGAAATAGTAATTACACACTTTTCGTAGGTTCTTAGCCCATCGGAATAGTAGGTGGGATCTGATGTTCCACCTGCAAAAGAAAACGTAACTCCGCTCACAGTCTGAGTTTTTGTAGAACTTCCACTCCATCCTTGGTCACTAGCTGTAAAAGTTGCTGTTGCTCCCCACACATTTCCCACCCCGATGGTGAAGATTAAGGTTAAGACTACTGCAAAACGCATAAAGGTATTTACTTGCAATTTTGCAGTCATTCCCGACGGTGAGCCGACGGTCAAACGACAGTCATGGCTAACGTCACTACTCTGTGAGTTCGCTCCCCAACTCCACAGAGCCTTCAAATAAGTAATTAAATTTTTCATATTATTTTGATTTTTATATTATTTACTATTTATAATGTACGCCTACACGCACAAAAAACGGTAACTCCGTTTAATAGTGGAATTACCGTTTTATAACTATAATATGATGTTGATTACTTCTTGTTGTATACTAGCTGCAAGCCCTGCTTTACGTAGTATGGAAATTTCTCATCACTTGAGATTAGAGGAGTCTTTGTGGCAATTGCATGGGAAATAATCGTGTGGTCAGATGGATCTTTATGATCTGATTTGATTTCCAGACGAGAATGTACTTTAGCTACTTGTTTGTCAATAGGTAAAATCTCCAAGTGGTAGTAATCACTTAATGAATCTATCAAATCCTCGCAAGACTTCCATTGTTTGATGGCAAAACTTTTCTTTCGATAGCCAACAATCAACTCTCGTGTTGTCTCTGCACTGATACAAAACGTGTTGTCGTAGTCAGATAATATTGCACGTACATCGCGACTCAACGACTCTGTATCAGTCGTCAAGTAGATGACGATGTTCGTATCCAACATATATCTCATCTTAAAATGCTAGGATTTAAGATGGTGATACAACCTTGTGTTTGCATCGCTGCCAGCCATGTAGGATTAGCCGGTTTACCCGTCCTTGCTGTGTACTCATCGGCTACTTTCTGCATTGCGGCGACTCTTTTTTGTTTTTCTTTTACTGACATACTCTCAAAAATTAGTTTTTAAAACTTTTGCGGTGCAAAAGTACAACTTTTTTTTGACATACGCAAGCATTTGGAGAAAAATCTTCTGATTTCTCTTCTTTTTACGGTAAATCCACTATGTCAAAGATCTTTTCGTTCCCTTTTAAAGTACCGAACGATAGTACTATATCTTCTTTCCCCCCTTATCCCTGTCGGGCACAACTATTATTTATTTTACATTTATTTCCGTTCATGTGACCAAGAGTTAAACCCGAATCATTATCGAATCATTCCCGTTCCGTTTCCGTTCCATTATCGGGGTTATCCTAGACTTTACTTGATACATTACCGTACTCTCGTTGGACTCTTTGCCCACAAAATTTGCTCTTGCAAAAGTGGCAAAAATGGCAAAGTTCCTCATTTTATTCTTATCCGACTTGTTCCTTTTCTGACTAAGCTTGTTCCTTTTTTGCCTCCAAAGGTAACAAGTCTATTATTTCCCTCCCTTTACTGAGGATGAATTTTTATTGATGTTTATTGCTTTTGTGCTACAATAACTTTTCCGTGTCGCTATGTCGCTTTGTCGCTTTTTTTCGTGAGACTCTTGAGACTCTTGAGACTCTTTGTCCTCTTTTTGCCCTCTCCGTGCGTGCTTTTACATTGATACTGATTTGCATACAAAAAGCAACAACATCTTTCGACATTGTTGCTTATAAAAGAGATATTGCAGACGTCCTCAGTAAGCGGACAACTCAAATTTATTCTTTCACTTCCTCCGCATCGTTGAACGGCAGTTCCTCCGGCGGGTTAGTGAAGTTCAGCGCTCGTTTATCAGAAATTACCGTGTCGCCCAACTCTTGCTCTAACCGCTCGCGCGCCACATGGGCTACATCTCCGCCGCGTTGTGCAATATTGGCATTCTCAGCAAAACCTTTCGGATTCTCACGTTTACTCAGTTCCGTTGCAGCAGCTTCCGCCAAGCCATTGAGCATCAGTTCTACATTCGTCATGTTATCCCGCAGACTCTCTTTGCGCAGACCTTTATATTTCTTATACTCACGCGTCGTCATTCCGCTCCACGCCCGCGATATGATATCCGTCAAAATCGCATAATCATGCTCCTCCTTCATTCCGCCGCGCTGCCATTCGTCTGTCAGCCCTTTGCGTATCTCGATGGTCTTGATACGCTGGTTAATCCAATCTTCCGAATAACCCAAACGACGGTAATCTTTGATAGCCTGCTCGATACTCAGTTCAGGATCTTGCAACTGGTTCATTCGTTCCTGACCAAGCGCCGCAAGCCACAGCTTAAACGGCTCGGCTTTCTTACTCGGAACCGATTGTATCAGCCGGAAAACCTGCTCTGTATCAGCCACATCCGTAAGATAACTCTTACCATCAGAAGAGGGCAATTTCAGTTGTACGATTTTTTCGTACATCTCACTTCCTTCCGCTGCTAACTTACGCTTTAGATCGCTCCAATAGCGACGAGGCGTCGTGCTGTCAGTTAACACTTGGATAACATCCACTACCGAGAAGAAGTACTTTTCTTGCTCTTCATCCCATACATAACGAACCTGCTTGCCGTCAAATAATTGGATTTCGTTTTGCTCTGCCATAATCTTTCAAATTATGGTGCAAAGTTACGAAAAATTTCTGACATATGCAAGTAAATAGCAAGAAAAATTTTCGTTTTTCTCCTTTTATAAGCAAATCAGTATGTCAATGATCACTTGCTGTGTTTTTCAGTTCCCCAGCCGAACTATCTTTTCGCCCTTTTATCGTGCCGGCTTCACGGTTTATTCCGTTCATGTGACCAAGAGTTAAGCCCGAATCATTATCGAAGCATTCTCGAGTCATTATCGTATCATTCTCGAGAGATAATTTAATTTTTGTCGTGTCGCTCTGCCGCTATTGCACTTTTCTACTGGTACCGAAGAAACGGCCATTTCAATGGACGGAATGAACATTGACGTAAATGAAAAGGAAGTTGATGTGGAAAAATTATGTAGAAAAATTGACGAACGGTCTAAAGTGGGTGGAATAATTGACAAAAATGCATAAAAATTAAAATTTATGCATAGAATGTTTGCACAATCAAGAAAAAAGTAGTAACTTTGCACCGATTATGTGCGCACGCGGTAATAGCGCGTACGCGAAAAGAAGATAGGAATGGCGAGGAAGATTATGACAAATTGCGCTTAAATAAATGGCCATTTATTTAGTGCCAGTCAAAAGCAACAAAACGTCATAGCGACAGAGCGATACAGAAAAGGATTGGATACGAATTTGCTCAGGAAGGAAGAAGATGCCGGAAGAAAAGATAAATGAATAATACAAAAATAAATAATAGTTGTGCCCGACACGAGTGAGGGGAAAAGAAGATATAGTACTATCGTTCGGTACTTTAAAAAGGAACGAAAAGATCTTTGAAATAGTAGAATTGCCAAAAAAGACGAGAAAAATAGATATTTTTTTCGTTAAACGCTTGCATATGTCAGAAAAAAGCAGTAATTTTGCACCGCAAAATTGCAAAAAAAAAACAATAAAACTGACGAATATGGAAGCAGCATTAAGACAGCCGGTTCTGCAGGGAACTATCTCTGAAGAGAAGTGGGAAAGCCTTCATACTATTGAAGAGTTGGATTCTGCTCTCAAGAATGTTATTCATAAACATTTTCAAGGATAATGAGCTTGGAGGTGCGTATTGAAGATGAGGTGTTCTTGGATTTAGTTGAGTTCTATGAATTCAATCTCAAGAAACATCCTACATTAGATGAGGTCACTGTTCTAAAGAAGGAGCAGCGTCTTATCAGTGAGTTGAGGAAATTAGGGATTTATGCGCTCACAGATCACAAACAAACGAAATATCTGCCTTGGATTCGAAAGGGATATAAAGACTATTATGTTGATGGTTTTCATTTTGGATACAAAATAGAGACGATACCATCCGGAGAGAAGGTGGTGGTTGTTTACGAAGCGTGTCACGAACTACTTTTCTATTAGTCGCTTACTAAACATTTTAACATACACAACGGCAATTCTACTAATCAATAGAGTTGCCGTTTTTTTGCGTGTTCACAATTGCACGCGTTAAATAAGAAAAAAAGATACTACTAAATACGAGCAAAAATATATAATACAGTTGCGCCCGACACGGATGAGAGTAATGGAAACAGAGGGTTGTGTCTTTTTTGAAAGAGGTTTTGGGTAAAAAAGATACAAGGTAGATAAAAAGATACAAGCTAGATGTGAGGGTTGTTCCTTTTGGAGGCAAAAAAGGAACAAGCTGTAAAATAAAAGTGATAGTTTTAAGAGCGTGGGAGAGAGAAAAAAGGAACAGGCTAAAGGTACAGAATAAGAGTGAAAAGGAATAAGTAGAAGAGGGATAGAAACCCTACAGTGACGCTCAGGATGATCGCGAGATGGTCGCGGGAGTGAATGCTAAATGAATAATAATACAAAAAATAAATAATAGTTGTGCCCGACAGGGATAAAAGGGGAAAATAGTGCCACTACTTAGCACTTAAATCAAGAGTAGATTGATCTTTGACAGATTGTATACTTATAGAAAAAAGAAGAAAATGACATAAAAAACTCATTTTCTTGTCCAAAAATTTGCATATCTCAAAAAAAAATAGTACCTTTGCAACGTCAAAGGTAAACACGAAAGGAGGTAGATATGCAAGCAACAATGAAAAATAGCAATCTCACCGGGCAAAAACGTCCCATGTGTGGCTTGGACTATGCATTGGCTGATATAGAGGCTGGTCGTATCAATCATTATGACTCGTTAGACGAACTCATTAATAAGTTTAAATGATGTATAGTGTAGATACTACTGCTCGATTTGAGAAATCCGTCAGAGAGTGCAAGCGTCAAGGCAAACGCATTGAAGATTTGTAGGATGTGGTAGCCATTCTCATGGAGGATGGTTGTTTGCCTGCCGAGTTCAAACCTCATGTGCTAACGGAGGAGTTTGCAGGTCTTTGGGAGTGTCATATTGAGGACGATTGGTTGTTGATTTGGCGGCAAAACGATAAGCAACTCACGCTATTGTTGACCGATACCGGCTCTCATGAATATTTATTTGGCAAGAAAGGAGGAAAAAATGAGTGAGGAACTAAAAAGATCATTAGAGGTCTCTATCGAAGAGGCTGAGCGAGGAGAAGTCAATCATTACGAATCACTTGATGACTTGAAGAAGGAGATAGGATAATTTCTCCATAATACTTTTTTCTATAAGCAACAATGTCGAAAGATGTTGTTGCTTTTGTTATAGGTATACATGAAGTCAAAAAAGGAACAGGCTGGTGAGTGATGGAGTTTGAAAAAGGAACAGGCTGGGTGGAAACGGTCAGATTGTCAAAAAAGGAACAGGCTGAAATTGGGAACAGGTAATAACCTGCATAAAAGTAGGATATAATAAGGACAGATATAAGGATATAATAAGGACAAAAAAACGATTAGCACAAAATCGAAAGAGAAAAGATATAGTGCTCCTCGTAGGCACTCAAAAACTTACGAGAATGATCATTGACATATTGTACACAAAACATCAAAGCGTAAGCGGCAATGCTTGAAAGAGTTGAAGTAGTTGGATTGTTTCCGGCAACAACTTGTTACGTACAAATGCTTTTGTTGAGGCATCGGTAAGTTCGCCCAAACCATTGAGTAAACTGCGACTGGGCATCTGTTGCAGACTCTCGATGCACCGTTGCAGATACGCTTCCAGTGAGGTGCCCATTCGGGACTCGACGATTTGGCGATTGATGGGTGTGCGGCGGTTTAAAAAGAACCAACAATCGAAGATATCACGATTAGTGGTTTCCG
>SAMEA3663047__coassemble_231_pt1 | contig 20452 bp, 17 predicted proteins | sample SAMEA3663047__metabat2_low_PE_014 | metagenome-assembled genome bin SAMEA3663047 (sample SAMEA3663047) | pig gut metagenome | biome: pig gut; feature: pig-associated habitat; material: faeces | place: France | collected 2012 | reverse complement strand
TCTGCGGTAAGGATGATTATATCTTGAACGACCGCGAGAACCACGCCTCTATCTATGACGCTTGCCGTCTGAGTTATGCGAAGGTGCTCCGTTATCGTCACAGCGACATGGAGGATTTGGAGCGTCAACTGAAGTCCATTCCGGAGAACGCAGGCAAACTGATCATCACGGATGGCGTCTTCTCGATGCGCGGCGATATATGCAAACTGCCGGAGATATGTGCTTTGGCGGAGAAATACGGAGCGCGCGTGATGGTGGATGATGCCCACGGTTTCGGTGTTCTTGGTCCCGGCGGTCGCGGTACAGCGGCTCACTTCGGTCTGACCGACAAAGTAGACATCACGATGTTGACCTTCTCGAAGTCGTTGGCAAGTATCGGCGGATGTATGTTGACGAGTCACCGCGTAGCGGATTGGTTACGTCACGTCAGCCGCCCGTTCATCTTCTCGGCTTCTATCACGCCTTGTTCCGCTGCTACCGCTCTGGAGGCGCTGCATCAGTTGATTCTGGACCCGAAACGTCCGGAGCGTCTGATGAATATCGCGAAGTATTTCCAGAAGCAACTGCTGGCGAACGGCGTGAAGATCATCGAGGCACCGACGCCTATCGTTCCGATCTTCACCTACAAGACGCTGGATACCCTGTATTTCGGCAAGAAGATGTTCGAAGAGGGCGTGTATGTGAACCCCGTTATCGCCCCGGCTTGCGTAGAAGGCGAATGTCTGCTGCGTACCACGTTGATGGCTACCCATACAGAACCGGTCATTGACGAAGCTGTTGCCATCATTGCACGGGTACTCAAAGAGGGTGCACCAGCCATGTGATAGTCGAGAGTTGAGAGTTGACAATTGACAGTTCTTATCTCGCTTTGCTCGAACGATTATTTTCGGCAAGCGAAAATCTTGATAATTGATGCAAACAGTAATCATCACCGGCGGTAGTTCCGGAATAGGGAAAGCAACAGCCTCGCTCTTCGCAGAGCGGGGCTGGCGTGTTTTTGAGTTGAGTCGTCACGGAGGAGAAGAAGCGAAAGTAGAAAGGTTTGAGGCGAAAGACGCGGGGGAGATTATTCATGTATTTTGTGATGTATGCTCCGAGGAGAGTTGTCATGCGGCGATAGAGGAAGTATGGAGACAGACCGATCATGTGGATGTGGTTATCTCCAATGCCGGTTACGGGATCTCGGGTCCGATTGAGTTCACGGATATAAAGGACGCAGAGCATCAGATGGATGTGAACTTCATGGGTGCAGTTCGTTTCACACAAGCAGTACTGCCGCAGTTACGTCAACAGCGTCGCGGACGTATCATCTACACGAGTTCTGTAGCGGCTATTCTTGCCGTACCCTATCAGTCCTTCTACTCCGCCAGCAAAGCCGCTATCAACGCGTTCGCATTGGCGCTGGCGAATGAGGTGAGGGAGTTCGGTATCTCCGTGAGCGTGATGATGCCGGGTGACGTAAGCACCGGCTTCACCGATGCGCGGGATAAGTCCTCGGCCGGAGAAGAGGTCTATTCGCATGCGCATAAAGCGATAGCGACTATGGAGAAAGATGAACGCAGCGGCATGAAGCCGGTTCAAATGGCGAAACTTTTCTACCGCATCGCTACTTGTCGCAGTCCTCGTCCGCAGTACATAGGCGGATTCAGTTACCGCATCTTCTGTCTGCTTGACCGCATCCTGCCGAAACGGTTGGTCAATTGGCTAGAATACAAGGTGTATAGTTGATAATTGGTGATTGGTAATTGGTAATTGGTAATTGGTGATTGGTAGTTTAAAGGTGAAGCATATTCGCATCATATCTCCGTCCGGAGCGATAGACCCCTCATATATTGACGGGGCAAGTGCTCGTCTTCGTGCATGGGGTTTCGCGGTAAGCGAAGGAAAACATGTGCGTAGCAGTTGGGGACGTTTTGCGGGTACGGATGAGGAACGCTTATCCGACCTCATCGAGGCGCTCAACGACCCGACGGTAGATATCATCCTTTGTTCGCGCGGCGGGTACGGATTACAACGTATCATCGACCGAGTACCGGCCATCACCAAACCCATCATCGGTTTCAGCGACATCACGGCGCTGCATCAGCTTTCAGCGATCAGTAATCAGTTTTCAGTTCACGGCATCATGTGCAAACATATCGCGACCTTACCGGAGGATAGCGACCCCATCGTATCCCTTCGCAAGCTATTAGCCGGCGAAGCCTTAGAATACCGTTGGGCGGCTCATCCGCTGAATAATCCCGGACATGCCTGTGCACCTGTTGTGGGTGGTAATTTATCGGTACTCTATGGTCTTCAGGCTACGCCTTGGGGTCTTCAGCAATCAGCCTTCAGAATTCAGTTCCCTATCCTTCTGATCGAAGACATCGGCGAGCGGCATTATCATATTGACCGGATGATGCGTAACCTTCGCATGAGCGGTGTGTTAGCGCACCTGAGTGGTCTGGTGGTAGGTCAGTTCAGCGACTGCGAGGATGATCCGCTCATGCAGCAGTCGGTATATGAGACAATAAAAGAGGTAGTCGCAGACTACGACTACCCCGTTCTTTTCAACGCCCCTATCGGACATGTGGCGCATAACTTGCCCTTATGGCTTAATCGTCATGCGACCATCCAGAGCAACACGGAGAGTATCTTGCTCCAAGACGGCTTGCTCGTATAAATCACGAATCTTCAATTCGCTTTTCCAACAGTCCACGGCCCGCGTCAGAGCGGTCATGTGGTCCGTTCCGCCGGATAGATAATCGCTGGTAGCGATGGTATATTCGGCTTTCGGATTCACGGCCTTACCGGCTACCGTCACATCGGCCAGTTTGCCATCGATGATGGTGACACGCATACCGGCCACACCCTGCGCCCCATAACGTGCGAAGGACTCGCAGAGGTCGATCACATCGCAGCCCTTGAGCGTCAAGACCACCAGTTCGTTCTCAAACGGCATGAGGTCAAACACATTGCCACGCGTGATGGGTCCCTTCACCCAGGAACAGCGCATACCGCCCATGTTGACAATCGCGATATCCACGGTACCCGGATACACTTTCTTTGCAGCCTCCCATAAGGCATCTGTCGCCCAGTTCAGCATCGGGCACTCGGGCGAACCCACCCACATATCTTGCGTCGCGTACCCTAACTGTACATCCATGATCTTATCGAGCTCCGCACGCGTGGGCGCGAGGTACTCGATATAAGCCTCATCCTGAATAGCATCCAAGGAGGAATCCACCTTAATGGCCTGCGTGGTAGCGGAACGCACTTCTTTGACAGGTTGCGAACAAGCCGCAGCGAAGAGCGCAACTATCAGAAGGCTTACTAATTGAATCTTTTTCATAATAGTATTTTTTATTTGAGACATGCAGCGGTGCGGGCAGCCAGACGGGCGTTATTGAGCACTAACTGGATATTTGCCTCGAGGCTGTCACCACCGGTCAGATCTTTCACTTTCGCCAGCAGGAACGGCGTACATTGTTTTCCGTGTACTCCGGCTTTCTCCATCTCGTCGAGTGCTTGCTCAATAGCCCAGTCGATGGTCTCTTTCGGCATGGAGAACTGCTCCGGAATCGGATTTGTCACCAACATTCCGCCCTTCAAACCACATTCCAGTTTAGCCCGGAAAGCCGCAGCCAGTTCTTCCGGCGTATCGATGCGATAGTCCACACCGAAACCGCTATGACGGGTATAGAAAGCCGGCAGTTCTTCGGTACCGAAACCGATCACAGGTACACCCTTGGTCTCGAGATACTCTAAGGTCAGACCGAGGTCCAGGATCGACTTTGCTCCGGCACATACGACCATGACGGGTGTCTGCGCCAACTCCTCGAGGTCAGCCGATATATCGAAGGTCTGTTGCGCCCCGCGGTGTACTCCACCGATACCTCCGGTAGCAAACACTCTGATGCCTGCCATAGCAGCGATCATCATGGTCGTGGTAACGGTCGTCGCACCATCTTCCTTACGCGCCAAGAGGACCGGTAAGTCACGACGGGAAGCTTTGATGACCGCCTGACCTTTCTTACCGAGATATTCGATCTCCTCCGGTGTACATCCGGCTTTGAGTTTACCACCGATGATAGCTATTGTAGCCGGTACGGCTCCGTTATCGCGTATCGTTTGCTCCACGCGCAAAGCCGTCTCAACGTTCTGCGGATAGGGCATTCCATGACTGATGATAGTGGACTCCAAAGCCACTACGGGTTTTCCTGCATTCAGTGCCTCTTGCACCTCCGGTGAGATAGATAAGTATTTGTTCATTTATGATTTATGATTTATGATTTTACAATAGGATATTCGCTATATCCGGATTGACGGGTTTGGGACTCATAAGGGCAGCCCGAGCAGCCATCAGTCCATATTGCGCGGTCTTGGGGAAATGAATATTCTTGGTGTAGGCATAGACGACGCCGGCCAGGAAGGCATCCCCCGCACCGGTGGTATTGACTACTTCACCCGGTAGCGCCGGAAAGAGCCATTCTTCGGCGGCATTCCGGCAATAGACACCTTCGGCACCCAAGGTGATATAGACATGCGCGACACCCATGTTGAGCAACTCCTGTGCGGCCTGCGCATAGGTGGCCGTTTCTGTAACGGCAAGCGCTTCTTTAAGATTCAGTTTGAGGGAATGGAGGTAGGGTAACTTGGAGTTTCGCAGGGCATTTATGACCCGATGCGCCTTGGTGGTACTCACGCCGTCGATAAACAACGGCGCCGTCACATTCTCCATCAACCATCGGATGGCATCTTCGCTGATGTTCGTATCAGCGACCACAAAATCGGATAAATTAATCTCCCCGCTTCGTTTGCTCAGCCACTCCGGTGTGATAGTCCGTATACATTCGGTATCTGCTACCGCTGCGATCATCTCACCGCCATGGTTGTTGATACACAGATAGACGCCGGAACGCAAGGCGCTCTCACGCTCCGAGAGATGAACATCCATCCCTTGCTGCTTACAATAATCATGGAGTAATCCTCCGAAGAGGTCTCCGCCGAAGATGGTGAGCAATTGTGTTCTCGCTCCGAGCAGGGCTAAGTTATGCGCGATATTCCGCGCCACTCCACCATAGCCGATGTCGATATGTCCGGGATTAGAGTCCGCGGCAATAAACGCATCGTATAAGGTAGCCGACAGGTCTACATTCGCTCCTCCGATAACAGAAATGAGTGTTTCCATGATAATGGTTAATTAATGTCTTACCGTAATATGAAAGCAGGATTGTTTCGCTTCATATTTGACGTATATCTTCCCCGCCCGCTGATGATTGAGTAGCACTTGTCCCAACACTAGTTTGAGGTTATCTTCATGCATATAATCGCGCGTGCGCGTTACTTTCTCATAACGCATATACGCGAGATCAAAAGTGGTACCGTAACAATGACAGCTCTGCGTAGTGGAATTGATATTCCCGCTGCGTTGCAGGTATTTGATGTCCTCTTGGGTGCGCAGAACCGAGGTGACGTAGAAGCGGTAATGCGGTAAGCTATTCCGCTGCAATATATCCGCCCACTCCACTCCGATGGAGTCCAGTTCGCGTTTCGCTGAAGGGATCAGATACGGCACCGAGTGGGTCAGACTATCGACGATATAATTCTCATTGGTCTTCACCTCCACCAGTCTCTTTCGCATCGAAGCGGCATCTGCCCGCTTTTTCGGCGGCCGCGGTAGGCCGATAGCCGAGGCCACTGCATGCTGCTTGGACTGCAGGTCGTTGAACTTCAGCTTGTAGTTAAACGTCCGTCCCGGATAGCGCACCAAGTTGTCCTCGACTATTTCCTTCTCGGCTGATGGTTTACTACCACAGCCAAAGAAGGAAAAGACCGCTAACGCTGACAGAAAACAGACCGTCCTCCGGACTGACAGACCGCTTCGCTGACAGATATCAGATAGACCACTCAAAGCCATCTTTGGTATCCTTGATTTGGAAACCCAATGTGGTCAGTTCATTACGAATCTTATCTGAGGTGGCCCAGTCCTTATTCTGCTTCGCTTGCAGACGGATTCCGAGCAGCAGGTCGATAGCACCGTTGAAAGCTTTAAGCCTACCTCCGTCTCCTCCCTGAAGGGAAGAGCCCTCTTCTTCGAGACGCAAACCTAAGATATCGATGGCGTAGGTCTTCCATACCGCACGCAGTTCGTTGAGGTCGGTTTCCGAGATGGTACCCTTACCATCCCATACCGTATTGATCGCGCGCGCACTATCGAAGAGGGCGGCAATAACGAACGGTGTATTCAGATCATCATCCATCGCTTCTTGGCAGCGCTGACGCAAAGGAGCCTCTCCCCGTCCCTCCCCTAAAAGGGAGGGTGTTGTTTCTGCAGACGGCTTAATCTTCAGCAGACGTGCATAGGCTTCCTGCAGACGTTGGAGTCCTTTCTCCGTAGCCTCGAGTGCTTCGGAAGAGAAGTCCACGGTAGAGCGGTAATGCGCCTGGAGGATGAAGAAACGAATAACCATCGGTCCGAACGGCTTCGAGAGCAGCGGGTGGTTGCCGGCGAAGAACTGCTCGAGGGTGATGAAGTTATTATAGGACTTACCCATCTTCTTGCCCGCGATGGTGATCATGTTATTATGCATCCAGTAATGCACGCTCTCTTTCCCGAGGGCCGCACAACTCTGCGCGATCTCCGCCTCGTGATGCGGGAAGATGAGATCCAGACCACCGCCGTGGATATCGAACTGCTCACCGAGGTATTTCGTACCCATGGTAGAGCACTCCATGTGCCAGCCCGGAAAACCTTCAGACCATGGTGAAGGCCAATGCATGATATGCTCCGGCGAAGCTTTCTTCCAAAGGGCGAAATCATAACTGTGTTTCTTCTCCGCCTGACCATCCAGTTCACGCGTCTCCGCGATGATGTCATTGAGGTTACGACCGGAGAGTTTACCATACGGATAGTCTTTCGCATATTTCTCTACGTCCATATAAACGGAGCCATTGGAGACATAAGCGTAACCTTTATCGAGAATCTTCTGCACAAAGGCGATTTGTTCGATGATATGGCCCGAAGCATGAGGCTCAATAGACGGCGGCAGCACGTTCAGCGCCGCCATATCACGATGGTAGCGGTTTGTAAAATACTGCACCACCTCCATCGGTTCGAGTTGCTCGAGACGGGCTTTCTTAGCAATCTTATCTTCGCCTTCATCCGCATCGTGCTCAAGGTGACCCACATCGGTGATGTTGCGCACGTACCGCACTTTATAACCCAATTGCATCAGGTAGCGATACAGCACATCGAAGGTAATCGCCGGACGGGCGTGCCCCAGATGGGCATCGCCGTACACCGTCGGTCCGCAGACATACATGCCCACATGCCCTTCGTGCAGCGGCTTGAAGGTTTCTTTGAATCGTGTTAATGAATTATAAATCTCTAACATAGTCAAAAGTCAAAAGTCGATAGTCGAAAGACCGCTTCGCTTAGAGGAGGGTCTTCGGATCGAGGTTATTGCGCTCAATGTCTTTGAAGTACTTGAACGTACCTACTTTCAGTTCATCGCAAGCAGCCTCGTCACAGACGATGATACCATGCTGGTGCATCTGCAGCATCGAGACAGTCCACATATGGCTGACGGGCTCTTCGATGGCGTGTTGCAGCGCACGGGCTTTGTTATGACCATTCACCATGATCAGCACCTCTTTGGCATCCATGACCGTTCCGACTCCTACAGTGAGGGCCGTCTTGGGTACTTTATTCACATCGTTATCGAAGAAACGGCTGTTGGCGATGATGGTGTCAGTCGTCAACTCTTTCTTACGGGTGCGACTGGTGAGGGACGAACCCGGTTCATTGAACGCGATATGTCCATCGGGACCGATACCGCCTAAGAACAGGTGGATACCACCGATGTTACGGATTTTCTCTTCATAACGTGCGCACTCGGCTGCGAGGTCAGCTGCATTACCATTCAGGATATTGACATTCTCCTTGCGGATGTCGATATGGCTGAAGAAGTTATTCCACATGAAACTATGATAGCTCTCCGGGTGCTCCTCCGGTAGGTTGACATACTCGTCCATATTGAAAGTCACCACATTGCGGAAAGACACTTTGCCGGCTTTGTTGAGTTCGATCAGAGCTTTATACATACCGAGGGGCGACGAGCCGGTCGGGAGTCCTAGAACGAAAGGTTTGCTCTCCTTGGGATCAAACTCGTTGATACGTTTTGCCACATAATTCGCAGCCCACTGGCTAAGCAGGTCATACGAAGGTTCAATAATTACACGCATTTATATTTCAAATTTAGGATTTATTTCTCATTCCATAAAAAGGATGATCTCGAGGTCAGCCTCATCGGGATTAACTGCGATGATTTGACCCTTTTTATCGATCAGGACCGTGAAGGGGATGTACTGCACGCCGTAGAGGTCCGCACAGATATGCTCCGCATCTTCGCGCGCTTGCGGCCAAGGCATTTGCTCCTGCTCCAGAGCCATTAACCATGCCTCTTTATCTTCGTCCACCGAACAACTGAAGATCTGCAGACGCTCACGAGGCTGACCGGCGTATATCTCTTTGAGCACCGGTATCAGACGACGACAGGGTCCGCACCACGAAGCCCAGAAGTCCACCAGCACAAAGTCGGTTTGGCCGACGAGTTGACTGAGCGACAGTTCTTCGCCTTCCGGCGTTACGGCCGTAAAATCGGTGTAGGGGTTATCAATTGTTACCTCTTCTACCAGTTCCTGTTCTTCTTGGGGCTCCTGCTCTTCCTGCTGCTGAGCCGGTTTTCTTGCGCAGCCTATCATAACCAGCGTAGCCAGCGCCATTAACCAAAGTTTTTTCATTGTCAAATGCTATTTATATTTTAACTTCTTTTTAAAACGACAGCGCTGCGTGCCGGCAGGTACATCTTGAGCCAGCCCTTACCGTCCTTTTCATAGAGCGGATCGTAGTTGGTGAAATGCTCTACGCTGTCATCCGCCAGACCAAAGCCGGCAAACTCTTTGGCATCGGTATTGAGAACCACCTCGTACTTACCGGACGGCACCAGGATACCATAGTCGGAGAAGGACTTCTGTCCGTTCCAATTGAAGATAAAGAGCAGGTCACCACGCGAATAAGCCACCACTTGATCACCCTCGTTATCCCACCATTTCATCACCCAGGGGAGGTGTTTACCGATATTGTATTTCTTCTCTTCCGCCGTCGGGTTCTGGGTGAGGATGTATTTCTTAAGCAGATGAATCATCGCTTCATCGAAGCGGTTGAGGTCCGAGAAGAAATAGTTGGGGTTATCGACGAGGTCCCACTGGCGACGCGCGTATTTATAACTCCATCCATTCCCCTCACGTGGGAAATCGATCCACTCCGGATGACCGAACTCATTCCCCATGAAGGTGAGGTATCCGCCATTGATAGTGGAAGCCGTGATGAGGCGTATCATCTTATGCAGCGCGATACCGCGATCCGCCATGAAGGAAGAATGACCGTGCTCGAAGTGCCAGTACATATCGGCATCAACAAGACGGAAGATAATGGTCTTATCGCCCACGAGCGCCTGGTCGTGACTCTCGGCATAAGAGATGGTCTTCTCATCCTCACGACGATTCGTCATCTCAAACAGGATATGACCGGCTTTCCAGTCCTCATCCTTCACTTCCTTGATATACTTAATCCAGAAATCAGGAATACCCATCGCCAGACGATAATCGAACCCTACACCGCCATCGGCTATCGGACATGCCAGCCCCGGCATGCCGCTCATTTCCTCCGCAATTGTGATGGCATCGGGTTTCACTTCGTGAATGACCTTATTGGCAAGCGTCAGATACATGAGCGCATCACCATCTTCGTTTCCGTTGAAATAGGAAGGATAGCCATTGAAGTCTTCGCCCAGACCGTGCGAGCGGTAAATCATAGAGGTCACGCCATCGAAACGGAAACCATCAAAGTCGTATTCTTCTAACCAGAACTTACAATTCGAGAGCAGGAAATGCAGCACTTCGTTCTTACCGTAGTTGAAGCAGAGACTATCCCATGCCGGGTGCTCGCGGCGACCACCGTCATGGAAATACTGATAGCCGGTACCATCAAATTTACCGAGACCCTCCAGTTCGTTCTTCACCGCATGGCTATGCACGAGGTCCATGATGACATGCATTCCACGACCGTGGGCATCATCGATGAGGGCTTTGAGTTCATTGGGCGTTCCGAAACGGCTGCTGGCAGCAAAGAAATTCGATACATGGTATCCGAAGGATCCGTAATACGGGTGCTCCTGAATGGCCATAATCTGCACGCAGTTATAGCCCAACTTATCGATACGCGGCAGCACATCACGACGGAACTCCTCGTACGAATTCACTTTCTCTTCCTTGGAACTCATGCCGATATGGCACTCGTAGATGAACAGAGCTTCGTTGCTGCTCTTTCTCCTCCCTTGTGGGGAGGTCGGGTGGGGTTTTCTATTCTTCCACTGATACTCGGGTTCATTCCAAACCTGAGCCGAGAATATCTTCGTTTGCTCGTCCTGCACCACGCGGCGCACATAAGACGGGATACGCTCTCCGTAACCGCCGTTCCACTCGACGAGCAGTTTGTACATCTGGCCATGGGCCATCGCTTTCTCCGGCAACTTCGCTTCCCATATGCCATTTCCGACCGGCTGCAGACGATATGCTTCGTCCTTCTGCCAGTTGTTCATGTCGCCCTTGATATAAATCGCCGTAGCGTTCGGCGCCCACTCACGCAGCACCCATCCTTCTGGCGTATGATGCAGGCCAAAATAGAGATATCCGGTCGCCCACTCGGACAGCGGCTGACCACCTGTGATCTCTTTCTCCTTCTTCATCGCATAGTCATAACGACCTTGGAGAGCACCCTCGTAAGGCTGCAGATACGGATCACGCTCAACAAGCTTGAGGTGTTTCGATTTTTTACATGTTGCCATAGTTGTATGTGTTTTTCGCTGTATGATTCAATTTTGCGTGCAAAATTACAAAAAATAATCGACATATGCAAACGATTCTATGAATTTTCAAAAAATATTTGTGTATCTCAGATTTTTTGCGTATTTTTGCAAACGATTTGAGTTCACACAAATTAACAATAACAATGAAAAAAATCATTTTTACGCTTGCAGCGTTTGCATTTATGACAACAGCTTGCACCACTAAACAACAGACTACCGGTATCGACCTGGCGAACTTAGACACCACAGCCGTACCGCAAAATGACTTCTACCAGTTCGCCTGCGGCGGCTGGATGGCAGCCAACCCCTTAACACCGGAATACAGTCGTTTCGGATCGTTCGACAAATTAGGATTAAACAACCTGGAGCAGGTGAACGGATTGATTCAAGAGATCGCCGCAAAGAAGCACCCACAGGGTTCGATCGCGCAGAAGATCGGCGATATGTATAACCTCGCGATGGATACCGCTCGTCGTGATCAGGAAGGCATCGAGCCCGTTCGCAATACATTGGCCGAGATCGCAGGTATTGAAGACCGTGCTCAATTATCGAAAGCGCTCGGCGCAGCGATGGACTACAGCCTCTGGGCGATGTATGTCGATGCTGATGCGATGAACAGCGCCATGAACATCATGAACGAGTATCAATCCGGCTTCTCGTTAGGCGAAAAAGAGTATTACCTGGATGAGGACGAGCAGACCGTAGCTATTCGTAACGCGTACGTAGCGTATATCGAGAAACTGTTCGGTCTCTTCGGTTTTGAGAACGGAGCCGAGAAAGCCCAAACGGTATTGCGTATGGAGACGCGTTTGGCGAAGGCAGCTTACAGCAACGTGGAGCTTCGCGACCCGATCGCCAACTACAATAAGATGAGTATTTCCGAACTGCAGGAACTGGTGCCGCAAGTGAACTGGACCGAGTATTTCGAGGCATTAGGCGTGACCTTGGACAGTATTTCTATTGGTCAGATTCCTCATCTGCAAGAAGCAGGACGTATGTTAGCGGACGAGCCGCTGGAGGACCTCAAGACTCTCTTTACCTGGCAGGTGATCGACGGCGCTACTTCCTATCTCACGAGTGAGATTTATCAGGCATCGTTTGATTTCTACGGCAAGGTGATCTCCGGTCGTGAAGAGCCGAGTCCGCTGTGGAAACGTGCAGTAGGTATCGTGAACGGTACGCTGGGCGAAGCAGTAGGTCAGATGTATGTGGCCAAGTACTTCCCGGAGGAGAACAAAGCGCGTATGTTAGCGTTGGTAAATAACCTGCAGAAGGCCCTGGGTATCCGTATTGAGAACCTGGAATGGATGAGCGAGGAGACCAAGGCGAAAGCTTTGGAGAAACTGAATGCCTTCACCATTAAGATCGGCTATCCCGATACATGGCGCGACTACACGGCACTGGATGTGAATGCGAAGGATACGTATTATGCAAACCTGCAGCGTGCGGCGAAGTTCGAGCAGGAGTACAGCCTCAGTTACTTAGGCAAACCTGTGGACAAAACCAAATGGTACATGACGCCACAAACGGTGAATGCATATTACAATCCGTCCAGCAATGAGATCTGTTTCCCCGCCGGTATTCTCCAATATCCGTTCTTCGATATGAATGCCGACGATGCGTTTAACTACGGCGCTATCGGCGTGGTAATCGGTCACGAGATGACGCACGGATTTGACGATCAGGGCTGTCATTTTGACAAGGATGGAAATATGATTAACTGGTGGACGGAAGAGGATAAGAAAGCCTTCGATGAGCGCACGAAAGTGATGGAGGAGGCGTTCAACAAGATCGAAGTGGCTCCGGGCGTACATGCCAACGGTGCCTTCACATTAGGTGAAAACATCGCTGACCACGGAGGTCTGCAAGTGAGCTATTTGGCGTTCTGTCTGAACGAGGAAGCAAAGCCCGAAGCAGAGCGTCTGCAGACACGTGACGGCTTCACGCCCGCACAGCGTTTCTTCTTGGCTTACGCGAACGTATGGGCAGGTAATATCCGTCCGGAAGAGATTCTTAACCGCACGAAGAGTGATCCTCACTCGCTGGGTCGCTGGCGTGTAAACGGTGCGCTACCGCAGATCAACGCTTGGTACGATGCATGGAACGTTACGGAAGAAAGTCCGATGTACGTAGCACCAGAGGAAAGGGTTTCCATCTGGTGATTGGTAATTGGTGATTGGTAATTGAAAAAGAAAAGTCCGCGAATGGCGGACTTTCTTTTTTTTAGGCTTTCTCAACGGCCTCTGCAATGGAGTTGGAGATGAAGGCCATCTCTTCAGCCGGGAGGGAGAGTTTCGGATTAGACCACAGCATATCTTTCTCCGAATTCATCGGGATCAGATGCACATGCACGTGGTTCACTTCCATACCCAGCACCGCTACACCTACGCGCTTGCAACCCGTAGCGGCCTTGACACCTTTCGCCACTTTCTTGGCAAAGGTCATGAGGCTATTGAGTTGCTCGTCCGTCAGATCGAAGATATAATCGGCTTCCGGCTCCGGTAACTTAGGTACCACTAAGGTGTGACCTTTCACCAGCGGATTGATATCCAAGAAGGCATAGTTCTTATCATCCTCAGCTACTTTATAGCTCGGGATCTCGCCTTTGATAATTCGCGTAAAGATAGTCATACTAATTGGTGATTGGTGATTGGTGATTGGTAATTTAGAGGGTGATCTCCAATACTTCAAACTCGATGATACCGGCGGGCACTTGCACCTGCGCGATCTCACCTACTTTCTTACCCATCAGACCTTTGGCGATAGGCGTGGTAACAGAGATTTTTCCCTCTGCTAAGTTGGCTTCTCCTTCGGTCACCAACTGGAAGGTCTTCTCCTGACCATTATTGCGCTGTTTCACGCGCACCTTCGTAAGGATCTGCACCTCATCCGTTTTGATTTCCGTAGCGTCCAGCACACGGGCGTCCATGAGTCGCAACTTCAACTGTGCGATCTTCGTCTCCAGTGCTCCTTGCGCTTCTTTTGCGGCGTCATACTCCGCATTCTCACTTAAATCGCCCTTCTCACGCGCTTCTGCTATCGCGGCAATCACACGTGGGCGCTCTACCGTCTCCAATTCGTGGAGCTCCTCTTTTAATTTCTTCAGACCGTCTTCGGTCATGTACGTTACTGCCATTCTATATACTTGTATTTAATATTTTCGGTTCAAAATCTCGCTCGCAATAATTGCCTTGCGAACCTCCTCGGTATCCGTTAAATCCGGAGTCGTATTTTGCGTTTCTTCAGCCATATAAAAAGGAGGCATATGCCTCTTTTATTTTGTTTAAAAACGATAGGAAACTTCACAGCCTCCTATCGCCATTAAACCTAAACCTTAACTATGAAAATTTTGTTTTCGATGCAAAAGTACTGCTTTTATTTGAAATGACCAAACATTTTGGCAAAAAAATGCAAAATTTCTTTAATTTTATACTATTTCGCCTCTTAAAGTAGCAGCAGAGGCTTCTTTTATGCGTACATTGATGATATCGCCTATCTTCTGGTCGGTTCTGGGGAAGACCACGGTCTTATATTGCTCGGTGCGACCATACATATCATCATGGCTGCGTTTGGAGAAGCCCTCTACGAGCACTTCTACCGTCTTGCCTATCTCCCGTTGATTCGACTCCAGCGAGAGTTGGTTTTGTAAGGCGATTATCTCGTTGAGACGACGCACTTTTTCTTCCTCGGAAATGTTATCGGGCAGGTGTTTCTGGGCATAGGTACCCGGCCGTTCGGAGTATTTGAACATGAAGGCGGAGTCAAAGCCCACCTCTCTCATGAGCGAGAGGGTCTCAGCATGGTCTTCGAGCGTCTCGTCATGGAAACCGCAGAAGATATCAGTGCTGATGGCTGCCGTAGGCAGGATACGCCGAATGGCAGCAATACGCTCCAGATACCACTCGCGGGTGTACTTACGATTCATCAGTTTGAGGATATGATTCGAACCCGACTGAACGGCCAGATGAATGAACTTACAGAGGTTCTTATGACGACTGATGGCTTCGAGCGTCTTATCGGACATATCCTTCGGATGGGAAGTCGTAAAGCGAATACGCATATCCGGAACAGCTTCAGCCACAATCTCCAGCAGGTCCGCGAAGTCCACCTCGGAGAGGTTATGGGTTACGGGTGACGGGTTACCGATATAGCGGTATGAGTTAACATTCTGACCGAGGAGGGTGACTTCTTTGTATCCACGCGCTTGGAGGTCACGCACCTCATTGAGGATGGACTCCACATCACGACTTCGTTCGCGACCGCGGGTATAAGGTACCACGCAATAGGAGCAGAAGTTATTACATCCGCGCATAATGCTCACGAAACCGCTGATGGAGCGACCGATACGCGAAGGGATGATATGGCGGTAGGTCTCGGAGGTACTAAGTTCCACATTCATCGCTTTATGGCCCTGTTCGCACTGTGCCAAGAGGTTCGGGATGTCAAGATACGCATCCGGTCCCGCCACAAAATCCACACCGAAATCATCAATCAGTTCCTGACCCATTCGCTCCGCCATACAGCCGATGACACCGATAATCGGGTGGCGATTATCGATTCGAGATTTTAGATTTGAGATTTTAGATTTATTATTTCTCAAATGAGCCTTGAGTTCCCGTAGACGGGCACCCACTTTCTGCTCCGCATTATCACGGATGGAGCAGGTATTGAGCAGAACGATATCGGCATCTTCCCAATGCTCCGTCAGTTCCGCATCGGTGGTTTCCATTATAGCTGCTACGACTTCGCTATCCGCGACGTTCATTTGGCAGCCATAGGTCTCAATATAGAATTTTTTCGTCATTATTTTTAATTAATGTAGTACTTTCGGACTCCGCTTGATTAGCCCCTTTCCGTCTATGTTTTCCCCGTTTGCGGGGACAACCTCACCCCCGAAATTACGTTCGCACTACCGTGCAAACACCAATATTTTTCCTCTAAAAACTAAAATAATATAATTTTTTTTTACTTTTTTCGATAAAATCTTGCATATTTGATTATTTTGTAGTAATTTTGCACCCGCTTTCGAAAAATCGAAAGACGGGAAGTGGCGCAGCCCGGTAGCGCAACGGTCTGGGGGACCGGAGGTCGCGTGTTCGAATCACGTCTTCCCGACAAATGGAATCCTTGCGGGTTCCATTTTTTGTTGGGAAGAATGGCACGCTTTACTTCCCGACTACTTCAACAAAGGCAGGTTTACTTCGGTAACTGCCTTTAATTGTATGCCTTGCAAGACGGGCTGCATGTCCGGGTTCTTTTGGATAAGGTCCATCCACCACTCTGCTTCGTCGAGATCGGCGAAACCGCTCACGCGCAGCGCACATCCATCTCCCCAAACGGGCATCTTCTGCAGGTCAAAATCACGAATCAGGAACTGCGAGAAGTTAAACAACGCCACTTCGTACTGCAGTTCATTGAGTGCTTTTTCCTCAGCTGTAGGCAGAATAAGCAATACCACAGACGGTTGTTTTCGATCATCGCTCCATTGCTTTTCGGCTACCGTAGTATCTTGTGGCTCTTCTTCGATCTCTCCGCGTCGATCGGCGAGACTGCCGCTGGCACCACCTTTCTGACTCTCCATACCTTGTCCCATCATCGCCAGCATATCCTTCGCCATGGCTCCCAATTCGGTATTACCATAGTTCTCCACCATCGCACGTAGTTCGTTAGCGAAGGGTTCTTGTCCTTCTGTACGCGCAACGGAAACCGCCTTCAGAAAGACGAAACGCGGCATGAGTCGACTCTGCGGGAACTCCTTTTGCGCATAGTTGGTATTGGTCTTAACGGTGGAATAGTCACCTTTAGTATAGGCTGTATAAGTAGCGGCATAAAGGGAATCTTGCTCCGCTAACATCTTGCGCATCTTCGCAATATAGTTCTCGTCATGACGTAAAGCACGCAGCTGTTCATCCTCATGAATAGCTACCACAGACGGATGCAACGGGAAGCGTTCATCCAGCAACCGCAGCGTCTCTTGTGTCAGTTCTTCATCCTCCAGTTTATCGCGATAGATATAATAGAGCGATACCATTGCTTCGCGCCAGAGGCTATCGCTTACGATATACTCCTGCTCCGTACGGGGAATCTGCTGCAGGTAATATTCGGGTTTGTGGATGTCGGTTTCGAAGGTCTGCCGCGCCGGTATAGAATCGGCACCCAGCATGGTAGAATCCATTCCCTCCGAAGGTGCAGAGCCCAACTCATCCTCTATCATCACTTGTTTGTTTTGCCGTCTCCAGTTATCCTCCAACGGACGATTCCCCCATCTACGGCGCCACTCTTGTTGTCCCTGTTTGATGAGTTGGGGATTATAGAAATACCACTCGCCTTTCTGGGTTCCACCGCCTAACATATTCGCCGTATTGACACTTCGGGGGCCCTCGTCCAGCGCCAGTTCCCGCGCGGCCTGTGCTTGTTTGATGGAGTCGTTCTTCTCGGCTTCTATCAAGTCGGCTATGATCTGATCAACGATGGCTCGTTGCTCTTCTTCGGTCATTTGTCCCAGCCGCTGCAGGGAGTCTTGCAGTTGCGCCTGATTATAGGATACGATCAATTCGTCCAGTACCTCCGCGCGCTTTTGAATACGATCAAAGTCCTTATTATCCGCGGTCAGGATGGTCACCGCTTCGCGATAACAGGGTTGCGCCTTCGCGTACACGCGTTGTTCGAAATATATATCACCCGCGCGCAGGAGGACGGCTGCTTTGGACGTACCGGCCTGCGTAGACTCGGCTATCGCTTTCTCGTACATCTCCAGCGCCTTGGCTGTATCGGGTTGAGCGAGATAGATATTTCCAATCGCACCATAAATCTGATCTAAGCGGTCTTTGTATTTCGACTGCCGCGTCATTGATTTCAGACGACGAATCGCATTCTTTCCATCCAATTCAGCCATGCGAAGACGGGCATTAAACTCCATCTCATTGGTCGGCGCCATGCGCACGACAGACTTATAGGCTTGGATGGCCTCATCACGATTATTCTCGCGCTCATATAACTGCGCTAAGACATATGCAAAGCGCGGACGATAGATCTTGCGCTTCTCATAAGGCAGGGCGATCTTCACGAACGGCAGTGCCTCATGGTAATGCTCGCCTTTGAGCAACACATCGGCTTTCACAGCCGAATAGAGACGGGCGTGCTTACGACTCAACGCATCGATACGCACACGCTGCAGCATATCTTCTGCTTCGTATTGCCACCCCATCTCGGCATATGCACGCGCGATCCATAACTGACACTGCGCGATGATATCCGGATCGTTCTGATAATGATTGATGATATAATTGAAGGTGCTGACAGCGCCTAAGAAATCGGCTTTATGAAACTCTGCTTCACCGAGTCTCATCCATGCGAGCGACATATTGGCATTGAATTCCTCGGATTGCAACCATATTTTATATTTGGGATCGTTGGCCTTTTTCGGGTCACGTTTCGGTTTCGTTTTGATGGAATGCAACTTAATGCATTTACGGCATTTCTCGATGGTCTTATCCATCTGAGACGCAGCTGCCGATGCTGCATCATGGTTCGATACGGGATACAGATTCAGAATCCGCGTATAATCATCGGTATTGGCATCGCGGATGGCCTTCAGGCCTTCGTCGTACGCGATGTTGCCGTTATAGAGAATATTATATTTGACTTTCGTCTGATGGAACGACCGGGTCGCCCATGTGTTTTTCTGGGTAGAGCAAGAGATAAAAGAGGCTACGGCTAATACCAAAATGATTAACCGTGATACTTGAATATGTTTGTGTAATATGAGCATATTTAGCCTCCATTCCCGCGACCATCCCGCGACCTCATCGCGACCAGTACGCAGGGTTAGACTCCGGTTCTTTCTAATTTAAACCTTTTACATGACTCGGCGCGGCGATAAACTCCTTCAGATAGAAAGGCTCGTAGTACGCCAGTTCCGCCCCGCTTATCATCTTTGGACTTTCTACATTCAACTTTCGACTTTCGACTATCACCCCCATGAATTGCGCCTGAGGTACGATATCGGGGATAAAGTGCCAGTTGGGTTGAGTGAAGACATTCGCGCATTTCGCCGCACCATCTCCAAAGTAATACACCGTGGTGTCATTGGTGATTGGTGATTGGTGATTGGTGATTGATTCTTCATTCTCTACCACTATGGCCTTTGTTTCGCCATTAATCACCGTATATACTTCCATTCTCCGCGCATCGATCATCGGGAGAAGGATGGAAGGTTGGTGATTGGTGATTGGTGATTGCTCTTTAGCGGCTTCGCATAACACCTGCAGTGTAGGAACAGGGATGAGGGGGACATTCAGTCCGTAGCATAAGCCTTTTGCCGTACTGGTGCCGATACGCAATCCGGTATAACTGCCGGGGCCTTCACTGAGGGCTACCGCGTCTATAACGAGGGCTTGCTCCCGCGCAAACGAGAGCAATTCCTCTATATAGCGAGGTAGCAACCGGGCATGATTGCTACCTTCTCGGCAAATACATTGCTTGATCGGCATGCCGTCTTTGCAGACAGCAGCCGAACAAACCGATGTACTAGTTTCGATACACAGTATCGTCATATGCTTACTCGAGCGGAGCTCCGTCTTTCTTATTCGCCTTCTTGCCGTTCAACAACTGCGAATCCTTGTTCTGACGCTTCTTCGGGAAGTTGAAGTGGTAAGCCAACTTCAAACCTGCATCGAAGTAACCAAGCTTGTCAGCATAAGTCTTCGTAGCGGATTGAACATCCAGAATAGCCGCCGAAGTCTCGGTCGGAGCTGTTAAGTCAAACAGACCTTCCGTGCTGGTGGTATTCTTGAAGGTATTGAATACACTGTAGTTTGCATATGCACCCAGACCGAACGAGTTACCGCTCTTCAGAACCCACTCGTAACCAATCTCAGCCGTCAACATCAGGTTGATATTGAACTGAATGCCGTTCTTAGCAGTCGGTTGCTGACCGGTATACTTACCGGTTACAGTCTCGTCGGTAACGGTGATACCTTCATTCGGGAAGTACGCAGTGATATGCGTATTGTTCTGGTCTACAGTCTGCTTGTACGGGCTATAAACCGGAATCATGAACTTCGGACCGATGTTGAAGAATACTCCCGTCTCCGAAATCAAGGAGAACATCAACGGTACCTCGAGTTGCAACTGATGGTCGGTCTCTTTGATATTCGAAGCGAACACGGTATAGTCTACACCACTCTTGGTGAAGGACGTACAATCGTTGTCCACTTTCAGACCACTCTGCATATAACCGACGCCGAGGCCTACGATCAAACCGAGATCTACAGGACGACCGTCCTTGGTCCAGTAATGCGCATATTGGAGATCCAATACCACATCACCACCGCAGGTCCAGTTACCCTTGTCGGCTTGGTGCATCAAGGACGAAGCACCGCCGCGGAGACCAATCGTGAAGCGATCGTACTTACCGCCGAATTTCTGTTTCGATTTAACGGAGTCACCCTTAGCGGATTCAGCAGTAACTGCATCGAAGTCTACGAGTTCACGCTCTTCTTGCGGTTGCTCTACCGCCGGAGTCTCCTCAGCCGGTTTTT
>SAMEA3663047__coassemble_221_pt1 | contig 21030 bp, 14 predicted proteins | sample SAMEA3663047__metabat2_low_PE_014 | metagenome-assembled genome bin SAMEA3663047 (sample SAMEA3663047) | pig gut metagenome | biome: pig gut; feature: pig-associated habitat; material: faeces | place: France | collected 2012 | reverse complement strand
ATCCGAACATTCGATGGCAAAGCTCGGCAAAGAGGCTGAATTCCTTTTTGGCTTGCATGAGGTTCAGTTCGCTGGTTGATAGCAGACCGCCGGAGATGTAACGCAGACGCGATTTCTCGTCCTGATCGGTCTTGACAGGCAGCACCCAGCAGACAAAACGCTCAATCTGTGGCACAAAACCGATCTGCAGCAGGGTGTTCATTACGTTGAAGCAGGTGTGGAAAGCGGAAACCAGATACAGATTGTTTGATTCCGCCCCCATCACATCGGTCACAAGCCATTCGACGGCGTGGATGGTCGGATAGAAGAAGGCGAGCACGACAATCACGCCAAAGACATTGAAAAACAGGTGCGCGAGTGCGGCACGTTTGGCTTGTATGTTCGCGGTCAGCGATGCAAGAAAGGCGGTAATGGTAGTACCGATATTCTCACCCAACGTGAGCGCCACGGCTTGTGCGAAACCGAAACCGGGTATGTCCATGCCGAAGAGCATCAGCGTGACAGCCATAGACGCGGAGGACGACTGCATCAGCATGGTCATCACAGTACCCATGAGTACGAAAAGCGGGATTGTCCAGAAACGATCGCAAGGCAGATGACTGAGCCAAGCTGCCATGTGCGTACCTATTTCCAGCGATTCGGCAGCCTTCGAAAGCAGGTTCAAGCCCATGAACAGAAAAGCGAAACCGAAGAGAAACTCTCCCCAGTTCTTGGTTTTTCCTTTTCCGGCAAAGAACAACGGCAATGCGATAGCCAGCAGCGGCAGCGAGAGTGCGGAGATGCTCACTTTGAAACCGATCAACGAGATGATCCACGCCGTGACGGTAGTGCCGATATTGGCTCCCATGATTACGCCGATTGCTTGCCGGAGCGTCATTAGCCCGGCATTGACGAGACTGACCACCATGACGGTGGTTGCACTACTGGACTGGATAAGTGCGGTCACACCGAGACCTGTCAACACGCCCATAAAACGGTTGCGTGTCATGGCACCGAGGATGTTACGCATGTGATCACCTGCCAGTTTTTCAAGCCCTTCGGACATGATTTTCATGCCATAAAGAAAGAGGCCGAGTGAGCCGATGAAGCTCAAGATGTGTAAAAATGTATTCATACTAATACGAATTAGAAAACAGAATATGCTTTAAGCAGCCCATAAATGATGGCAATTACAAATATCCCACCAACTAAAGCACGTGTCAAGTTGTAGATAAAAAGGATTTTTTTTACTTTGATGTCGTCCATAAATGATTTATTTTTAATTTTGCTGCAAAGGTACGTTGTTTTAATTACAGGGGTATGACAGATATATGACAAATCGGCAACAAAAATTGTTATTGATTTGTAATCGGTTTTGTAGGGATATTGGCACAAGATTTGTGGTGATTAGATGTATGGAAATGAAAAACAGAACGATTCTGGTTGTCGATGACGAACCGGATATTCGCGAGATTCTTGTCTTTAACTTGGAACAGGAGGGTTACCGCTGTTTGCAAGCAAGCTGCGGACAGGAAGCATTGCGCATGGTCAAGGATGAACATGTGGATTTGGTGTTACTGGATATTATGATGCCGAATATGTCCGGTCTGGAAGTGGCGGAAGTGTGGCAGAAAGAGGAGAACAGTCCGGCACTTATTTTTCTGACTGCCTTGGGAGAGGAAGAGGATGTATTGCGCGGTTTTGAATTAGGCGCGGACGATTATATCCACAAGCCTTTTTCTTTAAAACAAGTGTTAGCACGCGTGGCAGCGGTCATACGTAGGCATAGTTCCGTAGATGTGTCCTCCGAACCGACGGAAAACACCATAGTGTACGAAGACCTCGTGCTGTATGATTCCATGAAGACAGCCACCCTTGCCGGTGTAGCCGTGTCGCTGACGCGTATGGAATATGAACTGCTGGCATTCCTGCTGCAACACCCCAGCAAAATCTATTCGCGTGCGGAAATCCTGCGCTATGTGTGGCCCAATGACGGTTTGGTGTTGGAACGCACGGTGGACGTGACGGTCAATCGGTTACGGAAGAAAATAGGCACTTATCGTGAACATTTGAAAGCCAAGACAGGGTATGGATATTATTGGGAAAAATAAGAACTTCGGACTGACGCTTTTCTTTGCTATCAGCGTGTTTTTTCTGGCGTACGTACTGGTGTTTGCCGTCTATCAGGCTTACCGCGAACGCGAGTACAAAAAGGAACTGGCAGGCGTACGTGTAACGATCATCGACACGGACGGTGTGGTCCTCATGGACACGGAGAAAGATCCTCACACCATGCCGAACCACCTGCAACGGCACGAGGTGCAACAGGCGCTCCATGAGGGCTATGGATTCGACATTAGCCGAACCAGTGAGACGGACGGAGAGCGGTATTTCTATTCGGCGACATACTTCCCGGAATCCGGGCAGATCATCCGTTCTGCGATTCCGTATCCGGGCGAGAAGGCGGATGCGCCTATAACGAACAAAGGCTATATTGCTCTTTCGGTAATCATCTTTCTGCTGCTGTCGGCGATGTTATTTGTCTATACGCGACGTGTGGGGCGGCATGTGGACAGCACGATAGAAGATTATCGTCAACAAGTCCGCACGGCTGAAGAGGAGAAAATGCGGATCAAACATGCCCTGACCCAGAACACGGCGCACGAACTCAAGACGCCTCTTGCCAGTATTAACGGTTATCTGGAGACGCTGGCTGCTCATCCGGATCTTTCTTTGGAACAACGGCAACAGTTTCTCGGAAAATGTATGTCGCAGGCGCAGCGGATGACCGCCTTGCTGAGCGACATGTCCACACTCACGCGTCTGGACAACATGCAAACGGCGTTGACGGAAAAGCAAGCGGTGGACATGGTGGAAATTGCGCGTCAGGCTATAGAGGATGTGCGCCCAATGCTGGATCAGAAACAGATTGCCATCGCTTTGGACATGCCGCCGAAACTGCCTATGCAGGGCGATTATAATCTGCTATATACCGTTTACCGCAATATTCTCGATAATTCTATATTGTACAGCGGATGCACAAAGATTTCCGTCACCGGCAATACGCAGTATGAATTTGCAATTACGGATGATGGAACGGGCATAGATGAGAAGCATCTGCCGCATTTATTTGAGCGTTTCTATCGCGTGGATAAAGGCCGTAGCCGTGACATGGGCGGCACGGGATTAGGCCTGGCAATCGTCAAAAACGCACTTTCCTTGCATGGCGGCACTTGTTCCGCAGAACTCACCAAACCTCATGGTTTAACCATCCGTTTCTCCATTCCTCAAATCGCTGTTGTCAAGTAATCCTTGACAGCTGAACATTATAACAAGTTTCCCTAAGTTCCGCATACACATCTTGCACCGCTACGTTGAATTCTTTTTTGGAATGACCGACAAAGTATGCCGAATAATAGAAACAGATGGGCAGATCCTGGTCCGCTTCCATCGCAGGTTGTAAATTTTGAATCATAAAGTTAATGGTTTAAAAGGTTAATAATATGGGTTCCCGAAATTCGAGTTCCTCTATATAGGAGAGTTAGGTATTGCTATACTCGAAAATGTACATTTTTGGCACTTGTATGTGCCGCAATGATACTTCCTGCGGTAGCGCAAAGGAACCCTGGACCGCAGCCGCCCCACCGCAACTCGGACCGAAAGCGAAGATGATTGTCAACCCTATGGGCAAACACAGCTCGGACCTCAACGACCCGAACCTCTGTTCGCCCGACATTAAGCAGGACGTGATGGACTATGAAACTCCTGTTTGTAAGAATTTTTCCACAAAAATACAGATACTATTGCCGTACTTTTTTAAGGTAGGTCAGGATAGGTAAATATCTGAATTACAGCAAGATGGCACGTACTTTTTTGGGAAGGTGCGTACTTTTATGTTGTATAACATATAAATATGTTTGTGCATGTGAAAAAAAAGCAGTAACTTTGCCGTGCAATTTTGACATTGCAATAATTCAACCAATAATATTGTTTAACAAAAATTTAATATCATGAGAAAGATTTTCTTCTTAGTCGCTTTCTTAAGCGCAAGTATCATGAGTTTTGCAGACAAGGTGTATGACGTCAACTTCGCCTTGGCTTCTCAAGGATCGAGTGCTACTGCCTCTTCCGGTAATGCCGGCGCAGCCATTGATGGCGACAATGGTACCCGTTGGGAGAGTGCGCACACCGATGACGAGACGTGGACCCTGGATATGGGGCAAGCCCGTACGTTCAGCCGCATCAAAATCCTTTGGGAAGGTGCTTATGCGAAAGAGTTCACGCTGAGTATCTCCAATGACGGTGAGAGCTGGAGCAACCTCTATGTAGAGACCAACCTGGCGCAATTCGGCTGGCAGACGATCGACGTAGATGAGACAACCGCTCGTTACATCCAGTATCACGGTACGAAACGTGCTACCGGTTACGGACAGTCGTTCTGGGAGTTTCAGGTATTGCTGCCGGGTGTGAGCGTGCTGACGAAGATCGAGTTGAGCGCACCGGCTGTAGCTAAAGTGGCAGAGGGCGTGAGTCTTGCTGCTCGCGCGCTGGACCAGAACAATGCCGAGATGTCAGTGGCTCTCTCGTATGAGATCACTCCGGCGGACGCAGGTGCAGTAGTAGATGGCAAGTATGTTCCCGCAAAGGTGGGTAACGCTTCTATCGTAGCCAAGAGCGGTTCTGTCAGCTCTCCGGCTATTGAGATCTTCGGTTACGAAGGGACCAACTTAGCGCTGAGTACGAATATCGAAACGGACAATAAGATCATCGCACAATCGGACTTTGCTCCGAACGGAACAAACGCTTTCTTTGCCGTAGATGGCAATGATGGTTCTGTCTATCAGGGAAGTGCCACCAACGGTACTGCAGGTACTGATGAAGCCCGTACGTTTGATGCTTGGTTCGTTGTAGATCTGGGTGCTAATTACAGCATTGACCTTATTACTATTCATTTTGAAGGTGCGTGCGCACAGGATTATCACGTAGATTTCTCGGAGAACAATACCGATTGGGTATTGGGTTACAACCATATCGGCACTGCCGGTATCAACGGTCGTACGGACATGTTGAGCACTAAGTTGGATAACAATAACAAAGTACGTTACGTCCGTTTCTGGAGCACCAAAGCTGCTACGCAATATGGTATGAAGATCTTTGAGTTCCAAGTCTTCGGCCGCGAATACGTGGCATCCGACGACACCGAGAAGCCGGTGATGGGAAACGCCACCTTGGTAAGCAAGACATGGAACAGCGCCATCATAGCTGTTGATGCAACGGACAATGACGAGGTGGCCAAATACCATGTAGTAGATCTGGCACAGAGCTTCGACGCTAAGTTTGTAGCTACGAACGGACAGATTACCGTAACGGGTCTCAAACCGAGCACGGCATATTATTTCATGATTTACGCAGTTGACGCTGCTCAGAACGAGTCGCAGTACGCTAAATCAGTAGGCGTAACGACGGACGCTCATGTCAGTGAGCCTCAGGCAGCATGTGCGGCTCCGACATGGCCGGCAGGACAGGTACAGGCTATCTATAGCCCGACTTATAACGCTGACTGCAACTTCCAGGATTGGGGTAGCGGTACGGCTTATACAAGCACCGATTATGGAAAGAAATTCGCGTTGGCAGGAGGCGGTTACTTCGGTATGGACGGTTTTGCGCTGAACTGCCCGCTGATGGAGAAGCTGCACGCAGATATCTGGATTGCTGACGACGCAACGCTTCGTATTGTACCTATTTGCCGCAATGCGGCAGATACCGGCAATGAGCCTGAAATCGGTGAGTTCGTAACCTTGAGAGGTCAGCAGTGGAACAGTATTGATTTGACTCTCAGCGAGGGTGAGTTCGCAAAAGTAACCAACTGGAGCAATGTCTATCAGGTGAAGATCGATAATGCCGCCAACCTGACGATTTGGCTGGGTAACCTATATTTCTATCGCGCAGAGCCGCTTGTTGACAACGAGGCTCCGACGAACGTACAGGCTTCTGTAGCCGGTGCCGGTTATTTCTCGGCAACCCTGGCTGTTTCGGCAGAGGAGAACAGCGGTGTAGTTAACTTCCGCGTGCTGAACGGCGATCAGGAAGTAGCAAAAGGTGGTGGTGCATCCGGACAGACGGCTCATATCACCGTTCCGAACCTGAAAGCTAACACCGAATATACCTTCTCGGTAGTCGCTTATGACGCGAACGATAATGCCGCAGAGCCTGTAAATGTACAGGTTACCACGTTGGCCGCTCCGGCTCCTGCAACTCTGCCGACGTATGATGCAGCAGACGTGAAGGGCGTTTATACCGATAACTACACGAATGTAACGATGGATATCCAAGACTGGTATGCAGGACCGGCTATCGCTGCCGGACTGCTGGCAGAAAACCGCCAGGCACTTTGTCTCATCCCGAACACCACTCCGAACAGCTGCTTCGGTCTGGCATTCCCGGCAATGGATATCACCGCTTATGACGCACTGGAGTTGGATATCTACCCGCTGGCAGAGAACGCAGTATTGGATATCCAGGTGATCGGCGTAGGCGAGGCTTCTACGACTTTCAACCTTACGGCGAATGAGTGGAACCATATCTCCCTCAATATCGATGGCAACACGAAGACCAACTGCGAGCAGATCGGTTTCTATAACTGCCAGAACCTGCAGGGTGTATGCTTCGTTCAGAACCTACTCTTCGTTCAGAACGGCGACACCACGGCTATTGAGAATACCGAGGTAGGCGCAAAGGCTATCAAGACCATTGAGAACGGTCAGTTGATCATCCTTCGTGACGGCAAACGCTACACCATCACGGGCGTACGCGTTAAATAAGGAATAGGTATGAGCCGTTGGGTCGGCTCATACCTTCAAGAACTAGGATACTAGGATACTAGGGTACTAGGGTTCTAGAAAAACCAACAACAAATAAAATCTAATAATGAAACGAATTCTGACAATCTCCGCAATGGTCATTATGGCGCTTGGAATGTGGGCGCAGAGTATGACTGTGACGGGTGTAGTGATGGCGCAAGACGAGCCGGATCCGGTGATCGGCGCCAACGTGATGGTGAAAGGCACTACGGTGGGAACCATTACGGATTTTGATGGTAATTTTGAGTTACAGGCAAAGGTAGGCGATGTGCTGCAAGTGAGCTTCATGGGTTACAAGCCCGCGGAAGTGAAAGTAGCGAACGCCGGTCCGTTGACCGTTACGCTGGTTCCGGACAACGTGCAGTTGCAGGAGGTGGTAGCGATCGGTTACGGTTCGATGAAGAAGAGCGACCTGACGGGTTCAGTAGCCTCTGTGAGTGCCGACCAGTTGCTCAAAGCTCCTGTATCGGGTCTGGATCAGGCGTTGCAAGGTCGTGCAGCCGGTGTGACGGTGACATCCAGTTCCGGTCAGCCGGGTGAAGGCGCAACCATACGTATCCGCGGTATCGGTTCAGCACTCGGAGGCAATGATCCGCTGTATGTAGTTGATGGTGTAATCACGGGAGATATCAAATGGCTCTCGCCCACCGACATCAAATCGATGGAGATTCTAAAGGACGCTTCGGCAGCCGCTATCTACGGTAGCCGCGGTGCGAACGGCGTCATCCTGATCACTACCAAATCCGGAGGCAAAGGCAAAGCCAATGTGACATTCGATGCCTATTGGGGTTTACAGAACCGATGGAAAAAACTGGATCTGATGGGCAGCAAAGAGATGGCGGAGACCAAACTGCGTATCGGAACGATGCGCGACGGCGCAGCCGAGATAGCCTATTACAACCAGAACGGTTTCAACGAATGGATGAGCGTCTATAACTTAGGAACATCCAAATATTTCCCTGTTCCGATGACGATAGCCCATCCGGATGGTCTGGACTACTCGTCAATCAATACCGATTGGCAGGATGAGGTATTCCATCCTAATGCATTCATGCATAACTACAACCTCTCTGTAGATGGCGGCGGCGAGAAAGGGCATTATGCTTTCTCCGCTTCGTATTTCGGTCAAGAGGGAACGATTATCGGTAGTGATTACCAGCGTTTTACGCTTCGTCTGAACTCCGATGTTCAGTTGTTCAAATGGTTGACCATAGGCGAGCACCTGTCTTTCGTACACAGCTCCGGCCGCAATGCGATGAATAACAGTTCGAGCCCCGGTGCTTCCGTCATTTCTGCCGCACTGGCTATGGCTCCGTGGGACCCGACGCATTATCCAGAGGGGTCTGTCAATGCACAAGGTGAAGATATCAGCGGACGTACGGCGGCTTCGTCCAATTTCAAGAACGTGACCAATCCATTCTCCATGGTCAATGAGAGCTATCCGCTGGACAAAACCAACCGCTGGGTGGGTGATATATATCTGGAAATCAAGCCGGTGGAAGGGCTGACTATCCGTCCTTCTATTTCTATGGATACCTATCTAACGAACCATCGTTTGTTCAAAAACCAATACGAGTACTCGACGTTCGACAAGATGAACAAGAATTTCCTGGAGCGCTCAATGACAAACTACACTTCGCTGTTGGAAGAAGTAACGATTACATATGCCCGCGAGATAGGCAAGCATAACTTCTCGGTGATGGTGGGTCAGACATGGCAGGAGATCAATTCGAACGGTTTGAGCGGTTCGGGTGCATCTATTTTGAACCCGATTCCAGAGAACTGGTATCTTGGCAACACGACTGAGGATAACACAAATCCGACCGGCGAGAGCGTATGGCGCCGCCGCCGTCTGTCCTTCCTCGGACGTGCATTCTATAACTACGACAACCGCTATATGGCTACTGTCAATTTCCGCGCGGATGCTTCTTCGTCCTTTTCCCGCCAGCCGTGGGGCTTCTTCCCCTCTTTCTCGTTGGCATGGCGTCTGAGCGAAGAGCCGTTCATGCGTGACTTGGATCTAGACTGGCTGGATAATATCAAAGTCCGCGCCGGTTACGGTCGTGTAGGAAGCGAGGGCGGAATGTCCAGTGGCGGATTTGTACAGAGTATTTTCTCTTCGGCGAATGTGTTCGTGGGCTATCCTTTCGGCACCTATCCCCAGACGGTTCAACAAGGAGCAGCAGTCCTGACTTTTGTGAACCCTGTAGGCGGTTGGGAAACCAACGAACAATGGGACGCAGGAATTGATTTCGGCTTCTGGAACGGCAAATTGACAGGAACAATCGATTATTTCCGTCGTACAACGCTGGATGCATTGCTTTATGTGACTACTCCGGCACACGTAGGAAACCTCTATTCGCCAGTGAACAATGTAGGAAATATCCTTAACGAAGGAGTCGAGGTGACGCTGGGTCATGACAATCGCGTCAATCAGAACTTCTCCTATAATATCAACCTGAATTTCAGTTATATACACAATGAACTGACGGCTCTTAATGGCGGTTCGCCGCTGTGGGGCGACCGCACGAAGACCGATCTGGGACTGCCACTGAACTCATACTGGGGTTACACTTACGAGGGCGTTTATCAGAGCGACGAAGAGGTCTTGGAGCAGTTCTATGGATACGCCAATAATGACGAAGCCAACCTGCATGCCGGCGATGCGCGCTATACCGATTGGGACAAAGACGGCAAGCTGACGGAGAAAGATATGCATTATATAGGCAATAACTTCCCTAAACTGACGGCAGGTCTGAGTTTCGGCGCCGAGTTCTACGGCGTAGATGTGCAGTTGTTCTTCCAAGGCGTATTCGGCAACAAGATATACAATGCACTCCGTCTCCGTACAGAGGGTGCCGGTACCGAATGTGCGCTGTCCACTTCGATGCGTGACGCGTGGGTCGGCTATACTCCGGCTGTGCGTAACCAGTTGCTTGCGAAAGGTATTGACTATGCAGATTTGGAGAACCGCGCAGGAACGATTCCTAATCCGGTAGGATCAACGCTCAACAGAGAGAACTCGACACGATTCTTAGAGGACGGAACTTACGTCCGTCTCAAGAACCTGCAGATCGGCTATACTTTCCCGCTCAAATGGACCCAGAAATTCCATTGCAACCGTCTCCGGGTATATGCTACCGCCAGCAACCTGTTTACAATCACTAAATACTCGGGCTATGATCCGGAGGTAGGTAGCGGCGTTGATTACGGCAACTATCCGCAGAGCCGTACTTTCACGTTTGGATTGAACGCAAGTTTCTAATTAGAAAGGAGAGAGAATTATGAAAAATTTCGCAGAAATTAATCGTGCCCTTGCGGCTAAAAAAACAAATATAGTTAAGAAAATAGCCTTTTGTACGCTGTGCTTTGTCACTTTGTCATTTAGCCTGACCGGTTGCAAGGAATGGTTGACAGCACCGGAACCCGGACAGGTGAAACTGGAAGATTTCTTTACCTCCAAAGCGGCCGCATTACAATGCATTAACGGTTGCTATACGCCGCTGATGTGGGAATTCAAACGCACCTATTCGTGCGAGTGGTTTATCGGCGACGTGGTGAGTGATGATGCGCTCAAAGGCGGTCAGAACACTACTGATATGGGTGCCGCGTACGATATGGAGAACTGGAAAACGACGCCGCGTAATGAACTGCTCCACGATTTCTATCAGTCAAACTATCTGGGCATCAGTCGCTGCAATCTGGCGTTGACCTATATACCCGCCATGAAATTGGATACCGCTTTCTCCGTTAAAGAACGCGAAGAAATGTTAGGTCAAGCCTATTTCTTAAGAGCGTACTATTATTTCCGTCTGGTGCGCGTGTTCGGCGGTACACCATTAGTAACGACTGTTCTGGATACTAACGACAAATGGCAGCAACCGCGTGCTACCGCTGCGGCAATCTTTGATCAGATAACAGCCGATTTGAAAGAGGCTCAACGGCGCTTGCCTAAAGCCGGTCAATGGGACGCAGACAATAAAGGTCGTGCCACTAAAGGCGCCGCTGAGGCTATGTTGCTCAAAACGTATCTTTATATGGCATCTCCGTATTGGAACAGCAAAATAACAGGCGATGCGGCGGATTATGCCAAGGAAGCAAAAGCTTGGGGCGACTCCGTTATACTTTCCGGCGAATACAGCCTTTGCCCGAACTACGCGGATAATTTCACCGTAGAGGGTGAGAATGGTCAAGAGTCCGTCTTCGAAATCCAATACAAGGAGGTGGCATGGGGGGATTACGGCGAGGGCTTCGGCTATACCGCCGGCAACTTTACCCAGCGTCTGGTTCGTTCCCGTTCGGCTACACTGACCGACGGCGATGCCGGATGGGGATTCAACCATCCGACGCAGAATCTCTACGATGAGTTTGAGACGGGAGACCCACGCCGCGACGTGGCTATCCTCAACCCAGATCCGGCGAAGATGGATAACCCCACGGAGGAGATATATTTAGGCAGCCCTTATCTGAATAACAAATACGGGTGGTATGGCAACAAAATCGCCCATGACAGCCGCGGTCCGCTCAATAACAAACAGATCCGCTATGCCGATGTACTATTGATGTATGCGGAAGCTTGTTTGATAGCCGGCGATGCCGGAACGGCAAAGACCTATATTAATCGGGTTCGTTCGCGTGTAGGGTTAACAGGTGTTCCTACAGCCGACGAGACAGCGTTACGTCATGAGCGCCGTTGTGAACTGGCAATGGAAGGACACCGTTGGTTCGATCTCGTGCGCTGGGGTGGCACCAAAGCGCACATGGACGCTTATGCTGCTACCGAGAGCGCAGAAGCACGCTCCCACATGGGCACTTTCCGTGAAGGAGTGCACGAGATATTCCCGATTCCGGTAGAAGAGATTGAACTCAATCCGATGGAGCAGAACTTCGGATATAATTGATAACAAAACTAGTCTAACTAGGATAAATCTTTTTAATTAACTTTTAAACAACAAACATTATGAAAGCAAACAAAATTTTTGCCGTAGCGCTGGCAGCGCTGACATTGGCTGGTTTCAATGCATGCAAACCGGGCCAATCAGAGGTTGAGGTAGAGAGCGTAACTCTGGACCAGAAGACCCTTCAAATTGAGGTAGGAGCAACCGCTACTTTGGTTGCCACCGTAGCACCGGAGGGTGCAGCAACCGTAGCGTGGAGCAGCGAAGATGAAGCTGTTGCTTCTGTTGATACCAAAGGTGTAGTAACCGGCGTTGCAGAAGGTCAGACAATCATTACCGCAACCGCAGGTAAGAAAAGCGCACGTTGCATCGTGAAGGTAGGCAAAGCAGCTGAGGATAATCCGTTTGCAGCATTGCTGACAGGAAAGAACTACTATGTTCTGAACCTCGGTGAGACCGCTTTTGAGGCTATCAAAGCGAATGTAAAAGAGGACCTGCGTATCAACGGCGAGTATGTCGGAGAAGTTATTCCTGAAGAGACCACTTGTGTTCTTGAAATCTGGGGACAAAGCTTTGGCGGCGGTGCCGGTGGCGGTTTGAACTGCTTCGGTCATTCGGGCGAAGGAAACGGTTATATCAGCCTTGTATCCCAAACCGGTGAAGGCTGGGGACTCGGTTGCGGCGGTCTGCGTATTGCCCACCGTACATTGGACTTGAGCGCTATCACAGGTGACTACGTATTGGCTATTGTTTACAAGACTCCAGCTAACAACGCTACTACCACGGCTAAGTTTACCCTCTACAGCACGAGTGCAGCAGGTCCGGAGATTGCAAAAGAGGTATCGGGCAATACCAACGGCGAGTGGAAACTGGTAGAATACAAGATGGCAGATCTCTTCGCAGCTGGTTTGGATTGGAGCACTCCGTGGAGCGCATCTGTCAAGGAAGCTATGTATTCGATTGGTCTGTTGATCAACGGCATCGGCAACGGTCTGGATATAGATGCTATTCTGATTTACGAAAAATAATCAGCAATCCTATTTTATGCAGGCAGGGGGTTGAACTCCCCTGCTTCGCTCAAAACAAATAATGTAAGCAATGAGAAAATTAACGATGTCGATAGTCGCTGCCGTAGCATTGATGGCGTGCAATACACAGGAGGTGAAACGAATCTCTTTATCCGCCAATTCGCTACAGATGAAAGTAGGGGATATGGAAATCATCGATGTCAATCCAACCGATGTGAATGTGGAATGGACCTCTTCTGACCCCAATGTGGCGACCGTAAAAGACGGAGTGGTTGCTGCTGTAGGTGTGGGATATTCGTCTATCCGCGCCACAGCGGGAAAAGATTATGCCGAGTGTCAGGTGTATGTGATCGGCGCAAAAGGAGAGACACTGTCTATTACGCCGTCTATTGTGTCGCTCAAGAAAGGCGAGACCTACCAATATGTCTATACCTCCACGTATGATGTGCCGCTGACGTGGACTTCTTCTAATCAGGATGTGGCTACTGTCTCTGAGACAGGTCTGGTAACAGCCCTTAGCGCCGGTAACACGTTCATCACACTCAGCAACGGATTGGAGGCAGTGACATCGCGCGTGGCGGTAGAGCACACGTGGGGCGAATACCAACTGGTATGGTCTGACGAGTTTGACGGCTCTGCGCTGAATACCGATGTGTGGAATATAGAGGTGAATGGAAACGGAGGTGGTAATCAGGAGAAACAGTATTATACCGACCGTCCTGAGAACCTGCGTGTTGAGGAGGGAAATCTAGTTATTGAGGCGCGCAAGGAAGAATATAACAATCGAAAATACACCTCTGCCCGTATTAATTCCCGTAACAAAAAATACTTCAAGTACGGCAAGATAGAAGCGCGTATCATGTTTCCTAAAGGAGGCGGTACATGGCCTGCTTTCTGGATGATGGGGAATGATTACCCGCAGAGTAATTGGCCCAAATGCGGCGAGATCGATATTATTGAGCATGTGGGCAACCAGCCGCGCATGGCTTCTTTCGCCGTGCATACACCCAACAAGAACGGATCGCGAGGAAACAACTGGTCAATGCGTTCTTACATGGACGGATTGGAGGAGAACTATCATGTGTATGGCATTGAGTGGCTGGAAGATGATTTCAACGGCATGGACCGCATCTATTTTACGATAGACGGCGAGCGGTTAGCAATGACACAGGAAGAAGCGGAGCACGTGGATGACAATTATTACTGGCCGTTCAACAAGGATTATTTTATCATTCTCAATCTCGCTATCGGGGGCACGATGGGCGGCAATGTGGACGATGCTATTTTTGCATCTCCGGTGCTGATGAAAGTGGATTGGGTACGAGTATGGCAAAGACAAGAACAATAATCATTTTCGCTCTGGCAACTTTATGGGTGGCTTGTACTCCCTCTAACCCTCCGGACGAAGGTCGGGTGGCAAGCACGATGGCTAAGTCTGCCAAACGCGGTGTGGCGTTCAATTTCGTGGTGGCGGATGATCTGCCGCTGCTGAGTAGTGCCATCTCATGGGACTATAACTGGGGCAATGACCAGAACCCCACTGCCGCCTCCTGGATGGATATGGAGGGGATAGACTTCTGCCCGATGTGCTGGAACGGCAACTATAGCGCAGACAAGATCCGTGCGTTCGTAGCCGCGCATCCCAATACCAAATATCTGCTGGCGTTCAACGAACCGAACCTGACGGACCAAGCGAATATGACGCCGTCCAAAGCAGCAGAGTTATGGCCGTCGGTAGTGGATTTAGCCAAAGAACTGAATCTCAAACTGGTCTCTCCGGCTATGAATTACGGTACACTCGCAGGCTACAGCGACCCTATCAAATGGCTGGACGAGTTTTTTGCGCAACCCGGTGTTTCAATAGATGACATTGATGCAATCTCCATCCATTGCTATATGGCTAACCCGCAGGCATTACGGAACTATGTGGCCATGTTCTACAAGTACAACAAGCCGATCTGGCTGACGGAGTTCTGCGCATGGGAAGAGTATGCCATCCATTCGGAGGAGGATCAGATGACCTATATGTGCAGTGCGCTCAATTATCTGGAGCAGGACGACAAGGTGGCACGCTATGCGTGGTTCATTCCGCGTGCCAAATCCGGGTATCCGTATATGCAGCTTCTTACCTACTACGCTCCTTATGAACTGACCCCGGCAGGCAAAGTGTATTGCGGCTTTTCGTCTTTTGACAAGTCCGTCTGGTTCCGTGCGCAAAATCCTATACAAGCATCCAATTATATCGGAGTGTCGGATTACACTATTCAGGTGCGCCCTTCTACAGACGGTGAGGGACTGATGCTTTCGCGACTCGCCAAAGAACAATATGCTGATTATCAGGTGTATGTGCCTAATGACGTGCAGACGCTCACGCTACGCTATGCCGCTTTGGGAGAGGCCGATGTGGCGATTTGGATAGATGACGAACCGACCGCCGTTTCCTCTTTGACCGCTACGGGAGCAATGGATGAATGGCAAACAGCAGAAATATCCACTGACGTCAAGGCCGGTTATCATACCCTGCGGATACAGATGCAAGAGGGAGTAATGAACATCAACTGGTTTAAACTTAATTAAGTATATGAAAAAGATATTCTTTATAGCATGTGTGCTATGTGCCGCGACAATGCAGGCGCAAACAACCGTAGATGATTTTGAGAATTCATCCAAGACATGGAATACCGTTTCCTGTGGCAATGAGATAGTGGATAACCCTCATCAAGAAGGGTTGAATCTTAGCTGCAAGTGTTTGCAGATTGTGCGTGCACCTCAGTGTGACAACTGGTCAGGGGCTATTTATACATTGCCGCAAGCCGTGACGGGAAATAAATACGTGCACGCGCTCATGTATCGCAATAACAGCCACAAACCGAACTTGAAAGTGACGGATAATGGCGAAAACCTTGATATGGTACCGGTGAATACTATCGTTGCCAATCAATGGCAGGATGTGGTATTCGATATCAGCGGCAAAGCGCAGCTTGACTACCTGATGTTTATGGCTGACCGTGACGAGATTACAGAAAACGCCGTTGTGCTGATTGACGATGTTATCTTTTCCAATGATGCCACTCCCCGTACCACTCCTAATGCCCAATGCGCCGACGAAACGAAACCGGGACAGGACGGGGAATATACACTTGTTTGGAACGAGGATTTCACGGACGGCAGTCTTGACCGTGCAGTTTGGAATATAGAGGTGAACGGCGACGGCGGTGGCAATAACGAGTTGCAGTACTATTGCGAGAAAGCGGTGACGGTAGGTGCCGAACCGACGACGGGTAAACAATGTCTCATTCTGACAGCCACCAAAGAGGATTATCAGGGTAAGAAATGTACCTCCGGTCGTGTGAACAGCAAGCATAAACTGCATTATACGTACGGCAAGATTGAGGCGCGTATCAAGTTGCCTCAGACGGCTAACGGTCTTTGGCCGGCGTTCTGGCAGTTAGGCGAGAACATCGACGAGGTGGGCTGGCCCAAATGCGGTGAGACCGATATCATCGAGATGGGGCACAAAGACGGATTCAACGGGCGTCAGGATCGCTATTTCAATGGTGCAATGCATGTTGGCTCTGCATGGAATCACGTTTGGGGTGATGCACAAGCCTCGGAATGGTCCTATTCGTTGCAAGATACCTTCCATATCCTGACGATGATCTGGACGCCGACATCCGTAGATATGTATGTGGACAAAGAGGCGCACCCGGAGAACAAAGCGTATTTCCATGCGAATCTGGAACCCAATGACGATGCGGATTATAACCGGCAGTTGGTGTTCGGCAAACCGAATTTCGTGATTGCGAATCTGGCAGTAGGAGGTAACTTCCCAGAAATATACAATATCAGCGGTGTAACGGCTTTGGCTAACGGTCCGCGGAAGATGTATATCGACTGGATCCGTATCTATCAGAAAGGTGACGTGAAGGAGACGTTCTCATGTCCGTCCGCTTCCGATGCCATTGAGCCGGAAGGAACGCAAGGAATAGAGCCTACCCCCAACCCCTCCCTGAAAGGAGGGGAGAAGGTGCTTCGCAACGGGCAACTCTTAATCCGCAGAGGAGAGAAGACTTATACCGTAATGGGACAAATGGTAGAATGATGGAATGATAAAATGATGGAATGATGAAAAAATCTTTGCTTTTTATTCTTTGTTCTCTGTTTTTGAGTGCGTGCGCCAAGAGCGAATGGCAGTTGGTTTGGAACGATGAGTTTGACGGCGAGAGCCTAAACGAAGCGTATTGGAACGTGGAGGACAATGCGCGCGGCGGCGGTAATGCGGAGTTGCAATACTATGCGCCGAAGAATGTGACTATAGAACGTCATCCGGAGACGGGCGAACGTTGCTTGGTGCTGAATGCGCAGCGCGAGGAATATGGCAATCGGCCTTGTACTTCGGCACGTCTCAATACGCAGGACAAGGTGACCGTGGAGTACGGTAAGGTGGAAGCCCGTATAGCATTTCCGTACACAGCAGACGGTCTTTGGCCGGCGTTTTGGATGTTAGGAAATAATCTTGCGACCAACTTAGGCGATAACGACGACGTGGATAAAAGGTTGGAGGAATTGGCGAAAGAGGGTAGAGTCGTTTGGCCGAAATGCGGAGAGATAGATATCTGCGAGATGGGTCATCATACGGGAATAGAGAACGGTATTCAGGATCGTTATTTCAACGGTGCGTGCCATTGGGGTGAATCGTTTAATAATGGAGCATATCCCAATTACGGACAGTTTTGTACCGCCGATTATCCGGTTCAAGGTGATTTTCATTTGTTTACGTTGATATGGACGGAAGATTCGATTGCAATGTATTTGGATCGGGATCAGTATCCGGATGTGGCACCGTATTTCCAGTTATCGCTGCGCGGCAAAGAGGTCAATGAACCGGGACATTATTTTAACCACCCGTTTTATCTGGTGCTGAACTTGTCGGTTGGCGGTTTCTTCCCGGATATGCCTGCAGCGGAGAAATATCCGGAGGTGATACCGATGGACGATCCTTCGTTCCAGAAAGTGACTGCTCTTCCGGAGGACGGCACACCGGTAAAAATGTATGTGGACTATATCCGCGTGTATAAGAAACGCGGATAATGTATGATTTGTAATTTGTGATTTCAAATTGATATGAAACTATCTATTCGAGAAAAATTAGGTTACAGTTTAGGCGATACCGCATCTCATTTTGTATGGGATTTGGTGGGCTTCTGGCTGCTAATCTTTTACACGGACATCTACGGCCTCTCGCCAGCCCTGGCGGGCGTGATTATGTTTGTTGGCAGTATATGGGACGCAGTGATGGACCCTGTTGTCGGTATCATCTCTGACCGCACCAGCAGCCGTTGGGGTAAATTCCGTCCGTATTTATTATTCGGATCGGTGCCTTATGCAATTCTGGCTGTGATGGCCTTCACGACACCTGAGTTCGGGTTGAACGGTAAGTTCGCCTATGCCCTCATCACTTGTCTGTTGCTGCGTACTGCCTATGCGTTTGTCAACCTGCCCTATTCATCGCTATCCGCCGTCATGACAGACGACTCGAACGAACGTGCAGGATTGAACACATACCGTTTCATTGCCGCTTATATCGGGCAGTTTATCGTTACCGGCGCAGCCCTTTATCTTGTCAAATGGCTCGGAGCCATCGGCAACGACGGCGTGGTCAATCAGGCGCAAGGATACCAATATACCGTTGCTTTGTTCGGTGTACTGAGTATAGCCTTCTTCCTCATCGCTTTTGCTACCACCCGCGAGCGTGTGCCGCAACCGAAGAAACAGGACAGCAATGTGCTGAAAGATTTCAAGTACCTGTTCATGAACAAGGCATGGATTGTCCTCACCTGCGTAGGTATCGTTTCGTTCATCATGTTCGCTATGCAGAATGCCGCAATCGCCTATTACTTCAAATATTATATCCACAACGCCGAGAATGTGCAGTTATTCAATGTCTTGGGTACCGTTGCGCTGATAGTCGCACTGCCTGCCTCCAAACCGCTTGCGAAGCGGTTCGGCAACAAAGCGGTGTATATCATGTCTTCTGTGGTATCGGGTATATTCTTCTCGCTCATCTTTGTGGCCGGAGATAATCTGCCGCTCGTATATACATTTAACATACTGGCTAAAATGGCTTATGCGCCGGCTGTACCGTTGCTATGGACCATGTTGGCAGATGTGGCGGATTATGGCGAATGGAAGTTCAACCGGCGCACGACGGGCTTGTGCTTTTCGGCCTCCGTATTGGCGCAGAAACTCGGTTGGGCTATCGGTGCAGCAGCGGCCGGATGGCTGCTGTCGGTAACGCATTTCGTAGCCAACGCCGATGTGCAGTCCGACACTGCCATGATGGGAATACGTCTGCTGGTCAGCGTTATCCCGGGCGTGCTGTATGCCTCTTGCGCTCTCGTCATGATGTGCTATAACCTGGATTCCGCCACCATGGCGCAGATGAAAGACGAACTGGAGAAACGCAGAGAGTCCGCTATACCCTCTTGACAGGTACGACAAGGGGTCTATAACCACTAAATATCACTAAGAATCACTAAGAATCACTAACGTTTGATTTTTGGACAGAGCGTTCGAAAAAAATAAGATAACCATGGTAAAAGGACAATTTATATCGATTAACGGCGAACGGTTTTATGAGATTGCCAATTACGACGAGATGCAGCCGTTCTTCATCTCGCTGGCTTCAGATACGGATCTATGGATGTACCTGTCTTCTACCGGAGGACTGACGGCAGGTCGCAGAAGTCCCGGTGAAGCGCTTTTCCCGTATTATACGGACGACAAGATTACGGAGAGCTATGAGTTTACCGGTCCGAAGACGGAGATTAAGGTGAAGGGTGAACCGTTTCTGGTGAACGGAGACTTACTTTGGAAGCCCTTCTCCTCGCAGCAACAGGATGTATTCGTGTTGTCCCGTAAGATTGCGAAATCAACGGTGGGCAACCAGATTGTGTTCTGCGAAGAGAATCATACACTCAAACTGCGTTTCTCCTATATTTGGGCACCTGCAGGCAAACATGGTTGGGTACGTCGTGCAACGCTGGAGAACTTAGGCAACCGAGCTACGGAAGTATCCATTGACGATCGTCTGCAGAATGTGCTGCCGGCGGGCGTAGAGCGTAAGACGCAGAATGAGTTCTCCACGTTGGTTGACGGATATAAGAAGACCGAACTGGTGCCAGGCACTTCGCTGGCGCTTTTCCGCATGGAGGCCATCTTGGTGGACCGTGCAGAACCCTCTGAATCCCTCACATGTAATACCGTCTATGGATTAGGCTTGCCAGGTGCAAAGTACGATAAAACTCCTTCTAAAGGGGTACGCGGAGCGTTTGTGGCGGAGACATCTCTTTGTCTGCCGGCTCATAGTTCGCAGACTTGGTATAATGTGTTGGATGTCAGCAAAGATTCAGTAGCGGTGCATGAACTGATGCATTTCATTACGCAACCGGATGCGATAGAGGTGATTGAGGCGGCGATGAGAGAGTCGACTGAGACGCTGAAACGTATAGTAGCACAGAACGATGGTGTGCAGGAAACGGGCGATGAGGCCAATGATGCGCGTCATTTTGCGAACGTGCTATTCAATACCATGCGCGGCGGTTATTACCTGAATTATCCGCCTAAGTCGGATACGGAAGATCTGCCGTTGACCTTTGGTAGGCGACATGGGGATCCTTCTCGTCCCTGGAACCTGTTCAATATTCGCGTGCAGGATGAACAAGGTAAGCCGGTTGTAGCATATCAGGGTAACTGGCGCGATATATTCCAGAACTGGGAAGCGCTGTCCTTCTCCTATCCCCTATATATCAATCATATCATTGCCAAGTTCTTAGATGCCACTACGGCGGACGGCTATAATCCCTATCGTATCTCCAATGAGGGAATTGATTACGAGGTGATTGAACCGGAGAATCCGTGGTCGAATATCGGCTATTGGGGCGACCATCAGATTATTTATTTGCAGAAACTGCTGGAAATCAGTTACAGTCATGAACCGCAGAAACTGCAGGGCTTGCTGAATGAATGCAGGTATGCGTTTGCGAATGTTCCGTATCGGTTGAAATCGTATGCCGAGATCGTAGCCGACCCGAAGAACAGTATTCGCTTTGACGACGAGGAACATAAGCGTATTCAGGCGCTTATTCCGACGAAGGGAGCAGAAGCCAAGTTGCTCTTAGATGAGAAACAACAGGTTCGCCGAACAACGATGGCCGATAAGTTGCTGATTACTTTATTGACCAAACTGTCGAACTTCGTTCCCGA
>SAMEA3663047__coassemble_220_pt1 | contig 21073 bp, 18 predicted proteins | sample SAMEA3663047__metabat2_low_PE_014 | metagenome-assembled genome bin SAMEA3663047 (sample SAMEA3663047) | pig gut metagenome | biome: pig gut; feature: pig-associated habitat; material: faeces | place: France | collected 2012 | reverse complement strand
CCTGTCTCGATATCATGAAGCATCTCCTCAAGGTTCTCATTCATCACGCGCAGCAACTCCAATATCGTCGAGGGGTTGGCTGTTGCCCATAGCGTCACATCTCGATGCTGAAGCGCCAAACGCATCAAGGTATAGTTACGTGCACCATAATCCGGAATGGACATCACGGCCGCTGGACCCGTATAATGCTTCTTGATAATAGACGGAATATCGCGAACCAACACACCACTCACCGACCCATACAAGGTGCCGTCAGGAGCATAACCTTCGCATTCCTTGCCTACCGTCGTGAAGATATGACCGCCAAAGATGCGGCTGCGGTGCTTAACGAAGTTCCACGTCCAGATATGACTCATCTTGCCGTACACATCCTTCAGGTACTTATGGGTCATCGGGATCCATTTCGGTTCACTCGTCGTTCCCGATGTGGTAGCATACATATCCGGTTTACCCGGAAACAGCACATTCTCTTCGCCGTTCTTATGACGCTCCACATACGGACGCAAGGTCTCAAAACTATTGTTTACCGGCACATACAAGCGATACAGACGGAACAAATCCTCCGCCGTCGTAGCACTTAAGATACGATCAAAATGGTGCTCCTTGCCATACACGGTATCGCGCGAAATAGTCAGAATGTCACGCAGCGTCTTCTCCGCCGTGTGACGCGGCTTACGGCTCCAGAAGCGCAAACGGACAGTCTGAGAACCGCCTACCAACCAAAGCATGAAATTAATTAACCAGGGATAAGGTAAGGCTCTGCCTTCCTGGTCAACATAGGGTTTTATCTTTGCCATACGTCTTGTTATTTCTCTATTGTATAAGCGTAGTTGCATACGCGGATGAACGCCTCATACCCGCCGCGCACCTTGCGATACATACGCGTGATACGCCAGGCGTTCTGCGCATAAGGAACGACCGATCCGTATTTAGTCACCGCTTCCCAGTTAATCTCCGACTCCACATTCGATTCTGTCTCGTAATTACGCATCAGCAACTCGTCGTTATAATACATCTCGACAGAACTGATATGTACTGCGGATACATTGTCATATGCATACGTGCTCTTTACGGTATAGCCGAAGAACTGTTTCTTAGAAGCTATCACATCCACCGATGCATTCTCCACATGCGCCTCTGTCACATCTTCGTTCTGCATGGAGGTAGAAGTAAGCAATGCCTTACACTCCACAGCACATTGACCCAACAAGTTGATTCGCGCCATGGCATTCGCTTGCGCTTCAGCTTCTTCTAAAGACGGACAAACCGACGAAATGCCTTCGCCGATAATATATTTATGCGATAGCTTCTCCTCCGTATCGTATTGCACGTTCATCGTCTGCTCTATCTGCTCCGCCAAAGGTTGAGCATCGGGAAAAGCACGCCAACCCTCACGGGACAAACGCATGGCTTCCCGACGAAACGCCCTACTCACCGCCTGAACTTGAACCGATACGCCCAACAGGCATACCATCGCTATTCCAATTATAAGTCTATTTGTCTTCATATTAAAAGCCTATTTGTTTTCATAGGCTCAAAATTCGTTTGTTTGCATAGGCCCATACCTACGCAAATTACAATTTGCGTGCAAAGGTACTAAAAAAAAATGAAATACACAAGAATTTATCCTTAAAAAAAATTCAACTTGCAATCCCCGTTGGACAAATAGTAGGTGATTAGTAGGTGATTAGTAGGTGATTAGTAGGTGATTAGTAGGTTATAATCGGTATCAAAGGCAAACCATCTTATTACGTCCATATTCCGTATATACACAAAAAACAGCCACCGAAGTGACTGTTTTTTATCAAATCCGCTATTCTGGAATTACTTCAAGGAAGCACGCTTTTTTGCAGATTCCTTTAAAGCTGCTTTCTTAACAACACGCTTCGGAGCAAAAGCAGCATCTTCGCCACCTTCTTCTGCAATAGTAGCAGTAGCATTGAAAGTGTACTCAACACCATTATCACCAACTACAGAACCACTGAAAGCATACTCAGTACCCTCTTTATTGAGTGCACCATCCAAGTTCATTTTCTCAAGAGTTGTCCAATCATCATCACCTTCTCCCCATTCTACGTAGTTATAAACATATTGACCATCGCTGTAGAAAGCTTCCTCGGTGAATGTACCACTTGCTTGCTCAGCGTAGAAGCAGAGTTTAAGTGCATAACCATCTTGTGCTTCAGCCGAGATACCCATGAGACCATAATCCTTCATAAGAGAGAGATCTACCGTAGCAGAAGTAATGTTCAAAGCAACAGTTTCTTCAATTTCCAACTTCGGAGTGGTGAATTCCTTGATACCTACTTCACCAATAACTGTGTAAGTGGAATCCAGATAGATAGCAACAACAGCTAATTCAGTCTCGGAAGGAAGTTCTGAGAAAGAATAATTAACCTCACCTTGACTCATAACATAAGCAGCAACCACATCCCAATCATAAGAACCACATTCCTGTTTCAAGTCCTCTGCTATATAATAGCCCAGAGAATCACCTGCTTCCTTAATACTCTCTGCGTAATATACAGTCCAGTAATAATAAGCAGCGGTGTCAGTCGGAGTAACAGTAATATCAGCACTTGTTGCTGTGATGTTCTCAACGAGAATAGCGAACTTACCGTCCTTTCCAGGAGTCGGGTTGTTTCCGTTGCAAGATGCAAAGCTGAACGCTACCAGCGCTACAGCCAGAATCGAAAAAATCTTTTTCATAAAAAAACGTTTTTTTAGTTAATAAATAGAAATTGATTTATTGATTATATGTTCAATTTCTCAAATTGCTTGTGCAAAAGCGCTGCAAAATTACAAAATAATCATAATTTTTGCAAGAAAATGCAAAAAAAATGCACAAATACATGAATTTTGCCAAGTCTACTTTACAAAATCCGTTCTTTATGCCCAAAATGATTTGTGTATTTGAGAAAAAAGCAGTAACTTTGTCGCCGAAATGAAAAGAATCGGTTTGTTCCTTTTTTCAATACTCCTCTGTGCGCAGGCTTGGAGTATTCCGGAGTATAAGTTAGCCTACCGCCTTGGCGGCTCGGCAGAGATGATGATGCCTGACGGAAAAGTAGATGTCTGGATTCAACGCCCCGTGCTCGGCGGACAATTCGCCGTAGAGTTTCTCTCTACCGGACGATGGAAAAGCCTCAAACAGTGGAACAATGCCTCGATCGGCGTGGGGGTGAGTTACCTCAACTTAGGAAACGATGCGCAATTAGGTTCTGCCATCGCTGCGTATGGTTATATGAACCATCCTTTCTATAACGGCACCCATTTCCGCATCGGTTTGCGTCCTACGATCGGTGTCGCAGCTGTCACCAAAACCTATCGAAACACCCTACCCGACGGCTATCGACCTTATTATCAGGGAGACGGAGGATTCAAGAAATCAAATCAGTCCATAGGTTCCATCCTAAACGCCTATCTGGCGATGGAACTGTACATGGATTTTCCAATCAAAGACGGCTTTGAGATAACCCTTTCCGGAGGATGGCATCATATCAGCAACGGCAGTTTCATGCACCCCAATTCCGGTTATAACATGTTTGGCGGCGAATTAGGTCTCCGTTACATTCCGGGTAATACCCAAATAGCCAATGAACCCAAATCCGCCAAGGAATTGCATGAAGACGTAGATAAACCATGGGCAGTAGAGATCAGCGCTACAGGCGGAGCGAAGCAGAACTACTATGCCGATAACCAAAACGGCCAGCGCTTCTATGGCGTCGCTTCCCTCAAAGCCGCAGCCTACTGGGTTCCCTTCAGCGTCTTCCGTATAGGTGCAGGTGTCGATGCTTTCTATGACGGTTATTACGGAGCTGTCAACGATGAGTTCGCAGCTGCAAATCCCGGCGCTCCGATCACCTATTTCGGCAAGACCTATCTCGCGCAGCGCGATATAAAGAATTGTTTCCGCGTAGGTATAAGCCTTCAACCGGAATTTATCATCGGCAAGTTAACTGCCGGCATCCATGTCGGCTTCTATGTCTTCGACCCGATCAAGAACTTGGAGCCCTATGAGCAAGCCAAAGACGCAGCGGACGCAGGTACATCCCTTAACCGCGGCGTCTTCTATGCGTACGACTTCTCCAAAGCCAGCAATTATCAGGACGGCTGGTGTTACATGCAATTCGTGCTCAAGTATCACGTACTTGACCACCTCTTCGTGCAATTAGGACTGAAAACACATGGCGTTCGTGCCGAATTTATCGACACCGGCTTAGGAGTTGCCTTTTAGCAACTGATCTTCGATCAGATAGATAAACTCTACCGGCACGCCGCAATCCACCAATTGGCGCCGATCGGGTCGGAAGAGATTAAAGAAGTCTTTTACATTCCCGCATAACTGTCGGGCCTGACGATAGTTCTCAAAAGCCATCATTCGGTCGCCTTTCAGCAGCAGACAGTGGCCGTAATTGATATAATCCATCGGTTTGGTCGAACCCTTGCGCAGCAGTTCAACAAAATACTGCTCCGCAATATCGATATGTGACCACATGAATTCGCGGTTTCCCAAACGCAGATAATCCTTCGTTAAGATATTCTCTCGGATAGGTTCTCCGGTTACCAGCACTTCGAATAACCATGTCTGCGGCAACAATTGGATCAAACCCGAGATATACTCCTGCTCCGATTTGGGAATCCAAGCCATCATGGACCGCACTTCATCCTTCATGCCCATTTTCTCCAACATCTCGCGCAGCAGTTCCGGCAATTGGTTTAAGGCCTCGTCGGCATTTGAAGAAGCGTCTGCATCCTTCGCCGGCAAGGAACGAATAAACGCGCATAGCACATCGAAGGCATGCTCCCCGCCATCGTTCATATCCGCGATCGCATTGGCAAAAGCATCTTGAATCGTCGGGAAGAAATCAATACGTATATCATAGTGTATCAGCAGCACGAACGCATTCGCCAGACTCTGATCTCGAATGAGCTCATTCGACGCATTTATACCGTCTATCACCGCCAAAAAAGCATCGGTATTGAAGCACTCGCGTAAGTTACGCGTCAGGGCATTCAAAGCCATCAACGCAATACTTACCTGTGACTCATCTTCTGTCACTTCATGCAACCACTCAAAATCCTCCGGACGAAGACGTATGTTATTCGCAAAATAATTCATTACCGACTGTGGCGAATCGGCATTGAAACTGCGCATATCAGGCGATAAACCGCGCTTCAGACGCAGTTCTGCATACACTGCATCTACCAGTTGATACGTATCGCCTGTTAAAACATTCAGTTCCTCCGCTGCGTGCGGTTCATCGATATTCAACCAACGCGTAAATAACTCGTTATACTGCGTCTGGATGGTACGAAAAGCCTCCTCGAACGGGTTATTCTCACCCAACTCGTTCAGCCAGGTGCGCACTACCACAAGGGCATGTTCTATCATGCTCTCGCCTAAAGCCCGTTCGATCGTGCTTATTTGTTCATCCAGACTCTGAGCCATTAGATTTCCTCTTTGATCAGATAGTCGTTTCTACTGGGACTGTTGCGAATGATCAATTCCGCCAAGAAACCGGCCAGGAACAGCATACAACCCAAAATCATCATCAGTATCGCGATGTGAAAATACGGATTCACACCCACCAACATCGCTTGTACATGGTGCGAGAGCGCATAGAGTTTCATGCTGCCCACTACAATCACCGCTATAAATCCGATGAAGAACATTAGGCTGCCTGCCAAACCGAAGAAGTGCATCGGCTGTTTACCGAATTTGTTCAGAAACCACAGCGTCATAAGGTCCAGATAACCGTTCACAAAACGGTTGATACCGAACTTTGAAGTACCGAACTCACGCTTGCGATGCTGTACCACTTTCTCGCCGATCTTCGTAAAACCGGCATTCTTCGCAAGGAACGGAATATAGCGGTGCATTTCGCTGAATACCTCGATATTCTTCACCACTTCTTTGCGATAGGCCTTCAATCCGCAGTTCATGTCGTGCAACTTGATACCCGTCACACGACGTGCCGTAGCATTGAAGAGCTTGGAAGGAATATTCTTCGTAAATTTATTATCGTAACGTTTCTGTTTCCATCCGCTCACCAAATCAAAACCATCCTCTTTGATCATTCGGTAGAGTTCCGGTATCTCGTCCGGAGAATCCTGCAGGTCAGCATCCATCGTAATAACCACATCCCCTTCCGCTGCTTTAAAACCGCAGTATAACGCCGCACTCTTTCCGTAATTTCTACGGAAACAGATACCTCTTACAGCTCCTTCTTTCGCCTTTTTACTTTCTTCTTTCAATTGGCTGATAACTTCCCACGACTCATCCGTCGATCCGTCATTGACGAAGATGACTTCATAAGAGAACTTATTCTCTTTCATCACCTTCGCTATCCATTCGTATAATTTGGGAAGCGACTCTGCCTCGTTATACAAAGGTACAATAACTGAAATATCCATCAATAACTATTATTTTATTCTTTGTCCGGTAATAGTAAAGATCTGTCCGTTCACCTCGATATACAGGTGTCCGTCGATCAATAATTTGTGATTTGTGATTGGTGATTGTTGATTTTCGATATCCGTAGCGGCACAGGAAGTGAGGAAATCGGAATAGGTAGTCACAACCCCCTGTCCGTTCATCGTCACTTTGAGTGCTTGGATGCGTCGATGCTTGCTGTCTCCGCCTACGGTGAAAGTGACGGCATCGGCAGAACCGGTCCACGTACTGCCGTTCAGCGTACCCGTATTCGCAGTGATCGGGTTCGTGTTATCGCCCGAACCGAAACTGAACTCGATCTTCGTGATATCCTCCGCTGTGACGGTCATCGTGTTACCCGGATAGCATCGTACAGCCGTGCCGGTGTTGTAATACGCGGGGTCGGTCGAACTGGAGCCTTTGCTGAACGAAGCGGTCACGTCGCCTACGGTCAGAGAAGATATCTTGGCGCTATTCGCATAGTTCTGCGCAGAGAAGTCGAGGGTCTCGGACGACTCGACGACTCCGGTCTGTTGGGTGTCTTTATGGGCGAAGACGGCATGATAGGTCACGTCCTTTACGACCGCCGGCATCTCCGATGCGGTGAAGATCGTTTCTGCGTCGTCAGGCAGATAGCCAGGTAATATCCCGGACCAGCTTACTCCGCACCAACAGTAGAAACTCCCGCTGGTTTCAGAGCAGGAGACAGGCGTCTCCGGCAACGCAGCCGGCTTGCTGTTCTCCCGTACGGAATCCACTCTCAGCACTTCGCCGTTCACCATCCACGTAACGCCGTACTTCACAGCGCCGGTCTGACCTTCGCAGGTAGGCACCATAGCGGACAGATCTACCGTCTGCCCCACTTTATTGCCCCAGATATACTCCACCAGATCAGGATAGTCGATGAAGGGGTTGCGGTTGTTTTGTTCCCCATAGACGGCCTGGTTACGGTCGATCTCCTTCTCGCTAACCGGGTCGTTCCGGTGCCACTGAAGCAGGAAATTAAGAGCGTAGGTGGTGAGGTTTGTGGGATTAGAGGAGAACATCTTCGATCCATTTCCTGAGTTTAGGACGTTACTCCGATACCGCGCTACCATATAGAAGAACGTGCGTGCGAAGTCGCCTTTGTAGCGGTCATCGGGTTCATACACCGTTCCCACACCGGCTTTCGACGAGCCGAGTTTACCCAGACCGTGCTTGTCCGGATCACCGGAGAAACCGCTGAACGTAGATACGACGCCGTAGGGGTAGTTCGAACGCAAGTTATTGATACGCGCATCGGTCGGATAGACATTAAACATATCCGACACCATCGGTCCGGAACCAAGCCAGGACTGACAGCACACATGCTCTTTGTTCCATCCGTCGCATACTTTCTTTTGCGGTATGTTTGCATCCTCATAGGTGAAATGGCATGTGGAATACATATCCCAAAGCGTATCGGAATAGAAATCGGTATTCAGATAATGCGGTTCGAGAGCCTTATACGAGATCTCTTTATAGTTTTTGGAGATACAGGTGTTAAGGGCATTGAGGATGTTATCCGCTCCTTTCTTTCCGCTCACTCCATCATAATAGCCTTCCGGGATAGCCGCTACGCCTGTGATGACATTGCCAAACGCCGGAGCACTGAACAGCAGGCTCAGAACACAGCACCCTATCAGTTGTAATTTCTTATTGCTCATTACTCATTTATTTCACGCGTTGTCCCTGGATAGTAAACAACTGGTTATTATGGATGATATAGAGTTGACCGCCGACGAGAATCTTAAGGGTAGCCGCCTTATCCTCCATCACAGGATCCACTTCCATGGTTCCTTGACAGGACGTGATATAACGGCTGTAAGTCGAGGCCGCACCGCCTGCGTTAATGACGATCATTTGTACGCCGATTCCCTTTTCGCTGATCGCGTTGGTGCAGGTGAACGTAAGAGCCGACTCGCCGGCGATATTGAGGTTGTTTTGCCATGTATATTCGGTCATCGTACTACCGCCTGTAGCGTTAATCGTTGTCAGCACTCCATCTGCCTTGGAGATAGTCAACTCATCGTATTGCGTGCCGCCGTAGGTTCGCATCTTCACTACGATTGACTCAAGATACATCAGGTCGATCGTCGGCGATACAAGCGTCTTGCCTTGATCGAGCAACCAGTACGAACCCTTGTTTGTCGCCGTATTCGTCCACTCGTCCTGATGCTCGGCATCGAACGTATAGGTCTTCGGAGCGGACGAGCCGCCGGCTTCTTCTTTTGCAAAGACCGCATAGTAGGTTACATCATGCGTTACGGCAGGGAAGTCGGCAGCCTTGGTGTATAACGGACTCGGAGCTTCGTCTTGCGTACCGCTGATAGGCGCTTCCGTCCAACCCATAAAGACGCTACTCTCTGTCGAACAACTCGTCGGATCAGACGGCAAAACGCTTATCTTCACTTCCTCGGCTATCGAATCCACATAGAGCACCTCGCCGTTAACCGACCAGGTCACGCCGTACTTCGCTCCGGGAACAGGAGGAACATACGTACGGGAACCGTCACTCTCACCTGGGATAAAGAGCGGGTCGGTACTCGGCATCAGTTGCGCCAAGTTCACCGTCTCCCCTGCATGCTCACCCCAGATATACTCCGCTAAATAAGGGTAATCAATAAACGGATTGCGGTTACCCTGCGTCTGCTGGATACCGTTATTACGATCTATCTCTTTCTGCGAAACAGGATCCTCACGGTGCCATTTCATCAGTAGTACAACGGCTTTCTTCGTAAGCCCAAAGAAATTCGCTGCGTCGTATACACCCGAAAAGAAATTATTTCCGGTTGTCATGTTGGATAACTGCCATTTAACAATCGTTCCCATGTACCCACGGGCAAAATCACCCTTGTACTTATCCAGCGGTTCAAACACATTACCACTACCTTTGACGGATTCGTTGGCAGCAGAGGCAATTGTTTTCTTGTTTGTTGCCCAACTAGCAGCAGAACCATACTTATTACCATTCCAGTCTGTGCCGCCATTCACTTCCCCAAACTCATAATTAGAGCGTACGCCGTTAATCTTGCCATCCGTGGGTACAAGATGGAAAATATCACAACCAATGCCTGTCGTTTTCCCTCCAAACCACGATTTAGGAATTGAGTGCTCACGGTTATAACAGTCACATACATCACTATACGAGCCGCATCGATCACTACTGTACGTAAAGTTGCAGTCTCCATACATATCCCAAATTTTGCCGGCACGCGAAGCGTTGTATTCGGGATTAGAAGGATCCGTCGGATAAGTGTCCGTTGTTTTATAGGCAGTCCAAAGCCCATCATAACCAAGTGTTTTGAAACCTGTGTTAGCTGTTGAACTAATAGCGGACCATAGAGCTTTACCGGATTTACCATCTACGTTAGCATAATACGTAGGGATCTGTTCTGGTTTTGTCACTGATGCTGCCCACAGCATTTGCGCTGCGAATACCAACATCAGGAAAGAGAAAAAATGTTTTTTCATAATATTAAAATTTTTTCATTAATTGTGCTTCTACTATTCAACTTGCAAAAAAGTTCGCAAATTTACGGCTTTTTTTGCATTTATGCAAATAAAAACGGCAAAATCTTTGGAATTTCGCCGTTTTTAGTAAAAAAATAGAGGATTTTTATATTATCTCATGCAGAATTTCACTTACCGTAGGATGCGGGAAGACAACCTGTTCAAACTCGGCTGTCGTATAGCCCATGCGCACCGCAAAAGAAGCCGCGGCAATGAATTCCGAACACGGGTTGCCGATACAATGCACACCTAAAATGGTCTGTTTCTTGGTATCTAACACCAGTTTGCAAAGACCGGTCTCCCCTTCGTTCTCTGCCATAAATCGACCACTGAATGTCATCGGCAGTTGACGCACTTCGGTCTCGATATTCAGTTCCGCAGCCTGCTGCTCGGTGATACCAACAGACGCTATCTCAGGATTGGTATAAACGACCGATGGTATGGCATTATAAGCGATACGCTGCAGCGGAATCTGTTTCAACAGACGACCAACCATCACTTCCGCCTGACGGGCTGCTACATGGGCCAACATGATCTTACCCGTCACATCACCGCAGGCATAGACGTTCGGAAGGTTCGTCTTCATGAATTCATCCACAATAATCGCTCCGCGATTTAACTCCAAATCATTCAATGCTTCGAGACCTTGGAGGTTCGCTCTACGACCTACTGAAACCAAGATCCGCTCTGCGGATATTTGTAATTGCTCATTGGAAATTTGCGATTTGACATTTACTTTCCCGCCTTCGATGGACTCTACTTTTGTACTGGTCAAGATGTTAATTCCTGCTTTTTTGTATTTCTCTAACAGCACATTTACTATGTCTTGGTCCAGATTCGGCAAGATAGTCGGCATGGCTTCGATAATCGTTACGGGCACCCCTAATTCATGGTACAGCGTTGCAAACTCCATACCGATCACACCGCCTCCGACGATGATAATCGATTTCGGCAGTTCGGTAGCAGCCAAGGCATCTGTACTGTCCCACACATACTCATTCTCTTTGATACCCGGAATAGGAGGAACGAAGTTCGTCGAACCCGTACAAATCAAAAGATTCTCGGCTTCGTAAGTCTCGCCGTTGCAGGAAACGGTCACGAGTTCGTCCGTACGACTTACTACTGCTGCAGCTCCGCTGACCAACGTACAGTGTTCGTTATTCAGACGCTGTTTGATACCGGCTACCAGTTTGCGCACCACAATGGTCTTGCGCTTCTGCATGGCAGCAAAATCGAACGCTACGTTCTCTGCCGTTACACCGTATTTCTGTGCGTGTGTCGCATTATAATACTGCTTCGCGCCATACAAGAGCGATTTGGTAGGAATACAGCCTACATTCAGACACGTACCTCCTACAGCGTTTTGCTCAAAGAGCACCACATCTTTACCGGCTTTCGAGGCCTTCTCTGCTGCTGTATAGCCCGCAGGACCTCCGCCAACAATGGCTAAAAAATATTTCATATTTTTAAGCGTTAAAGTGTTAATACGTTAAAATGGTTTGCTGTGCAAACGTTAAGGGGTTATCTTTTTTCTTTTATCCTAATCTCCGGTGTGGACTGAAGCACGATGGAGTTGGCAGGGACATCTTGGGTAAGCCAGACGTTACCGCCTATTACGGTGTCATGACCGATAGTTACACGCCCCAAGATAGAGGTGTTCGAATAGACTGTCACACGGTTCTCTAAGATCGGGTGACGAGGGATATCAATCGGTCGTCCTTGTTCATCATATTCAAAATTCTTCGCACCCAACGTCACACCTTGATAGAGCACCACATGAGAACCGATGATAGTAGTCTCGCCAATGACAACCCCCGTACCATGATCGATACAGAAATAGTCGCCAATAGTTGCCGCAGGGTGAATATCAATACCCGTACGGCTGTGCGCCAACTCGGTTAACATACGCGGAATACGCGGAATACCAAGGTGGTACAACACATGCGCAGCACGGTAATGTACCATAGCAAAAGTAAGCGGATACGAAAGAATCACTTCTCCGCGATCGGTAACAGCCGGGTCGTTATGCAACACCGCATCTACATCCGTATTCACGAGTCGTGAAATAGCCGGTAACTCTGCCCAGAAAGCATCAGGCAAACAGAGATCCTGCGGTGCCTCTACCTTCGGGAAATACTCCGGGAAGATCACACCCTGCAAGTGCGCTACTAATTGCTTTAACTGATTAACAGTGGGTATTTTCGTCATAATACACTTAAATAGCGTTCGCCTGTATCGGGTAACAATACTACGATGGTCTTGTCTTTATAGTCGGGTTGTTGCATCAACCGGCAAGCCGCAGCATAGGCCGCACCGCTCGAGATACCAACCAACAGACCCTGCTCTTTTGCCAATGCCCGCGCAGCTTCCATGGCATCTTCGTTCGTGATAGTCATCACGCGATCCACAAAAACGGCTTGGTAGGTCTCGGGCACAAAGCCCGCACCTATTCCTTGTATCTTATGCGCACCCGCTTTCCCTCCGGATAAGACAGGAGAAGAAGCAGGCTCAACGGCGATGACCTCTACCAGCATATTCTTCTCTTTCAATGCACGCCCTACTCCACTGACTGTACCTCCGGTGCCGACTCCGGCAATGAAGACATCCACTTGACCATTCGTATCTTCCCAAATCTCCTGACCTGTCGTAGCATAGTGAACGGCAGGGTTCGCAGGGTTCACAAACTGGCCTAAGATAATACTGTTCGGCGTCTCGCGCTGCATGGCTTCAGCCTTCGCTATCGCCCCTTTCATTTCTTCTGCTCCGGGTGTCAGAACAAGTTCTGCCCCATACGCAACCAATAGGTTTCTGCGCTCCTCAGACATGGTCTCGGGCATGGTTAATATCACACGATAGCCCTTCAGTTTACCGATCCATGCCAAACCCACTCCGGTGTTTCCGCTCGTAGGTTCAATAATCGTTCCGCCCGGTTGCAAAACACCGCGTTTTTCGGCGTCCTCTATCATTGAAAGAGCCGTACGGTCCTTTACCGACCCACCGGGATTAAAACGCTCTAATTTCAACAGCAGACCCGGTTGTACTTCCAACATCGGCGTCTTGCCGATTAGCTCTATCAGATTTTTAACGATCATACACTTCTCAAATAAATGCGAACGGCCTCAGCAACCATCTCGCTGCACGGCCGTTTCTGGTAGTACTCGGGCGTGCGTTCCGCGGGTCTGGGATCCAGATCCAACTTCACATCGCACTGTCCTTTCGGAGCCAAACCCAACAACTCCGCACAAATCAAACTGCCGTACTTGTCTTTGAACTGCCCTGCCAGATTTTGTACAAACGCATAGTTGGCCATCTTACCGTCGTTATCATGCGGAGTCGCAGAACCGTTATGCAGACCTGCTAACAGAAACATCCCGCTCGCGGCACCGCAAACCATACGCATCCGACCGATACCGCCGCCGAACGATGCCGATAGACGCAACGCCAACTGTTCGTCCGTAATCCCGTACATATCCGCACAGGAGGCGAACACTGATTGCGAGCAGTTAAACCCCTGTTTGAATAACTCAGTAGCGCGCTGCGCCCGTATTTCAATCTCTTGTTCTGTCATATCTAACAAATCAGGCTGCAAAGGTAATGCTTTTTTTTGACATATGCAAATTTTGGGGTTCGGAAATATAAGGATTTTTCAAAAAAGACATAGTTTTTGGGGGGATTTTTTCATAGTGTCTGGATAACATCCGGCGCCTAAACCCGTAACCCATAACCCGTAACCCATAACCCGTAACCGGTACCCCCTCACCAAAAGAAAGAGCGCATCAGCACTCTTTCTTTTGTCTTAGAGCTCCACGCTCTTTCCTTATATAAAACAACACACACGCCATTACACCGTACGCTCCGGTGAGCACCCATAGCGCGATGAACTCACGCGTCACTTGAGAGAACGTTGCACCCATCGAGTTGACATGAATGAACGCGTGCGCTCCCCATGTATAAGGGATGCAGGCTGCCACCCATCGCCAAGCCTGCGGGATCATCTCCTTCGGCCATGAGATACCAGCCAGAAACAGGAAGATAAGCGACGAAGAAATCAGCAACACCATTCCCGACTCACGGTTGCGGATGAATACGCTGACGCAGAGCGAGAAGAAAATAACCGCCAGTAGATAAGGAATGATAAGAAGCAGAATCGTCCCTATGTCCCCTATATGAGGTATATCGAAGAGACGCGGCAGGAACCCCAGCAGGATAGCTGCCAGACCATAGTAGATAAGGAAATACGCTCCGGTGCGGGCGATAAGCGACCGGATACTATACTGATCGAGGTTCTCCTCACGCGCCGTGCCGCCAAGCATACAGATACCGAAGAAAAGGGTCTGATGCAGGATCAGCACCAGTACCGCCGGGATGAGGAAAGAACCATAACCGCCGGTGGGCGTAAAGAGAGCCGTCTCATGATACGGGGCGTCCTGCACAAGCGACCAAGCGAACTCCTTATCCATACCCATCTGTTCGTAACGGTCAATCTGGATATTACGCATCGACTCCAGCATCACCTGGTTACAGGAGAGATAGATCGCCTTCATATAGAGGAACGACGACATATCGCAGAAAAGCGATATATGCGCTTGTCCAAGCGGGTCCGCCAACTGCTTGGCGAAGTCACGCGGGAAATAGATGATACCGTGTACCTTCTGGTCACGCAGCAGCTGCTCCGCCTCCGCCATAGAGGTGCAGGAGTGCGTCAGTTTGATATCCGGCGCTGCGCTCCACCGATGAAGAAACTCACGGCTCTGCGTGCTGTTACTCAGGTCCACCACAGCCACGGGGATATCCGTGATCTGCTCATTCCAATAGATGGCTTTATACAGGAAAGGGTACGCCAAGGTAGCGACAATAAAAATAACCATCACTCCGGCATCGCTAAAGATACGACGCAACTCATTTACAAAATCCTTCCACATACTCTTTCAACTTTCAACATTCAACTTTCAATTACTTCAGCGGATAGTTCTGATAGACAAGCGCCCTATGGAGACGGGGTGCGACACACAGCGCCGCCAGCATGAAGGCATTAAGCGCCAACATATTAAAAAGGCTATTCTCCGGCGGAGCCGCCATAAGCGCCTCGTTGACATAGATCAGGTAATAATGGCGCAAGGGCTCCATATAACTGAGTGCCTTAACCGGCGGCAACATACACATCTGGGGATAGGTGAAGCCCGAGAGCGAGAAACCTAACATCGCATACAAAGCCGCAATAGAGATCGCATCACGCAGCGTCGGCAACAAACCGATGAGCGTGATACCCAGACCCTCCATCGCAAAGATATAAAGCACCATTCCGAAGAGCAAACGACCGTGGCTGCCATAGACCGGAAAACCGGCATAGCGGTATAAGATCAGATGACATCCGATACCTAACACCAGATAGACGAAGGTATAAGGTATCAGCTTTCCGATCATCGCTACGGTATAGTTACCTCCGGCAGCACGCAGCCACGCATGCGAAGTGCGCATCTTCAGTTCAAAACCGATCGCGAAGATAGTAAGCATGATGCACACAAGCCCCAGAATACCGGGTAAGATCGTACTTACCAGATAGACGGAATAGTTCCCCCATGGGTTCGCCACCATATGCCCCTCTATCGAAAGCGGCTGGATACGATGCATAATCACATCATCCGTCATACCTTTCTTTCGCAGCACCTCACGCTGAAACGCGCCCGAAGTAAGGTTAGCCATCGTCAGCAGTTGTTTGTACGCCGTGTTGCCGCCAACCGTATAAGCATTCGTGACATAGAAATCGAGTTGCGGACGTTTGAACGCCACCAAATCACTATAGAAACCTTCGCGTATCACGAAAATTCCGTAGATCTTCCCCTGCTGCATCGCCTCACGGGCTTCCGGATAGGAGTTCGTGACCAGCTGTATATCTACCGAAGGCGTAGCCTGCATCTCATGGATGAGACGGCGTGAGATAGACGTCTGATCGAGGTCCACCACCGCTACCGGCATGTTCTCCGCCGCTCCTCCACGCATAAGCGTGAGAAAGAAGAACGTAGAGAGCAGCATAACGCCTACGGACGCAAACAAATACAGTGGTCGCGCAAACATCATATGCAACTCACGTTGCATCCCCCGCCATATGTTAATAAATATGTATTTCAACTTTCAACTCTCCATACGGCTTCAGCCGATCGTTCGAGGCTTAGCCGAGATAAGAACTTTCAATTTTCAATTACCAAAGCTGTCATGCCCGGACGAAGATTCGGAATATCGGAAGTCGGTCGGCACTTGACGTCAAACGTACGCACGTCATAACCGCCGTTCTGTTTGGTTGAACGCCAGGTAGCGTACGTCCCCATCGCCTTCACATGAGTGACGGTCAGCGGATAACGCACACCGTTCCCGAGCGCAGGGATAGTTACTTCTATAACGCTTCCAACCGGAAAATGATACAGCATATCTTCGCGTACGGAGAAAGTGAACCATACATCACTCAGATCCACAATAGCCATCACCGGCGATCCTTGACCAACCAGTTCTCCTACCTTCGGAAATAGTTCGGAAACCTCGCCGTCGCAAGGCGAAAGCAGGTATTTCTCCGCTTCGGCAGCGGCCACTTCCTGTAAGATTCCATCTACCCGCGCCACTTGCGCTGCCGCAGCAGCCTTATCCTCCTCGCGTGCACCAGCAAGCGCCATCTCGTATTGGCTGCGAGCGGCTTTGACCGTAGCTACTGCGGCTTTGTACTGCGCCTCTACCTCATCGCGTTTCTGCGCACTCACTACGCCTTTGTCATACAAACGCTGCACGCGGTCATAACTCTTGCGGTAGATCTCTTCGCCTGCTTTCGCTTTCTGATAGAGCTCGTAAGCGCCCTGAATCTGCTCCCGCTGAGCACCGTTCTTGGCTTTCTGGTTAACCGCTTCTGCCATCTCTCTTGCAGCGAGTGCCTGCGCTTTCTTCGCCTCCACTTCAGGCGAATAGATCACAACGAGCGTATCGCCTTTCTTCACTTGTTCCCCCTCTTCATAGAGGTACATCTCAATACGCCCCGGTACTTTGCCGGACACACGGTATTCCGCTGCCTCCGCTTCTCCCTGGATGAGCGTCTTCTCCGGTCGGAGTGCTAACACACCTACGACCGCAACAATAACGACTACTGTCAACAGCGCGATAAGCCCCAACAGTAGACTTCCTTCTTTTTGATGTTTCATGTTATAACTTTCCTAAATATTTACGAAGTTGTGTTTCCGTGGTTTTGGCCTCCGTCTCGGCATCGACGAGGTCAGACGCCGCTGCGAGCCACGCCGTCTGGGCTTGCATGAGTTCCGTAAGGGTGATCATACCTGCCTCATAGGACTCCTGTGCCATACGGAGCACCTCTGCTGCGTTGGCTTGCGTGAGCCGCGCTAACGCAATCTTCTGCTGCGCCTCGGTCAGTTTCTGATTAGCCTGAGTCGTCTGTAAGGTCAATAGTTCACGCGTCTCATCGATCTTCAGGGTCACTGCGTTCGCCGCATGCTTGGCTGCTTTGTATCGTAAGATATCATCGGCATGAACGATTGGTACATTCACCACCACACCGGCAGAGAAGAAACCTCTGCTGTCCCATTTATTACTAAAGCCGTTCTCTACATTCGGGTTCGTATATACATAACCGGCCGAAGCCACGATATTCGGCTGCAGTCCCGCTGCCGCAAGCATCGTGTTCGCCTTGGCGATCTTCTCTGCTTCTTGGAGCAGTTGGAGCTCCGAGCGGCTATCCACCGCCGATTCTGTATTGACGGAGTCAAATGGAAGCGCCGTCTCTGACAGACCGCTTTCATCCAAGACGAACGCCGTGCTAAGCGGCAGGCCGCATATTTGTGCCAAAGCCATATTAGACAAAGTCAGACCGTTCTCCGCTTGAAGACGTTTCACCTCCGCTTCGCCGCGCTTGGTGGTAACCTTAAGCAAGTCCGCCTGCGTTACAAGTCCCTCGTCTAAGGATTCCTTGACGTCCTTCTCTAATTGGCATAAGAGTCGATAATACTGCTCGGCGAGTTCTTTCTTCTTAGCAACCGATACCACACGCCAATAGGCCTCGTCCACCGAGTAGATGATATCTTTCTCTTTCGCCTCGGATTGGAGAACTGCGATGTTCTCCGTGGCTTTGGCTATCTTGTACATCTGCGTTAATCGTCCTCCGACGTAAATAGGCTGCGTGATGCCGACCTGCGCCACAAAGATCTGGCTCAAGTCCGGCGATAACTTATCGTACAGCAACTTATACGCGTCCGCTATATCCTGCCCCGTTCTGTCAGCCAGACCGGTTACAGCTTCTTCGAAAGGTGTACCTTGCGCCGCCTCTTCGATCTCACCTACGATACTTTCCTCGCTCCATGTGAACGAAGCTGTTCCGTCCGGATTCACCGTCGCAGTACCGGCCTTGAACGAGGCGGTATTTTCCAGCAAGTGGACAGTCGCGTTATTCCACATGTAGGAAGCATTCGCCGTAATACGGGGAAACATCGCCGCCAGAGCTGCCTGACGGTTATACTTCGCCGCCAAACGCGACTCTTCTTGCGAACGGGCAGAACTACCCGCAGTTAACGCCAGATCACGACATTGTTGCAAAGTGTACTGAACCGTGTCACCGGCTGTTACAAACGAGAGACGAAAAACAATGAATAAGAGTGTCAACAATACCCTCCTCTTTCGATTCTCTTTCATGATTGTTGTCTTTATGTTAATGTATTATACCAATTCTCGAGTTTTTCATTAAACGCACGTCGGTCGAGTGCCTGCGCCCACGCGCGTAAATCATCCGTATGATCCTCAAAAATCATCGTCACCGTACGACGCCATTTCCATTTCTTCGGTTTGAGTTTGGACCATAGGCTCGTCTCCAACCCACGCATGCGACAAAGGATGACATGCACCCCTTCGGGCAGGGCTTTGCATACTTCGTATGCCATGCGCCGATTACCGATGATCTCCTTATCCACGGTCTTCACATGCCCCGACGGATAGAAACAGAGCTGTTTACCTTTCGCCAAACTGTCAATAGCAATACGACTTAACTGACTCGCTGCCTCTGCTTTCGACTCTCTACTTTTAACTTTCGACTTTTCACGCTCGACTTTCGTCAGATCGGGCACCTCAATAGCATCAGCCTTACGAAGGATATACCCATAGAACCAATGTCGGGTAAACGACTCATCAGTCAGCGGACAGATCGGCAACCACCACTCTTCGCTAAAGAGGATCAAAGGATCGATATACGCGGTGTGATTAGGTAGCACAAGATGCGTAGTTTCGTCGCGCAGCAGTTCTTCTCCGGTCACTTGGATGTCATAGTGCCAATGGAAGAAAAACTTCACTATTTTACCGAGCGTATAGCGATTCATTCACCAATTACAAATTTACAGTTGAGCCGTCAACTGTAACAGATCATCTTTTTGACGATCGAAGAAGAGGGCATCCATGCCGGCCTTCTGGGCTCCGATCACATCGGTCGTCATACTGTCTCCGATCATCAGCACTTCCTTCGCTTGCAATCCACATCGACGAAGAGCCTCCTGATAAAAACGAATATCCGGTTTGTCATAGCCGATATCCATCGATATATACGTATCCTCAAAATATTTCAATATACCGGCTTTCTCCAGTCGACTACGTTGCAAATGACCGATACTGTTACTGGCCGCAAAGAGCCGATAGCCCTTGGCCTGCAAGTTCTCCAGCATCTCTTTGGCACCGGGAACCAAAGTATGCGTTTTCCCCCACGCTGCCCGAAAAGCATGCTTGAAAGGATCTACCGCCTCGGGCGGGTAGCCAATCGTAGCAATAAACTCTTTCGGATAGAGTTCCATTACTTCCGCAATCGTATGTAAACCATGTTTCGCTTCAGAGAAAAGACGACCACTGATTTCGAAAAAGAGATCAAAATACTCCGGATGTTCCGGAAGGGCTAATTCAAAAGCTTCCCGACAACATGGGATGTAGTCGAGAAGCGTGTCATCAATGTCAATAAAAATAGCCCTATACATGTCGGGTAGGCGAGATTCGAACTCACGACCTCCTGCTCCCAAAGCAGGCATTCTAACCGGGCTGAACTACTACCCGTTCGGTATTTCTGAGCGGATAGTAGATCGTTCTAACGAAGTGAGATAAGAACTACTACCCGTTCGGTATTTCTGAACGGATAGTAGATCGTTCTAACAAAGTGAGATAAGAACTACTACCCGTTTGCCCCCGCAAACGGGTAGTAAATCGACAGAACGAAGTGGCGGAGAACTACTACCCGCTTACTACCTTATGCGGAAAACGGCTGCAAAATTACTGTTTTTTTTTGATATACGCAAATAATTTGCAATTATTTTGCATTTTTTTGCAGTTCTTTATAGAATTCTGCCACGGCAATGATGCCTTTTTCCCAAACCTCGAGGTCCATGGATTCGTTCGGGGAATGAATGGCATTTTGCTCGAGACCGAAGCCCATGAGGATGGTTTTGCAACCAAGAATCTGCTCAAAGGCTGCGATGATAGGTATAGAGCCACCTCGTCTGGCCGCAAGCGGTCGTTTGCCGAAGGCTATCTCGAAACCTTTCTCTGCCGCTTTATAGGCCGGAATATCGATCGGACAGACATAACCTTGTCCCCCATGCATAGGCGTGACGTGTACGCGCACACCCTTGGGTGCGAGCGATTCGATATAACGCACGAACGCACGCGAGATAGCCTCATGGTCCTGATTCGCCACCAAGCGACAGGAGACCTTCGCAAAGGCTTTAGAAGGAAGAACGGTCTTCGATCCTTCGCCCGTATACCCGCCCCATATACCGCATACATCGAACGAAGGACGGCAGGAGTTACGCTCGAGGGTGCTATACCCTACTTCGCCGAAGACATCATCCACATCGATCGCTTTGTTATATGCCTCTTGCGAGAAGGGTATCTGCGCAATCATCGCCCGCTCCGCTTCCGGGATCGGTAAGACATCGTCATAGAAACCCGGGATAGTGATGCGTCCATCGGCATCGACGATCTTCCCGATCATCTCACACAGCGCATTAACGGGATTCTTCACCGCTCCGCCGAAATGGCCGGAGTGCAGGTCTCTGTTCGGTCCATCCACCTCGATCCGCCAGTACGCCA
>SAMEA3663047__coassemble_178_pt1 | contig 24461 bp, 25 predicted proteins | sample SAMEA3663047__metabat2_low_PE_014 | metagenome-assembled genome bin SAMEA3663047 (sample SAMEA3663047) | pig gut metagenome | biome: pig gut; feature: pig-associated habitat; material: faeces | place: France | collected 2012 | reverse complement strand
TGTCATTGGCTATCGTGCAGTAGTATAACCCGCCTGCCACTCGATAATTCTGCATATACAACGCCTGGATCTGCGAATTATAATTAGCCGGAAATGTATCGTACCATGCCGTGCTACGCGAGACATCAAAAGGTGTATAGAGATTCACATGCCCATCGTGCAACGAGTCTAACATCCCGGCGCATAGATCGAAAAGTGCTACCGGATCTTGCTTATCCAACATCTCTGCTTTCGCGATATACTCCTCATGAATGGCATTCCAGTCAATCCCCTTTTCCTCAATATAGCAATACCGGGTGTCGATAATCTGCCATAACGCCTCTACGTTCTCCACGGGATCGGTCGAATAAGCCATCTCCTCGCTCGAATGACATGCCGTCAGAATCCAGCCTGCCAGCATTCCCATTAATCCATATTGTATGATTCCTCGTGTACTCATAAGCGTGCGTTAGCGCGTGTCTTGTACTTCCAGCAGCAACCTACCACCAGGCATATCTGATTTCGCATAAAATGCATATACTTCGTATTGTAATATACAAAATAATGTTCCGCTCCAATACGCCAAGTGGTGTGGGGTAACTGCATGTCCAAACTCAAGTCATGCTCCACGGTGTGATGATTCCAATGCCCGGAACAACGTGCTACAGCCGGAACTCCCTCCGTGATCTCATAGTACGACTCCCCGTATTCCGGCAGATAATCAAAACCAATCAGGTTTGTTCGTACCGTATACTGCAGACGATAACTCGTTTTCTTTCCGTAAAAAGACCAACTCAATCCTCCCATCGCCATCGCATCTATGGCAACATCGAACGAAAGCGGTTTATTCACATTGTTTGCATGATATCGCGCCGCAAAACATCCTTCTAAATAGGGTCCCGCAAAAACCTGCAGACGATCCTCTATCCATTTCCAGCGGTAATAAACACCCCAACCGGCCTCAATCTGAAAACCCCAGAACATATTCGATCCCGCTGAACTGATATATCTCGCCATGCCGATATCCGCTCTACCTACATGCTCCCAGTTCACTAACTTCCCCGCTTTACCTAACTTCGTGTCTTGACGAAACGGTTGCCACCACTCACTACCCAAACCGAATTGCAAACCCTTGTATCCCAACGGACTGAGATAGGTATCCAATTGGTATCCTCCGCCCACTTTCGCCTTCAGCACATAACTATGCTCCACGCTCTCTCCCGGCACGGCTATCCCGCTCTCCGCCGGCGCAACTGTGGCTTGCTCGCTCTCCGCGCAAACCCCCATCGCACAAAACATCATAAGCAGTATACCGACACACCGGTTCATAAAACCTTCATTTTGGCTGCAAAATTACTACAAATTTTCTAAATTTGCAAGATTTTTAGCAAAAAAGCCGAAGTTACTGCCATTATTTTTATTCCTTTGTCCATTACCCCGGCATTTTATGCCGGATTCTCCTTCGTCCATTTGCCGAGATTTCATCCGGCGCGCGCATTTTTTTTCCACCATTACTTGCACGATTCAAAACTTTTTCGTACCTTTGCAACGAAATTTTGTTGAGTATGGGTAAAAAATCAAAGAAGAATACGCTATACACCATTATTCTCTTGGTGTTAATTGGTATTGCTACCTTGGTCGCAGAACTGATTACAACCTCCGAGGAGCAAGCCGTTCCCACTACCGTGGCCGCTGCGGCTCTTGTGGAACCAACTCCCACCTCTGCAGAATCTCAGCTTCCCTATGAACTGCCGCGCGTGATTAACAACCAGCCAGAGCAAGTCATCCAACATCTTGGCTACACCGTTAGCTACAACCCCGATTGGCTCGTACCTAACTGGGTTGCCTATGAATTAACAAACGCGGAGACAAGCGGAGAACAAGAGCGCAAGAACCATTTTAAACCGGATCCTTTAGTGAACGGTGACCCAGTCGTAACTGGCGACTATGCCAATTCCGGCTATGATCGTGGACACATGGCTCCTGCCGCAGATATGAAATGGTCCGAACAAGCCATGCGCGAGAGTTTTTACATGACGAATATGTGCCCGCAGTTACATAGCCTCAACGCCGGGGATTGGAAAGATCTAGAGGAATTAGCGCGCGATTGGGCGCAACTGTACGGAAACATCTATATCGCTTGCGGACCTATTGTTGAACCCGATTATACAACCATCGGCAAGAACCATATGATTGCTGTCCCCTCTGCTTTCTATAAAGTCTTTCTCCGCCAAACGCGCCAAGGATGGACTTCTATCGGATTTATTATGCCTAACCAAGCCGGCAACCGTCCCTTAATGACCTATATGCTCTCCGTAGACGAAGTCGAAGCGCAAACTGGCATTGATTTCTTCTATAATCTGCCCGATAACCTCGAATCGCAAGTGGAAAGTACCTATTCCGTTTCCGATTGGACACTTTCTCGTAAGTAAAGCAGTTGCATTAAATCGTCAATAAGCGATCGCCGTTTTCTTGCGGCTCGATCTTGACCCATACCGTGTCTTCCGGCAAAAGCGCCTCTATCATCTCCGGCCATTCGATGAAACAGTAGTTACCCGAATACAGATATTCTTCTGCTCCGAAATCCATCGCTTCACGGATGTCTTTCAGACGGTAACAATCGAAATGATATACCTCGCCCTTATATGGTCGTTCCACATCATACACGTTCACGATGGCAAAGGTAGGACTGTTTACTACATCCAGCGTACCCATCTCTTCGCATAACTTCTTGATGAACGTCGTCTTACCAGCCCCCATCTGTCCGTCGAACGCAAACACACGATGCGGTTCACACTCTCTCAAGATCTCCAGTGGATTCACTTCCTCGCCTCGCTCATTCAGCAGGACAAGATGGCTTTCAGGTATTCCATTCCCCTCCCTTGAGGGGAGGTTGGGTGGGGTTATTTCCCTCTTTTTTATCGTATAAGTAACCATATTCTTGCTTTTTATTCAATTCTCAGAGACTTATTTTTGCCTGTAATTGCTCGTAAATCGCTGAACCACAGGACTTTCCGAGCAAAGCAACCATTTCTTCTTTACTGGCCGTTCTGGCGCGTTTCACGGACCCAAAATGCGTTAAAATTTTCTGTTTTGTGACAGGACCAACGCCTTTAGTTTCATCTAACTCACTGTGTATCAGTGCTTTACTGCGTTTTTGCTTGTGGAATGTAATCGCAAAACGATGTACTTCGTCCTGAATATTCGTCAATAGCCGAAAAACTTCACTCGTCACAGGCATGCTAATCTCCTGTGGCGGAAAACCGAACAACAAAGTCTGTGTCCTATGTTTGTCATTTTTCTTCAGTCCCGCGATCGGAATACGCAATCCCAATTGATCTTCTATCGCTTCTCGTATCGCGTGCATCTGACCTAAACCTCCATCCGCGATAATCAGATCCGGCATTTGCCCACCTTCATCTATCAGGTGTTGATATCGTCTCCGAACCACCTCTCGCATACTCGAATAATCATCGGATCCATCGGCACTTTTGATCTCAAATCGCTTGTAATCACTCTTACTCGGTTTGGCCATTCGATATACTACACATCCGGCTACTGCATTCGTGCCTTGTATGTTACTATTGTCGAAACAATCGATCCATTTCGGTAGAGTAGGTAAGCCCATCATCTGCTGCATCTCGGTCAATATCCTCACTCCCCTTTGTTCCGGATTCAGTTTATCTTCCTGTTTGATGCGGTCTAATTTGTACTGCCTTACATTCTGCATCGCCAAATCTAACAATTTCTTCTTGTCTCCGCTTACCGCAATATTAACATGCAATGTATCATCAAATACCTCCGGAATGAACGGAACAATTACCTCTTTTGTGTTGCTCTCTAATTGCCGCCTCAACTCCATCATACCAAAAGCCATAATCTCCTCCTTTGCCTCATCCATCTTCCGTTTGTACTCGATTGTCTGACCCTGAACGATACTTCCGTTATGGACGTGAAGCATACTTATATATACACGGTCATCTTGCTCGTCATAACCAAATACATCCACATCTTTTGCCGATGAATTCGTGATAATTGTCTTACTTTTGAATTGCTCTAATAACTCAATCTTGTGTTTAATGTCAGCAGCTTCCTCATATTTCATCTCCCCTGCAAGTCGCATCATCTGTTCCTCTAGCTGCTTCCCGATCTCGTGAGCATCTCCCTTGATCAACTTTCTGGCTTGCTCTATCCATTCGCTATACTCCTCTTTGCCTTTTCCTTCACAGATCCCACAGCAATTCTTCAAATGATATTTTAAACACACTCGCACCTTCTTTTTCTCGATGGAATCGGCGGTTAATGGTATATTGCAAGTCCGTATCGGATAGAGCTTATGAATCAATTCCAATACCATCTCAACCGTATTGCCGAAACTATATGGTCCATAGTATTCCCCGATCTTTTTGTTGATGGTTCGGGTTTTGAAAATTCGAGGAAACGGTTCTTTGGTTATGCAAATACTCGGATAACTCTTTCCGTCCTTCAGTAAGATATTATACCGAGGCTGGCACTCCTTTATCAGATTATTCTCCAGCAGAAAGGCATCTTGCTCACTTGCTACTACCACATATTTGATATCCGCTATATGAACCACCAACTGCCGGGTTTTGCTGCTCTGATGCTCTTTATTGAAGTAACTGTTTACCCGCCTGTGAAGATTCTTTGCCTTACCTACATAGATGATCTGCCCATCCTTATCAAAGTATTGGTATACGCCCGGACTCTCCGGAATACGTTTCAACAATAGGGCAATATGATCATCTTTTTTATTCATCTACTTCAATACCCATCAGGCAGTCCACTTCGGCTCCTGCTTCGGATAATACTTTTCTACCGGGCAGACCTTCTAACTCGATCAAACAGTTTACGTATATCTTCTTTACGCCCAATTTCTTAACTAACTCTATCGCAGCAGCCATCGAGCCACCTGTAGCCAGTATATCGTCATGTATCAGTACTACATCGTTCTCGTCTAATGCATCCTTATGAATCTGAATGACATCCTCCCCGTATTCCTTGGCATAAGTAACAGAAACCGTTTCTGCCGGTAATTTATTCGGCTTGCGGATGGGAACAAATCCCGCACCGATCTCCATTGCTACGGCAGGAGCCAAAATAAACCCTCTACTCTCTATTCCTACCACTTGCGTAATTCCCAGGTTCTTATATCTACGGACCATTTCATCCCGCATCCATTTCAGGCATTCCGGTTTGTCCAACGCTGTGGTGATGTCCTTGAACTGTATGCCCGGAATTGGAAAATTAGGCACATTTCGAATAGCATTTTTAACTTCTTCTACTGTCATAGTATACGTTATTTGTTGTCAATGTTTCACGTGGAACAATTAATGTAGTTTGCTTTGCAAACTAAATCATCAATTACCAATCACCAATTACCAATTACCAATTACCAATTACCAATCACCTATCTACCCATCAAAACAAGCAATACGCTTACATCATTCGGACTTACTCCCGGTATGCGTTGTGCTTCCCCGATGCTCTTCGGACGGATCCTGCTTAACTTCTGTCTCGCCTCGGTACTCAGGCTCTGTATTTCCTCATAATTGAACCCATCCGGAATACGTATTTGGTCCAAGCGTTGTAATTTGGCCGCCTCGTTCTGCTCGCGTTTGATATACCCTGCGTACTTGATTTGAATCTCGCAACTCTCTATTACTTCTTCCGATAGACCTTCCATTCTCGCCTTCAGTTCCGGAACTACATCCCCCAGACCCTGAATCGTTACTTGCGGACGAAGAATCAAATCGCAGATCTTACATCCTTCATGTAGCGCACTACTGCCAATTGATTCCAACCATCCGTCAATACTTCCCTTACGCACAACTGTCTGCTGCATAAATCCGATGAAATCGGAACATGCTTTCTCTTTTTGACACCATAAGTCGTACCTCGTTCGATCTGCCAACCCCATCTCATAACTCTTCTTCGTTAGGCGCTCATCAGCATTATCCTGCCGCAACAAGATCCGGTATTCCGCTCTAGACGTGAACATCCGATACGGTTCATCTACGCCCTTATTTACCAAATCATCAATCAGCACACCGATGTAACTCTCGTCTCTTCCCATCGTAAACGGTGTACCTCCGTGTACATTCAGATGGGCATTCACTCCCGCTACTAAACCTTGTCCGGCAGCTTCTTCATAACCCGTGGTACCGTTGATCTGTCCGGCGAAAAACAGATTTTTAATCTGTTTCGTCTCTAAGGTGTGATGCAGTTGCGTCGGATCGAAGAAGTCGTACTCAATCGCATAGCCCGGTCGATATAGCACCACATCTTCCAAACCCTTCACGGTCTTCAAACCCGCTAACTGTACTTGCCATGGCAGGCTGCTCGAGAAACCGTTTACGTAATATTCATTGCTGTCTACTCCCTCCGGTTCCAGGAAAAGTTGATGCGCGTCTTTTTCGGCAAACGTAACAATCTTTGTCTCTATACTCGGGCAATAGCGGGGACCTATACTCTTGATTTGACCGTTGAAAAGGGGGGAATCTGCCAATCCGGAACGTAGCGCTTCGTGCGTTTGGGCATTCGTATAAGTGATCCAACAAGGCATTTGTTTCAACTCCCTTTTTACGGTATTCAGATAACTGAACTGATGCCAATCATTGTCGCCGTCTTGACGAACCATCTCATCAAAATGAATAGACCGTGCATCTATACGAGCCGGTGTACCTGTTTTCATTCTGTCCGATCTGAAGCCTAATTCCACCAGTTGCTCGGTGATCCCGTAAGAAGCCGGTTCAGATATCCTTCCCCCTGCTATCTGCGTCTTACCGCAGTGCATCAGTCCGTTAAGAAAAGTACCGTTGGTCAGTACTACCGCATCGGCTTTCATCTCGATGCCTAAGGCTGTCTTCACGCCGCATACCTTATTATCTTTGATAATAAGACCGGTTACAATATCCTGCCAGATATTCAGATTCTCCGTGTGCGAAAGAACCTTCACCCATTCTTCAATAAACCGTTTTCTATCGCTTTGGCTACGCGGACTCCACATGGCCGGACCTTTACTCTGGTTGAGGAGCCTGTATTGAATAGCACTCCGGTCGGTTACGATGCCCATTTGTCCACCAAGGGCATCAATCTCGCGCACAATCTGGCCTTTCGCAATTCCGCCTACTGCCGGATTGCAACTCATCTGGGCAATCTTGTTCATGTCCATCGTGATCAGCATGGTCTTACTGCCCATTCGGGCAGCAGCACTCGCTGCTTCGCAACCGGCATGTCCGGCCCCAACTACTATCACATCGTATTTGAAATACATATTATCTTTTCTTTCTTTCTATGGTATGGCCGCGATGATGCCAACCTGATACACCGCTGAAACTATTGGCGTGAATGGTTCTCAAGTGCGGCACAAATGCGTTCTCTAAATGGCCTCTATATATCACTTCGTTTGTCTTCGGGTTTACCAAAATGCCGATGATATCGAAGCGAGGGAGTTTTTCGGATCGCTTGTATTTGATGTAGGCATTTCCTGCCGCAATCATCCTCCTTTTTTTATTCTCATCTACATATTCTTCCGGCATATGGTCTCCGAATGTGCTCGTGCGTGCCTTTACTTCTACAAACACAATCTCTTTCTTATTCTCCGCAATAAGATCCATCTCAAGATGTCCCATGCGCCAGTTGTGCTCTACGATACGAAAGCCTTTCTCTTCCAGCATCTTGGCTGCCTCCGCTTCACCGAGGATTCCTATCGGGTTTGTTACAAAACTCATTATCTCAACTGTTCCATTCGGGCGGCATCTAACCGCAACAGGATGAATAATAACAACGTAAAGCCCCATAGCGAACTTCCTCCGTAACTGAAGAAAGGCAAAGGAATACCAATTACAGGTAGCAGTCCCAATACCATACCCACGTTAATCGTAAGATGGAAAAGGAAGATACTGGCCACCGAGTAGGCGTATATACGCGTCGATACATTGCGTTGGCGTTCTGCGATCATGATCAAGCGCAAGATAAAGAATAGATACAGCAATAAAACTCCGATGGATCCGACAAATCCCCATTCTTCACCTACAGTACAGAAGATAAAATCGGTGTCTTGTTCCGGTACAAACTGCAATTTGGTTTGCGTGCCATGCAGGTAACCTTTCCCGAAGAATCTACCTGATCCAACGGCAATACGGGCTTGATTGACATTATATCCCGCACCCGAAGGATCTTCTTTCATTCCCAATAACACCTCTATACGAATACGTTGGTGAGGTTGCAGCACTTTCTTGAATGCGAAATCACACGCGTGCGTGTAGCCGATACAGAAGACAGTGAATGCTGCTACAATGAATAATATATACTTGCGCCAATAGATACTTACAAAAATCGTATATAAAACAAGCGCAATGACAACGCCCATTGATACCCAGTTAAAAGGCACCGCTACCCATATATTGACCAGTAAACTGATACCATATACAAGCAGCACGCTACCTATTAGTATCAATGCCTGCCAGCGTAAACGATGCTCTTTGCATATGAAATAAATCTCTACGGCTGTCAAGAGCAGCATACAACTTAAAATTCCTACGCTACCCGTTCCTAACGGTAATGGAACTTGTCCCCATCGAATACTCATCAGGAATAAAGCTACTGCAGCAACCCCTATCCATAATACATAACCACTCATTCCTTGGCGATAGAAAACCAGTAAGAAGGCGGCAAAGACAAGCGCAGAACCCGTCTCTTTCTGAAGGATCATAATGATCAAAGCCGGTACTCCAATCATGGCAAAAGGTACGATCAAATCGCGCCAAGTACGCAGTTTGTATTCATATCGACCCATGTATTTCGCAATTGCCAATGCCACGATACACTTGGCAAACTCTGCCGGCTGTAAATTCACGGGACCCAGAGATATCCAACTCATGGATCCCTTGATATCGTGCGCTAAGAAGGGTGTGGCCAGTAGCAAAAGCAACATCGCTCCATATGCAATATAGGCCAGCACATCGTAGGTCTTATAGTCAATCATCAGCACTACGAAGCCTAAAAGCAAAGAACCGATAATCCACGCGAATTGTTTACCTGCGCGGTTGGAGAAATCAACGATACTTGTTTGGTCAAAGGTGTAGCTGGCGCCATAGATATTGATCCAACCGAAGATTGCTAAGGCCAGAAACATACCGATCGTCAACCAATCGACATTTTGCCATATGTTACCACTTCTTGACGCTCTCATTCAATACGGCACTTGATATTTTCTTCCTCAGGTCTTTGCGCTGAACCTGACCTGTCAGATACTGCTCCATCATCATACTGGCTACAGGACATGCCCAAGTAGCACCATAACCTGCGTTTTCAACGACTACTGCTACTGCAATTTGAGGATCTTCCACCGGAGCAAAACCAATAAATATTGCATGATCCTTACCATGCGGGTTTTGAGCAGTACCGGTCTTGCCGGCTTGTGAAATGCCCTCAATAGGATACCATCTACCTGTTCCGTACTGCATCACGCGGTGCATACCTTCTTTGACCTCCGCAAACCATTTCTGCTTAATTCCTATCTCATGGCGATGCGTTAACATCGAATCGTTCTTATTCAAATGCGGAGTGATAAAATAGCCCTCATTAGCTATCGTAGCGGCTTGATTAGCTAATTGCAACGGTGTTACCAGAATCTCTCCTTGACCGATACTCAATGAACGAATCGTGATGGCTTTCCATCCTGTCGGACCATAGGTCCGGTCATACTCTTTGATATTCGGCACTTTACCTGCCGATTGTTCACTCAGGTCCGTGTCTTTAAAACGCTGACCAAGACCGAACTCCATGACTGCATCGCGCCATAACTCATAGCGGTGTCGGAAATCCGCGTTGTCTTTCCCGTATCCGTCTTTTTGCAGTAAATCGCGGTACGCACACCAGAAATATGGGTTACAACTCTGCTCGATAGCCTTATCTAATGCCACCGGAGATCCGTGATGGTGAGTACATTTGATAGGTGTACTCTGTGGCCCCGAGCAGGGATATAACGTATTCGGGGTAATAGCGCCCTGCTCCAGACAAACCAACGCTTGTATCGTCTTAAACGTAGAACCGGGAGGATATGTAGCTTGCGTAGCGCGGTTCATCAACGGCTTCGTAGGATCTTTGAGTAACTGATTGTAATTCTTGCTTCGCTCTTTGCCTACCAGCACTTTCGGGTTCCAACTCGGATTGGACACCAACGCCAATATCTCACCAGTCTTCGGCTCAATAGCTACGGCACTTCCGATTTTACCGGCTAAAAGTTCCTCTGCTAACAGCTGCAATTGGATATCTAATGTGGTATAAAGATCTGTACCCGCTTTAGCCGTTTTATCCAACGCTCCGTTTTGATAACTTCCCTGCATTCGGCCGCGCGAATCGCGCATCAGCACCTCTACGCCTTTCTCGCCGCGTAACTGTTGTTCATACGTTCTCTCCAATCCGTCGCGACCCGAGTAGTCGCCCCTCGCATAATATGAATCACGATCGATATCATTTTGGTTTACTTCGCCTACTGAACCCAACACATGCGCTGCGGCTTTGTACGTATAGTCACGTAAGGTGCGTTTCTGAATCTGAATACCCGGGAAGAGGAACTTGGATTCTTGCAGCGTAGCAATATCCTCTTTCTTTAATTGACTCATGAAAACCTGTGGCGTCCATCGAGAATAACCTCTGTTCTTTTTCTTATCCTTAATCTCCGCAATCCGTTCGTCAAACTCTGTCCGACTTATCTGAAGACATTGGCAGAATGCTGTCGTATCCCAGTCTTTACCCATCTCACGCATCACCATCGTGATTTCATAAATCGGCTGGTTGAATACCAATAATTCTCCGTTGCGATCGTAAATCAAACCGCGCGACGGATATATAGTTTGCTTAACCAATGCGTTGTTATCCGCTTGGTCTTTGGTGGATTGATCAATGATTTGAAGATAAAAAAGACGAATTATATACACCAAGACCACTACAATGGCAATGCCACTGATAACATACCGGCGTCTATAATTCTGATCGTTAATCATCTATATTTCAGCGTGTTGTAACCGATTATAACAACAATAGTTAACGCACTACTTACAGCGGTCTCCAATAGCACCATTCCGATATGACTCCAACTCCAAGCTGCCAAAGCAAATACCGTCAGATGATGAATGATAACTAAAATAACAGTATATTTAATGAGACCTTCTAAACCCAAATTACGCAAACTGATTTGCTCATTCAGACGATCTTTATCATTCACAATAACTCCCAACAAGTATGGGCGAATGAACATCAGTAGAATACATGCCGCCATGTGGATACCAATGGAATTGCAGAAAACATCCATGATAAGTCCGGCTATGGCACCTATAATCATCTCTACGCTCAATGGCAGCGTGATAGGCATCATCATCAGGCATAGAATATAGATATACGGATGGCATATACCCCATAACTGCAACTGATTGAATAACAGCACCTGAAGCAGCATCACAACGATATATCGGCCGAATTGTTTAGTCCATTCCATTTGGCAGTTCCTCCAATTCTTGCTGATGACCGTTTTGCACGATCTCTACATACTTCAGTCGCTTGAAGTTCGTACTCAAGCGCACGCGTATCGTATGGTACGAATCACCATCCTTTAATACGCTATTTTCTACGATTCCAACGGGTATTCCTTCGGGAAAAACCGGACTTAATCCACTCGTTATAATCGTATCTCCGGTATTCACTACCATGTGAGAAGCTACATCCGTCAGTAGAGCATACCGAATGTCCTTACCATCCCATTGCAAGGTTCCGATATAGTCGTTCTTTAAAAAACGGCAATTCAGATTCGTATATGTATTGATAATAGGTAAAACAATACTGTAGTTCATTCCTACCGTTTGAACAATACCTACCACTCCATCGCTATTGCGCACTCCCTGTCCACGCTGAATACCATCGTTACTACCGCGGTTAATCGTTATATAGTTATGCAGGTGATTCGTTGTCATCTGTACCGCTTTGGCCGGAAGATAGTGTATCGACTCGTGGTTTTGAGCCGAATCCATCGCACTGATCTGATTCCGCAACGCAGCATTTTCTTCCGCTAAAATCTCATTCTGACTCCGCAAACTGAAATAGCCGCTAATCTCACTCATCTGCTTGTGTTGCCAAGCAATAGCATCGTTCGCTGTACTTAATACACTGCTGCGCGGATACGGATTATTCAAACCTATAAGAATAAAGGCAGCAACTTCCAAGGCAATAAACACAAGGAAGTTGCTATATCGAAGCAGTATTTTTAGTAAATTCTGCATGACGTGCTACGAGGGTTAACGCAGCAAGAAGCCGAAGTTGTTGACATTCTTCAATGCTACGCCTGTTCCACGTGCTACCGAGTGCAACGGATCATCTGCTACATGGAACGGAATAGTGATCTTATCCGTCAATCGCTTCGCCAAGCCATGCAGCAAAGCTCCTCCACCTGTCAGGTAAATACCGCGTTTCACAATATCTGAATACAACTCAGGCGGAGTGGTTTCCAATGCTTGCAGAATAGCACCCTCGATCTTAGATACACTCTTCTCCAAACAGTGCGAAATCTCTTGATAACTTACCGGAACAGACATCGGTAACGCTGTCACTTTATTCGGACCAACTACAATAAAATCTTCCGGAGCATCCTCCAGTTCAGGAAGTGCAGAACCTACTTGAATCTTGATGCGCTCTGCAGTCGGCTCATCAATACGTAAGTTGTGCATACGACCCATGTACTCGATGATATCCTGGTTGAAGTCATCACCGGCAATCTTGATGGACTTGTTACTTACAATACCGCCCAGCGAGATAACAGCAATCTCCGTCGTACCACCACCTATATCTACGATCATACAGCCGTCCGGACTCTCTACGTCAATTCCGATACCAATCGCAGCGGCCATCGGCTCATAGATCATATAGACATCACGTCCTCCTGCGTGCTCCGAACTATCGCGCACCGCACGAATCTCGACTTCAGTCGAACCCGAAGGAATGCAAATTACCATACGGATGGAAGGAGAGAACAAACGTGCCTGCTTCGGAATCATCTTAATCATTCCGCGAATCATCATTTCGCATGCATAGAAATCCGCAATCACACCATCGCGCAACGGGCGAACCGTACGAATCATTGTGCCGCCTTTACCAATCATCTGTTGCGCCTTGCGGCCTACCGCAACCATCTTGTTGTCGGCCATCGAAATAGCCACTACCGAAGGCTCATCCACCACAATCTTATCATCACACATGATGATAGTGTTCGCTGTTCCTAAGTCAATGGCAATCTCCTGAGTAAAAGAAAAAAGTCCCATAGTATATCATTATTTTATGTATATGCCTAAACCGTTCCCGAAAAGCCATTTTCGGAAATATCGTGCAAAATTACTACTTTTTTTCCATATATGCAAGCGCGCGCGCTTTTTTTTTAAAAAAAAGATGTATGTCGTGCGAATGGGCACCCTCGTGTGTTTGCCAACTTCCGTCGCATGCAATTTGTTTTGAGAATGATTCGAAATATAGTAAGTTATTTCGATTTCATCGGGATTTTTTCTCCCTCTTATCATCCATTTAAGCATTTATACAGAGAACCCGATTAGGAGATATTTTATTGGAAAAAATATGCAATGTTTGCATATATGAGTTTTTTTTTGTACCTTTGCGCCGTTTTTTGTGAAAGTGGTATTTGAAAGGGTGTTAAGGAGGACAGGAGACACAAAAAAAGCACCTACAAATTGTAAGTGCTTTGCGCTCCCTCTAGGACTTGAACCTAGGACCCCCTGATTAACAGTCAGATGCTCTAACCGACTGAGCTAAGGAAGCAATTTTACCCTCGTTTTTCGAAAGCGGGTGCAAAAGTACTGCTTTTTTTTGAGACTACCAAATTTTTTTGCAAAAAAATGCATTTAGAAGTTCATTTTTTGAAAAATCACCCCGTTTAGGGTAAAAAAATAGATCAAATATGAAGAAAATTTTAGGTTTAGGAAACGCATTAACTGATATTCTCCTTCAGGTAAGTGAGGATGATTTGCGCGAACTCGGTTTCCCTAAAGGAAGCATGAACCTTATTTCTAAAGACCAGGCAGAGCAGATTCAGTATCGCTTTCTATCTGTCCGTAGACGTATGGTAGCCGGTGGTTCAGCCTCTAACACGATTAACTGTATTGCTGCTTTAGGCGGTAAAGCGGCATTCATCGGAAAGATCGGAAACGATGAGGTAGGAGATTTCTATCGTGAAGACATGATTCGAAATGGCGTGAAGCCCATTTTGTTACTCTCCTCTAAGAATGCCATGTCCGGTTTTTCTATCGTGTTAGTTACCCCGGATGGAGAACGGACTTTTGCTACGTATCTTGGCGCTGCGGCTGAATTATGTGCCGATGATATCTCGAAAGATGCTTTCAATGGTCATGATATTTTCCATATTGAGGGTTACTTAGTGCAAAACCATGAGTTGCTGGAGAAGTCGCTCCGATTGGCGAAAGAAGCCGGTTGCATGGTATCTCTGGATTTGGCTTCTTATAACGTGATTAACGAAAATCATGCTTTCCTCAAAAAGTTGGTCAAGCAGTATGTAGATATTGTCTTTGCAAACGAAGATGAATCTTTTGCCTATACGCATCTTAACCCCGAAGAGTCCGTTCAAATGATTGCCGAGCAATGCGATATTGCGGTGGTTAAAGTAGGTAAGAACGGATCGTATGTGCAGCAAGGGAGCAAACGAGTGCATATTGGTGCGATTACCACTTCTTGTACGGATTCAACCGGAGCGGGTGACTATTTCGCAGGAGGATTCTTGCATGCCCTTGCCGATGGTTTCGATATTCGTCGTTGTGCTGAGATTGGTACGATTGCGGCCGGACGAGTTGTGGAGGTGATAGGAACCAAACTGCCCGATGAACAGTGGGAGGAGATTCGACGCATATGCGCACTCTACCGCGGGTTCATGCAGAAATATGATAAGGATTAATGGAAAATTGATACACCATGAAATATGTTCTTCGCCCTTTCTATTGGTTATGGCAATATTTGATCGCATGGCCGCTTTTGGTGGTATTAACTGTCTTTACAGCGGTATTTACCGTTTGTACAGTCTTTTGGAAGAATGCAGAGTTTGTCCATAAAGTACAGCAATTTTGGTCGCGTTCTTTCTTCTGGCTCATGTTCCTACCGGTTTCTGTAGATGGACAGGAGCATATTGTGCCCGGACAGAGTTATGTCTTTGTGGCGAACCATCAATCCATGTTTGATGTGTGGTTGGTATATGGCTGGTTGCCTGTCATTTTCAAGTGGCTCATGAAAGCAGAATTGCGGAAAGTGCCTTTTGTGGGAACAGGATGCAAAGCGGCAGGTCATATCTTCATCGATCGCCGTAGTACCAAAGCAGCGATGGAGAGTCTTAAGGAGGTGGAGAAACAATTGGTGAATGGCGTTTGTACGGTAATATTCCCCGAAGGAACCCGATCGCTTAATGGTGAAGTGGGAAGATTCAAACGGGGTGCTTTCCAAATAGCTTGGGATCTTGGCTTGCCGATAATCCCCCTTTCATTGGATGGTTGTTATGAGGTATTGCCAAAAGGCAAACCGTTCGTTTACCGTGCTCCTGTACATATGCATATCGGTGAACCCATCGATTTGAAACAGTTCTCCGATCCGAACGAAGCAATTGAAGCCGTACGAAATGCAGTGATCGCTGGTAGAATAAGCAAATAGTAAAGATTAGGCAACTGCATGCTTTTCCGGGACATCATAGGGCAAGAGGCTACGAAGCAAATGCTTCGTCAAGCGGTGCGTGAAGGGCGTATTCCCCACGCGCAACTCTTCACGGGTATTGCCGGCATTGGCAAACTGCAACTGGCTTTGGCCTATTCCCAATACCTTAATTGTCCGAATCGAACGGAGGAAGACAGTTGTGGGGCTTGTCCTACTTGTCTGCAATGGGAGAGACTGCAGCATCCCGATTTGCATTTTGTGTTTCCAATCGTGAAAGCAGATGCGGGAGATACGTGCGATGCCTATTTGGAACCTTGGCGCGAAATAATTCTCAATAAGCATTATTTTGATTTAGATGATTGGCATAGGGCCTTGGGTATAGAAACCAAACAATCCATGATTTACGAGAAAGAGAGCGGGGAAATCCTCCGCAAACTCAGTCTCAAATCCTATGGAGAGGGTTATAAAGTAATGATTATTTGGCAACCGGAAAAGATGAATGCCGATTGCGCCAATAAACTGCTTAAGATACTGGAAGAACCTGCGCCAAAAACCGTTTTCTTATTGGTAAGCGAACATCCGGAGAAATTGTTATCCACCATTCAGTCGCGTGTGCAAACAATTTGTGTGCCGCGTTTGGAGAAAGAGACCATAGCCGAAGTGTTGGTACGGCAAGGTATTGATTCTTCGAAAGCGAATGATATCGCTCGTATAGCGAATGGCAGTTATCTGGCAGCGCAAAAAAAAGTCGATGAATCCGAAGAGAATCAGCAGGAATTGCGTGATTTCATCGCCCTCTTCCGGGATGCCTATACGGTCGGAGTATTGGCAGACCCGCAAAAGAAATTTGAATCCCTTAAGCGCTTGCGTCAGTGGTCTTTGGATATGGCGGATAGTAAAGTGGGACGAGAGAAGCAAAAGCATTTCCTTCAATATGCACAACAGCAAGTACGAGAGAATTTCATTCGGAATGTTAATCAGCCGGAACTCAATTACCAGATAGAAGAAGAACGTGCCTTCTCTACCAAGTTTGCGCCGTTTATACATGCCGGAAACGTAGAGGAGATAATGAATCAGTTAGATTTGGCTGAACGTCAAATAGAACAAAACGGAAATGCAAAGGTGATTTTTTTTGACCTTTGCTTGCAAATGATAGTGTTAATTAAGAAATCACGACCATAATACATTGTATATGAAGAAATATACTGTTGGAAACGAACATTATGAGTTGCCTGCTGCGGCTACAAAGCGCAATTCTACCCATATGTTGCCTGTGAGCGACTGGTTGAGCGATTTGGCCGAGAATACACAACTCACCGATCTGATAGAGGTTCAATTTAAAAACACCCGAAAAGGCTATTTCCATAATAGTCTGAATCTTCCCTTGGAGAAAGGATCCAAAGTTGTTGTGGAGGCTAATCCCGGATATGATCTTGGAGAAGTGGTGTTAACCGGTAAATTGGTGGAACTGCAAATCAAGAAAAATAATATTGATAGTTCGAGATATGAGATCCGCCAAGTGCTGCGCCTCGCAACAGACGAAGATCTCGAGCGCGCACGCCAAGCTCATGCGCGTGAGCAGGAAACAATGATTAAAGCACGCCAATTAGCCAAGTCTCTTGGATTGGAGATGAAGATAGGTGATGTTGAGTATCAAGGAGACGGATCCAAAGCCATCTTCTTCTATATCGCTGATGGACGTGTCGATTTCCGTCAACTCATCAAGGTCTATGCTGAGACTTTCCGGATCCGAGTGGAGATGAAGCAGATTGGTGCACGTCAAGAAGCCGGTCGAATCGGAGGCACTGGACCTTGCGGGCGTGAACTATGTTGCTCTACGTGGATGATCAATTTTTCATCCGTTGGAACAGGAGCGGCCAGACTACAAAACTTATCACCGAATCCGCAGAAACTCACAGGTATGTGCGCTAAACTCAAATGTTGTTTGAATTACGAAGTACCTGTTTATGAAGATGCATCTAAATCCCTTCCTCCGCGACATGTAACGTTGGAGACGAAAGATGCCACCTACTATTTCTTTGCGGCCGACCCGCTTGCCGGAACGGTTACCTATTCCATACTGCAGGTAATCTGACAACACTCACTGCCGAACGCGCGCATGAGATTATCGCCATGAATCGTAGAGGAGAAAAACCGGATACACTGGAAGGTACACGTGCTATCAGTGCAGAGATCGGATATCAAACTGGCCATGGAGATGTTACTCGATTTGATAAAAAGAAACATCATGACAACCGTGACCGTAGAGAAAGGAGAGATAGACGATGAAAAAGATTATTTTCCTCTTATCCGCTATGGTCATGCTGTTTCTGGCAGGATGCTCTAATTCCATTCAGTATAGTCGGTTTACTCCGATTTCATCGCAGGAATGGAATATGGACTCGTTGGCTCAGTTTGACTATTTGATTGAAGATACTATGGCGGATTATCAGATGCTTATCTATGTGCGTCATACTGAGCAATATCCGTATCAAAATATGTGGCTTTTTGTGGACGATGCCGGACGCCAAGATACGATAGAGTTTTATCTGGCAGATGACAGAGGACAATGGCTGGGGAATAAACACCACGGTTTTATCGAGATGCCTGTTTTGTGGGAAGAGACAAAGCATTTTTCGGATACCGGTGCCTATACGATGCGTATCTCGCATGGCATGAGAGATAGTCTCTTGCGCGGTGTGACAGATATCGGATTGGAGATTCTGCGAAATGGGAAAGAATAAATTAAAGAAATTTGCTGAGATGGAGACATTTTCCAATGTCTTCCAATGTGGCGCACGCGAGCTGTTGCCCTCCAACCAAATTCATCCAATGGCCGGACATTGGAGAGATGCCTATTTCCATAATAATAATCCGATTGTGCTTGAACTCGGTTGCGGACGAGGAGAATATACGGTAGGCTTGGCCAAACAATATCCCGAAAAGAACTTCATAGGAATTGATATCAAAGGAGCGCGCATGTGGGCAGGCGCGAAGGAAGCGGAACTGAATGCGTTGAAAAACGTAGCTTTCTTGCGTACCAATATAGAAATCATCACCTCCTTCTTTGTCAGGGATGAAGTGGATGAGATATGGATTACTTTCTGCGACCCCCAGATGAAAAAGGCCACCAAACGTCTCACCTCTACCTATTTCATGCAGCGGTATCAAGAGATCGTTCGTCCTGAGGGGCTAATTCATCTCAAAACAGATAGCCCCTTCCTTTATATCTATACCTGTGAGATGCTGCGTCTTAATGCCTATCCGGTCCTGTGTAACACGTCTGATTTATATGCCGATGAAACCGGCTCTTTAGCCGATGCCAAAGCGCTGCAGACGCACTATGAGAAACAGTGGCTGGATCGTGGATTGAGCATCAAGTATCTCCAATGGCAACTGTCCCCTAAAACGCAGTGGGAGGAGCCTTCCATAGAGATTGAGCACGATTCCTATCGCTCCTATGGGCGTAACTATGTCGCTTCCAACCCATCTTAAAATACTGCTCCTCGCCTCTTCGGCCGTGTTCTTCGGCTCCTGTTCGTCGCGTGCTATACACGAGGCGGAAGCCGTCGTGGCGCAGGCAGACAGCCTATGGAAGGCAGGACTGATGTACGGCATCGATGCCGGCGACAGCCTCTCCCTCGCGCAAGCGTATAAGACCTTAGGAGACATCCCCCTTCCTTATAGGGAAGGGCTCTGCCCAATCGGACTGCCGGTGGCCGTCCGTAGAATTTCGTTGGGGTTAGGCTCTACTTACGCCCATGCCTGCTATCATTACGGTAAGCTGCTGCGCGCCAAGGACCATCCCGCAGAAGCGATGCAGGCCTTCATCAACGCCACCCACTCCCGCACGCGCGATTACCATATTTTAGGACGCGTGTATAGCAATATGGGCTCCATCTGCCATCTCGCAGGTGATTTCCCTCTTTCGTATGACATGTACGAAAAATCGGCAGATATGTTCCTGCAAAATGGAGACACCTTGGCATATTATTATGGCCTGAATGATATGGCTTACGAACTGGCGGAACAAGGTAAAAAAGATGAAACGTTATGCCTTTTAAATAACATAAGTGCCAACATAACAGATGCTGATATTGACGTTAAAATCTGGGAAGCGAGAGCAATATTGTATCGCGAAGTATGCCAGTATGATTCTACCATCTATTACGCGAGGAAAGTATTAGACCGGTATTATTCAGACGCACCTATGTTACTCGCTACTGCGCAATCATATTACTTCCTTGCGCTATATGATTCAGCACTTGTGTATGCCAATAAAGTACTAGCCACCTCTGATTTTTACGGAGACTTATATAACGCTCTTTATATAATCTCTCACGAAGATTCTACATTAACAAAAGAAGATATCCTTCAGTTGACTTCGCAGCGCGAAGACATACGCTTTGAAGAATATGAACCGGTAAAAGAACAACTATCCAGAGCCGTACGACTTTTAGAAGCAGACATGAGCAAGAAGCCCGATTGGCGATGGTTATATTTGTTAATCGCAGTTGCTCTATTTGTCTGTTCTTCGCTTGTTTTAATTCATTTATGGCGAAAAAGGAAATTACACCAACAAATTTCAGAAGAGATTGAAATAAGACAAAGTCACGTAAATACACTATCACTTCGTCAAGAAGAGCATCGTCGTCAACTGCTTGAAGGAGTCGAGACTATATGCGCGAATATAAATGAATCCGAAAATTGGAAGAAAGAATTATGTTGGAATAATTATTCCCAGATGTGCGAAATGGTTAATCTGCGTATATATGGTTTCGTTACCTGTTTATCACCTTTCTGCCTATCAGAGAAAGAGGTGAGGTTATGTATCTTGATTCTGCTAAAGGCAGGCACTGAAAAAATGGTAGATAGTATCCCCTATGCCAAAAGTGGATTAGGCAAATTCAAACTTACTACAGCTCGAAAATTGGGTACAACAACCCGCGAAATGCGTAATTTTCTGCTAAATTTAATGAGTTAATTTTACTACAAACTAAATTTCCCAATTGACAAAAATATAAATTGCTGATTGTTAGCGTTTTATATTTTTGAATTTCCCAATTGAAAATTTGTGCATATTGCGCAAAAGCAGTACTTTTGCATCGTCAAACGATTGTCAGTTTGGCGATGATTTATTGTATTACAAACAACCTCTTAATTCAAGTTAGTATGAAAAGAACTTTTATTGCTTTGGTATTGGGCGCACTCCTTACAATACCGTGCGCGCTACGCGCAGAAGAAGTAGAGATCCAACTCATGGAAGTTATTCAAATGACTCCTCTTCCAGGTGTTGATCCATTGGACGATCCGGGTCAAATGGGGGATAATCCAACCCGTCCCAATGATTTCCGTGCAACGATTAACGGAAACACCTTATCTATCGAGAAGCGTGAGGAAGCTATTCCTTCCGCACAGGCAACGGTAGTGAATGCCTCTACCGGTGGTGTCGTGGTTAATCAGCAATTCACGAATACGCTCTCCGAGCAAATCGCTACTCAGGGCGTCTATGTTCTCCACATCGAAACAGCCGGTGGTGCTTTGGTTGGTCAATTTATTGTACAATAGTCGAAAAAAACAGAATATTATTTGGCGATTTGCTAATTTTTTAGTAATTTTGCACCGCCATATGATATACGCAAATTAAACATATTATATGAGCATTATTTATTGTGAGAGAATTTTAAAAAATTCGTTGAGACTTCTTTGTGTTTTATGCACAATTTATATGGTCTCTTGTGATACAAATGATATCGAGGATACTAATCAGCAGTCAAGAAGAAAGAATATTCAAGTAAGAATAGTCGGTCCTGGAACGACTGATTCTATTGTCGAATGTTTACAAGGCATACCATTTGCCTCTTACGACGAATTATTATCGTATTCTGGAGAAGATGGCACGGACTGCTATGGTACGTTAGGTGTTTTGAATTATAATTTTGCACGTGATTACGCGATGGCTGAGTTTTTGTCGAACGCAGCAATATACATAGGGAATCAACAGATAAGAGATGAAATAATGTGTGAAATGTCCTATGTTTCAATTTCGAAAAGACCCGTGGTCGTTTATGATTACAATGATCGACCTTTCTATTATGAGTTCCCTATTTTATACCGAATGCAACAAATCATAGGAATTATCGCGGTGTCGGCTCAACCGTTTAATAAGGAATTAATACATTATATGTTCCCATTCCCGTTGACTTATCGTTCGCATAATTTTACTTACCGCAGATATGTAGGAGAGTATCCACTTGTGTATTATAGCACGGATGGGGAGACCTTCTACAAAGAAGAATATGGAGTTGATGATAGTGTCGAACTGAAGGAAGTCAAGGAGAGCTACTATATAGCGGATATTCATGATGCTATGTTGGCAAAAATTGCGGATTTAAACCAAGAGGCACTGGATAATATTAATCTTGATTTAACAGATGATTCATACATTGAGGACGGTGATATTATTTCATTGTCGGATTATGTAAATTACTTTCAAAGGACTCAAGAAACAATTGATTTTTGGAATGACAAAATAGGAGGATATAACCCGTCTTCTTCAGATCACGATGAAATCTCTGCGATCGTCATGGGGTGGATTGATGAAAATTTAAGCGAAGTGACTGCTAGTCACCAAGGGTTTCTTCCTGAGTATAATGACTATCGTTTGCGTTTGACACAATGGAATGGCTACTGCGGTCCTGCTATTATGGCGTGGCTATATAGGGGTAAATATGATAGTTACAATGAATTATATTTACCAATATTTACAGATCCGGACTCTTATGACTACACTATCTATCCTGATTTGCAAACAGGGTTTGATCATTTGGAGTATTACATGCAACCTTATTGGTATGAACAAGGTGACGATTATCCCACTATTGTACAAACACATAGTGAGCGAACAGATAACGGATTGTTTAATGCATTCTTTCAATTTACAGATGAAATGTGTGGAGCTTATCCCTTGTTAGATTGGGGGCTGCGCGCAAGTTTGCCTAGCGTTACCAACAGCCAATATAGCATAAAATTTATCACAGCTCCTATTTCATGGATGAAGAATAATCTTCAGCCGGTAGTCGTGGAAGGTATTCGCGGTAAAGCTCATTACTGCGGAGCAATCGGGTATTCGTATAATCAGTGGTGGTTTATCAAAACATACATGCGTCTTTTGGTAACAGACAATGGATATTTCTTAAAGGATCATCATAATTATCCTTTCTGGAGTATTCTTGGGGGACTAAATTATGCATGGCAATTAAATGACTAAATTAAACATTAATTAAAATATGAAAATGAAAGCTAAAACATTTATTGTCGCGATGATTATCCCTCTCGTCGCTATGACCTTTCAGTCCTGTCCAGGGCGCATGGCTCCAGTGCCGGATACGGATATGTACGCCTACGTATACAATCCGGAAGACTCTATTTATGTGCGATTTTACACCCTTAAAGATGAGCAGTTGCAGAAACATGAAATGAGCATTGAGCCAGACAAGGAAGTGCATCCTATACAATGGTATAGTGGTGATCTACCCTATAACAATGAGTCGTACAACAGCGAAAATAATGATTTACATATACGCAAAATCAACCAGAATGCGGTGGTATATGTACTACGCAGTAGCGCTGTGATCGTGAACGGACAACAAATAGCATGGGATAGGCTGCCGACCACATACGACACGGATGCACAGAGCGAACTGCCCTATTTAGAGCAAGTTATAGATACACTGATGCTTCATTTTCCAGAGACGATAGTCGTCATTGACGATTTGCAAGAACACAGCATCTATAACGATAAATCATATCTCAATCCTCCTTCTATTCAAATAAATTAATCAAAGGACGTTTGTCCGAGCGTCCTTTGTCCTCTCCTTATTTTTTCACCACATTTATTTGCACAATTAAAAAAAAGTAGTAACTTCGCGCCGTCTTTCGAAAACCATTTACAAGGATGGAACAACTAATACAAACAAAATAATCAAATAGATATTATGAAAGTGCAGCATTCTTTATTAGCCATCATGCTGACATGTAGCATGTTGGTGTCTTGCAATCTGAATGAACCGACTCCGGAAGAATTTAAGCAAAAGGCTTTGGAATTAGCGACATATCTTTCGGACAATTATCAGGTGGGGGATTCTGTCTTTTTTGAGACGGAAACCGGCGAAACAGAAGGGTTTGTTGTTTACGAAAATGATTTCGTAGAGCATAAGATAAGCAACGAACCGGACGATGGTGAAGAGTTTAAAATTATTGTATCGTCCTATTTGATACGAACTGCTTTCAGTAGCAAAAATAACAATATTAGAATCGAGTTATACTGCTACATAAGGGATGAAGATATCATAGAGGAGGGGAGTATATGGGTTAGTGGTCCGTTAAGTATTGAAGATTTGGACAACTATATTTATGATTCTAACGAAAACAATATACATATAACACTAGGCGACAATTGTTGTACCTTATTCAAGAATGTGGGATTAGTCCAAGTTTCGGGAAAAGGTCACACATGGACGCTCAAACAATAATCCGCACTGTGAGCGCAAAAGCGAAGGAGTCCTTAGTGGACTCCTTTTTTAATACCAATAACTCTAAAAAAAATCAAATCATTATGACTAAGTATCAATTTCTGCTCAAAAAAAAGAAAGCGGAGAACTGAGCATTCTCTTCAACGATTTCGAGTTACCCCTCAAGTACGCCCAGTGGATGGACATCTACGCCTACCATCTGGAGCATCCTAAGAA
>SAMEA3663047__coassemble_169_pt1 | contig 25847 bp, 22 predicted proteins | sample SAMEA3663047__metabat2_low_PE_014 | metagenome-assembled genome bin SAMEA3663047 (sample SAMEA3663047) | pig gut metagenome | biome: pig gut; feature: pig-associated habitat; material: faeces | place: France | collected 2012 | reverse complement strand
AAGAAGTCCATGCTTGCCGGGAAAAGGATGATACCTTTGTCCGTACCGATCCAGATACGCTTCGTCTGGTCTTGAGCGAAACAGCGGAAATTAGCGGGACTCAACACGTTACCGTTCTGATCGGTAAACGTACTACGCGCCATGCAACGGTCATCGCCGGAATAGGTGGGCGTACCGCCGTCGTCTAAGAGCACAACCTGCGGTTTGCCTCGTTGCGCGAAGAGCCATTTATACTGACTGTTACGTTGATCTATCCAAATACCGGTAGGCGTCTCGAAGACCAAGGACTCTCCGCCGCTATACAGCGGAATACTGCACCATTGGCCCGTAGACGTATACACATGTAATGGCGCACCTATGAACGTCGCATTCAACACCCATACATTCCCCTGCTCATCCATCATCGGACCGTCCGTACGCGTGTAGTAATAGTCACTCAATCCCGTATCGGCCGGTTTGAGTGTACTGTTGTTGGAGGCATCGAAGTGCTTATAACCCTTGTTGTTTCTGAACTCAAAGAAACCGGTACCATAGGTGGATACGAAGAAATGCGTCGGGTCATTGGCATCCACAGCATAACCCACGACGTCGCGGATGTCGTGACTTGTATAGTACCAGGTGTCTTGCCAAGGTATGCCGAGCCATTGATAACCGTCATAAATACTCATGCCGCATTGGCGACTGAACTGCGAAGCCCAACGCCCCCCCGGGGCTACGTATAAGCGGTCATGCGCCACTTGCAGACGATAACCGAAGTTGCTCATCGGTCCCTCCGGGATAAATCGTGTGTCGCCCGATGAACCCAGTCGCACGAGACCTTTACTGTCTTCCGCTAACCAATATTCGCCTAAGGAATAGACGGCATCTTTCGCTACGTAGTTGGCACTTATGCCCTCTGTCGTATCATCCTCTTTGAGGCGTAACAGACCGACGTTCGTCCGATAGGTCAATAACTGACCTCCGCATCCGTGAATCCATTCCAGTGCATAGGGCAGCACCTGTTGCCATACTGTACCTTCACGACGGTATAGCGAGTCGTGTTGCAGCGTATAGATCGCATCGCGCCATACAAGCGCTTGCTGCACTTTCTCGCAGGGTATATTCTGACTATGCCAGAAGGTATAATCTACGAGGTTATCTTTGAGCGAGGCGAGATACATCTTATCGTAGGAGAACGCATAGAGCGAATCGCCCATGCTTACGATTTGCTGCACTTCTACAGCGGCGGCTTCACTACCGATATAATACGTGTCTGCCATCTCTGCCTTGCGGGTGTTGATAGCTACAATACCGAAGTTCGTTCCGATATATGTATAGCGTGAACCGACATGGATGCAGTTAATCTGTACGGACACCGATCCCGCCTTCATAAATAAGTCGGGCATCTGCGTTACATTACCCTCGTCATCCAGCAGATCCATACGTCCGTCTGCATAGGCGATGAGTAGTACGCCGTTCGCAGCATCATATGCGATATGCGATACGGTAGAACCGTTCAAACCGGTCGATTTATTCCAATAGGTGATGCTTTCGTCAGCACGATCGACACTGAAAAGCGAACCGTTAGCAACTGCAAAGACTTGTCTGGGCGTAGATACCATCTCCTCCGGGTTCGTGTACGATAGATGGAGTCGCCAACGCATCATGCTGCCTTCATCCAGTTCGTTCTCTCCCTCATCGGCATTTCCATTCAAGCCCTCCGTGCCATTCGGATCGAACTCCACCAGACCTTCCGACGTTCCGATGAAGACATGTCCTTCAGAATTGCAGGCTAACGACATGACGCTATTAGCGGGCATGGCGGAGTTATCGATAGTATAATGAGCAAGGAACTGTGTCGCCTCGGCATTCAATACGTACACGCCCAAGGCGTCTGTGCCTACCCATATGTTGCCATCCGGTGTCTCGCATACTGCCCGCACCACATTAGCGGACAGCGGTCGTTCGCCGTTGTTATCTGTAGCTTCGGGCAGACGTATGGCATTCGACTCGAAGAAATCCGTCTCGGCATCGATATAAACCACGCCTAACTCCGTACCTATCCAGATGCGGTTTTTGGAGTCTTGCAGTATCGTGTAGAGACAAGTGGGTTTGAAGGCTTGATTGTCTTGCGTCTCCCATTCCTTACGGAAGAGGCAACGGTCATCGCTCGCGTCGGCCGGTGTCTGATGATCATCCAGAAGCACGATACCGGCACCTTTATAAGCGATACCTATCCATTTATAGCGCACATCACGGCGATCTATGACGAGATCTGCCGGCATTTCAAACGAGAGTTGTTGACCGTCGGATATTAGGGGGAGACCATAAAAAGCATCGCCTTCTTTATAAATCAGATTATAGGGAACAGAACCGGAATCCAAGAACCATAAACGACCTTGACTATCGAAGTGTGCGCCGAGAAGACGCGTGTAGCGCTCCGGCTTAGCAGGAACGACTGAACCGATTACATCGTTCGCTAAGGTATGCCATACGCAGGAGTCGCCGCGGAACTCATACAATCCCGTTCCATAACTGGTTACAAAGTAATGGTTCACATCCGTGGGATCAACCGCTACATTCATCATGTCTAAGACAAGGGAGCCTGTCTTGGCCTGAATCGTATCTGCATGGATGGTAGTCCATCGTTTGTCGTGATAGCGCATCACATGTCCGGGGTTGTTATGCTGCGCAGTCCAACGACCACCGGCTACCATGAAAAGTTGGTTCGAAGCCGTAGTTAAGTAGTAAGGGGTGTTGACGTATGGTCCCTCCGGTTTATACGTCAATCGAGAAGTGGGCGTATAACGCACGATACCCTCTGCCCCGCCTGCATACCAGTGACTCGTTGCATCTTGGTAATGGATACCTTTCTCCGGATCCGGTGCAATACGACCGCTGCGACCTTCTCTCTTCCAAAAATGATAATCCACGAGGTTATCCGTCAACGCGGCGCAGAATAGACTATCGGGCGTGAAGGCATAGATACTGTCGTTCGCAATTAGCACATCGTTGATAGGCGTCTCTTCTCCTCCGGGGCGTAACCAATAACTGTCCACTAATTTGTTCTCTCTCAGGTCCAGTGTCTGCACACCGTAGTGGGTCGATAAATAAGCCGTGCGACCGAGGATTGTGACGTTATAGATATTCTTCCGCTGCGTCATATCCTTGTTGTACAACTCGCTTATGTACTTCATGCCCCTGGCGGTTAAGATATCGATCTTTCCGTCGGCGTAACAGATGAGTAACTGTTGCGCTACCTTATCGTAGTGGATACAGGTGATGCCTGTGCCGTGTAAATCGGACATGCGGTCGTACGTGCGCAGTTTCTCTGTTTGCTTATCGATGCTGAATAAACTGCCATCGGAGATCGCGAACACTTCATCCTCCGCCATGGCGATTTGTGTGACGTTGTTATACGCCAAGTGTGTCTGCCAATGAGCAGCAAACGCTCCTATTGGAAATAGAAGCGTCAAACAAAGAAAACCATATATCGTGCGTAGTTTCATCAGAGTATCTTCACCAGAGCTTCCATCGCTCTGGCGCGGTGACTAATGCTGTTCTTCAAATCGGCCGGTAACTCGCCAAAAGTCTTATCATATCCTTCGGGAATGAATATCGGATCGTAACCGAAACCTCCTTGCCCATATTCCTCCGTAGCTATCCGTCCGCGTACCACACCTTCCACTTGTACCGTCAAGTTCTGCGCAATACGGATCAATGTGATGACGGTTTTAAACTGTGCGCCTCGGTTCGTCTTGCCGCTTAACTCCCGCAAAGTCTTCGCGCGATTAGCAGCGAAAATCATCCTTTCATCATTGAGCGGCGCAGCCGCACTCATTCCATCATTTAAGCGATACCACCTCGCGGTAAATACACCCGGCTCTCCGCCTAAGGCATCGATCTCCAAACCCGTATCATCGGCAAAGACGCCGTCCACAGTCGAATATCCGTTGTCAGATAACCAATGATAAACGGTTTCCGCTTTTATCTTGCTGTTCTCCGCCAACGTTAAACCGGTCTCTTCGATCTCCTGTTCAAAACCGATGTCGTGCAGACTAAGCACCTCAATACCCGCAGGCATGATGGCTCGGATCTCCTCTAACTTATGGGCATTATTAGATGCAAAAACCAAACGCATGATTATAGTTGTTTACGAATCCGCCACTCGTTCGGGTAAAGGTTGTTCATTCTATTCCCGACATTCTTTGCGAAACCGAGAGGAACACCCTCGTATGTCAAAAGGACAAGGCCGAGGGGCACATCATTCAAAACCAAAGCTTCGGTTCTGAGATAACTCAACGCTTGCTCGCGCGTCAGCGACACCAACGGAAAGGCTTCTTTGCGAAGATCCTTCAGCATACTCAGACTATGCTGCGGCGCGATACCTTTGCCGCGCTCTTCGCCCAAACCGAAACCGGTCGAGATACACGTCAACTGCGTACTTAACCAGTCGATGATCTCTTTGTATTTATACGGATAGGCTGTAGCAAAACGATCGGAATAACGAATCGCCCAATCGTCCGGGTGCTGCAACCAACTTCGCATAACCGGCATATACTCTGGGTGCGACATGTTCGGCTCTTTCTTCGGACTTTTCACCTTAATCGGCTCAACCGCTCCCGCATGCTTACGCAGCGCGCAAATATAAAGCCCTTCGCCTTTCGTCTTATGCGGGTAGAAATGGTATCCCATATTGCCTTCCGTAATACCCCAACTCGGGTCGTAATCTATCGGCAGTACATCGGCGCCCAACGTCTCTGCTAACCATTCTACGTTTTTCTCGTTCTCCTCTTCGTTGAACGTGCAGGTCGAGTAGACCAATATACCGCCGGGTTTCAACGCGTCCCATACATCCATCAGGATGCTTCGTTGCCGCTCGGCACACATCTTCACTGCCTTCAGACTCCATTCGCTACGTGCCTGCTCGTCCTTACGGAACATACCTTCACCCGAACACGGGGCATCCACCAGAATACAATCGAATAAATGCTTGCAGCGCTCGCCGTATTCTTCAGCTGTGTTATGCGTCACGATCGTGTTGCCGTTGCCCCATTTCTGGATGTTCTCGCTTAAGATGAACACGCGCTGGCGAACGACCTCGTTACTCAGCAGCAGACCGTCACGACCCAGATATTCACTGATTAACGTACTCTTACCGCCGGGGGCAGCACACAGATCCAGCACGATGGACGACGTGTCCACATACTGCTCCAGCACCTGCTGAAGGAACATCGAACTCGCTTCTTGCACGTAATAACAACCCGCGTGGAAAAGGGGATCTAAGGTGAATTGCGGACGTTCACTTAAATAGTAGCCGTCCACATGCCATGGTACCTCGTCTGTATCGCAATCGAACGTCAACACGTCTAACTTGCTGTTTAGACGAATAGAGGTAATAGGCTCTGTCTCCAGCGCCCGAATCAGCAGTTCCGCTTCGTTGCCCATCTGCTGATGCATACTCTCTATGAAATCGACTGGTAGCATATTTATTCAAAATCGGCTGCAAAGTTACAAAAAAATTTGCATGTATGCAAAAAAAATCGTAAATTTGCGCACTTTTTCGTGACAGATGGATTTTTTGAACCAAATAAATAACTCGCAACGTGAGGCGGTGACCTATACCGAAGGAGCCTCGCTCATCGTAGCCGGAGCCGGATCAGGTAAGACCCGCGTGCTGACCTATCGTATCGCGTACCTGTTGCAGCAGGCCGTACCGGCTTCCCGTATCATGGCGCTCACGTTCACTAACAAAGCGGCACGTGAGATGAAGGAGCGTATTACCAAACTGGTGGGTGCTGAGGCGAGATACCTTGCGATGGGTACGTTCCACTCCATCTGCACACGACTCATTCGTCCTTATGCGGAATTGCTCGGCTATACCCGCGATTTCACGATATACGATACTACGGATAGCAAATCGGTCATCAAAGCAATCTGTAAAGAGCGTGGTTTGGATGAGAAGATATACAAACCCGGTGCGGTGCAAGCCCGTATCTCCATGGCGAAAAACAGCGGTGTCGGTCCGCGGGCTTATGCGCAGAATACGAATCTGCTGCGCGAAGACCGCGAGTTGCGGATGTATGAGTTTCCTGCGGTCTATGAACTCTATGAAGCGCGACTCAAAGCAGCGAACGCCATGGACTTCGATGACTTGCTGATTAACATGCTGCGACTCATGGAGGTCAGCCCCGAAGTGAAGCAGAAATACCAGCAGCAGTTCCAATATATCCTCGTGGATGAGTACCAGGATACCAACTACATCCAGTTCCTGCTCGTCAAGCAACTTGCGGAGCCGCAGAACAACATATGCGTCGTGGGCGATGATGCGCAATCAATCTATTCCTTCCGCGGAGCAGATATCCGTAATATCCTTAATTTTCAACGCGTCTATCCGCAGGCTAAGTTATTTAAACTCGAGCAGAACTACCGCTCTACCCAGAATATCGTCAATGCCGCAAACTCGCTTATTCATAAGAATATACACCAGATAGAGAAGACCGTCTATTCGGAGAAAGAAGAAGGACAACCGCTTAATCTGCAACCCTACATGGACGACCGCACGGAGGCACTCGGTGTGGCTTCTAAAATCCAGCGAATGAAGTTCAAAGGTTATGACTCATTCGCTGTGCTCTATCGCACGAACGCGCAGAGTCGTGTCATCGAAGGGGAACTGCGCAAACTCAATATCCCTTACCGCATCTATGGCGGCACGTCGTTCTACCAACGCAAAGAAATTAAGGATGCACTCGGTTACCTTCGTTTGGCCATCAACGGACGCGATAACGAAGCGTTGCTTCGTATCATTGGCTTTCCGGGGCGTGGTATCGGCGAAACGACGATGAAAAAAGTCTCCACCTGTGCCATCGAGCACCATGCTTCCTATCTGGATGTCATGCGTCGACCGGGTGAGTACGCCCTGGATGCCAGCGCTGCTACGCAGAAGAAACTGCAAGCGTTTGCAGCCCTCATCGATAACTACCATGATCAGAGTGAGACCATGGATGCTTTTGCCTTTACCGAGATGGTGCTTCGTACCTCAGGTGTCCTTACTGCCTTGGCAATGGATCGCTCGCAAGAAGGTGTCGACCGGGCGCAGAACGTACAGGAACTGCTCAACGCCATCCATGAGTTCGTGGACCAACGTACTAACGAAGGAATCGACTATACCCCGATCACGGACTTCCTATCCGAAGTCAGCCTGCAAACCGATCAGGATGAGAACCTCACCGACACCACTGAACGTGTCACACTAATGACCGTGCATGCCGCTAAGGGACTCGAGTTTCCTGTCGTCTTTATCGTCGGACTCGAAGAACAACTCTTCCCTTCGCAATTTGCCGTCAAACCTACGGAGATTGAAGAAGAACGTCGCTTACTCTATGTGGCCGTCACACGCGCCATGGAGCAATGTCACCTCTCCTTTGCCCGCCAACGTTTCCGTAACGGTTCTTTTACCTTCAATTCTCCGAGTCGTTTCCTCAACGACATCGACCGCCGTTTCTTCGCTCTCTCGAAGCCTGCTGCGCCGACTACGCAGAGTATCCCGAGGATGCCTAGTATCTCTAGTATTTCTAGGGCCTATAGTGCCTCTAGTGCCCCTAGTTCCCCAAGTAGTCCGGTCTCAAATGCGCAAACGCCTATATCGTCCGCTTTTAAGCCGGACGATCGCGTCTCCCATCGCGTCTTTGGAAATGGCACGGTAGTACGTGTCTATCGCGATGAAGTGACGGAAAACGATAAGATAGAGATTAACTTCGACACCCAAGGCGTCAAGACTTTATTATTGACGCATGCGAAGTTAGAGAAAATCTAACGATAGATGAAATAACCTGCCACGCCGGCAAGAATGATCAATAGAATAGGGTGACTGAGCCATTCAGTCACTTTATTTTTTACCAGATTCGGTAGAATCGTGAAGATAGCTACCAATGCGAAGATAACCCAACTGATGCTGTCGATGAATGTGGTCGGTTTCATGAGCAGTAAGGCCGCAGAAGCTACGAGACCGATGACCGTGAATCGCAACATACGTAATGTCTGCTCAAAATACGGATTCCCCTGAAAACGCTTCTGTAACCAGAAATACGCTTTGCATATACTGGGCATGATGATAAGGCTCGGTAACACAATCTCGCAAGTGCTGAATACGCTGCCCCAGATTCCGGCTACTGTATACCCCACATACGTAGCACAGTTGATACCGATTGGACCGGGTGTGACTTGACTGACCGCGACGATATCCACAAACTCCTGTTGCGTCATCCAGCCGTATTGCTCCACTTCCATCTCGATCAGCGACAAAATAGCTAAACCTCCTCCGAAACCGAAGAGACCGATCTTGAAGAAACTTAAGAAGAGTTGCAGATAAATCATTTCTGCCTCCTTTCTGCGAGATCGACCGCTACGAGTGTGAAGAGGACGGTAGCTAAAATCACCCAAATCGGATTGACATGCGCTAACCAGATCAGAAGTGCCGCAGCAATGGGAATAAGGGCAGTAAACCGACTGATCTTAGCGGCCTTGGCCATCTTGAAAAGCGGTGCGGCGATAAGAGCTACCACCGCCGGACGAACCCCTTTGAATACGGCTTCTACAGCCGGCAGTTCTTTCCATTCCCGGAATACCATCGCGATAGCCAGAATGATGAGAAAAGATGGTAAAACAGCTCCTAACACGGCTCCGCAGACACCTCTCCATCCGCCTACTCGCCAACCGATAAAAATGGCGGAATTGACGGCAATCAGACCCGGAGCGGCTTGCGCCAGAGCAATCATATTGAGGAATTCTTCCTCATCTATCCAGCCCTTGCGGTCCACCACTTCCCGTTGGATAAGAGGCAACATGGCATAGCCTCCGCCAAGGGTGAAGGTACCAATTTTGAGATATGTCCAAAAGAGTTGGAAAAACAAATTAATCCCGTTCTTTCAGTTGTTGCTTGACGAACTTAGCCAGCATGTTGATGGCCGCGTTGTTATGTCCTCCCTGGGGGACGATGACATCCGCGAAACGTTTACAAGGCTCGATGAATTGTTCGTGCATGGGTTTGAGTACGCGTTGATAGCGCTCAATAACTTGTTCCGCCGTACGTCCACGCTCCAGCACGTCGCGCTTCATGACACGAATAAGACGGTCATCCGCATTGGCATCTACGAAGATCTTCAAGTCCATCTGTTGACGCATTCTCGGCTCGCGTAGCGCCATAATACCTTCCACCACAATTACCTCGCGTGGCTCGATATGAATCGTCTCTTTCTGACGCGTGCAAGTGATATACGAATAAATCGGCTGTTCGATTGCTTTACCCTCTTTCAGTTGAGCAATATGTTTGCTCAGCAACTCCCAATCAAAAGCATCCGGATGGTCAAAGTTAATGTTCTGACGCTCCTCAACGGGCACGTGACTGCTGTCCTTGTAATACGAGTCTTGGGGAATAACTACTACCTCTCCCTTCGGAAGGCGTTCAATGAGTTTTCTAACAACCGTTGTTTTACCCGAGCCGGTTCCGCCCGCAATGCCGATGATAAACATAATCAATGTACTTTAATCGGGGCACAAAAGTACTACTTTTTTTTGATATACGCAAATTTTTTGACGATTATTTCGTGTTTTCTTGCGTATATGCGAATTTTATTGTATCTTTGCACCGCATTTTATATACACGCATCATGTACACGTATACACACAATTTATTTATTATATGAAAGAAATAACGACTAAGAAACTGTTGGAAACGATTATTGAAGGCATCCGAAATCGTAAGGGACAACGTATTGTAACCATTGATTTGCGTAAGATCAAAGAAGCGCCGGTGGAGATGATGATTATCTGCGAGGGACAGAGTAATACCCAGGTGGCAGCTATTGCCGATGAGGTGGATGATTTCGTTCGCACTACAACCCATGTGCACCCGCTTTCTGTATCGGGCCAGGAGAACGCGGAGTGGATTGCAATGGATTATGGTACGATATTTGTGCATATCATGCAGCGCGAGCCCCGTGCTTTCTATGACATCGAGCATCTATGGGCGGACGGTAAAGTAACGGAATTGCCGGATATTCTCTAATTTAACCGAAATGAATCATGGCGAATAATAACAATAAACAACGACCTCAAGTACCCCAAGGCCAGCCGGGTAAGCCTCGGCGATGGATGAGTATCTTATTCTATACCATCGCCTTTGCCTTGTTGGGTTTCTATCTCTTCGGAGATAAGGATGGCGGTGTGAGCAAGGAATTGACTGACACCAAACTGAAAGCATACATCGAGGCGGATGCCATCGAGAAGATCACCGTGTATGATGATGCGAATGTGAAGGCCACCGTCAAACCGCAGAAATATTCTCTAGTCTTCGGTCAGCAAGGCATCGGCGAGAAAGCCGACGGACAACTGAAAGTGCGCACCGCTTCGGTTGAAGAGTTCTCCAAATACATCACGGCTATCAACGAAGCGCGTAAGCAGGCGAACCAGCCGGCTATCGATGTCAAGTATGAGAAATCGCATGACTACTGGTATGTGATTCTGATGAACGTACTGCCCTTTGTGCTGATTATCTTCTTCTTCATCTATATGAGCCGGGGTATCGGTAATATAGGCGCTGGAGGAGGTATCTTCGGTGTAGGTAAAGCACAGGCGCAATTATTCGATAAGGATAAGAAAGATAAAGTGACTTTCCGCGATGTGGCTGGTTTATACGGTGCAAAACAGGAAGTACAGGAGATTGTGGAGTTCCTCAAGAACCCCAAGAAATACACCGAGATCGGTGCGAAGATTCCCAAAGGCGCTCTGTTGGTAGGTCCTCCGGGTACCGGAAAAACCTTGCTGGCAAAAGCCGTGGCAGGTGAAGCCGATGTGCCGTTCTTCTCGATGAGCGGTTCGGATTTCGTAGAGATGTTCGTCGGTGTCGGTGCCAGTCGAGTACGTGATCTCTTCCGTCAAGCGAAAGAGAAAGCACCTGCCATCATCTTCATCGATGAAATCGATGCCATCGGTCGTGCGCGTGGTAAGAGCATCATGACCGGAGGAAACGATGAGCGCGAGAGTACGCTGAATCAGTTATTGACCGAGATGGACGGGTTTGGTACTAACTCGGGTGTAATCATCTTAGCGGCTACTAACCGCGCCGACGTGCTCGATGCTGCCTTGCTGCGTGCCGGACGTTTTGACCGCCAGATTCATGTAGAATTACCCGACCTGCAGGAACGTAAGGAGATATTCCAAGTGCATCTGCGTCCTATTAAGATGGACGACACGGTGGATGTGGATTTCTTGAGCAAACAGACACCTGGTTTCTCCGGTGCCGATATTGCTAATGTATGTAATGAAGCGGCGTTGATTGCTGCGCGTGGTGGACGAAAGAAAGTGGGCAAGCAGGACTTCATGGATGCCGTCGACCGCATTGTAGGTGGGCTGGAGCGTAAGAATAAAATCATGACCGACGATGAGAAACGATCCATCGCGTATCACGAGGCCGGACATGCTACGATCAGTTGGCTGCTACGCTGGGCGAATCCGCTGGTGAAAGTGACCATCGTGCCGCGTGGTGTGGCCTTGGGTGCCGCTTGGTATCTGCCGGAGGAACGCCAGTTGACGCAAGAGGACCATATCTTGGACGAACTCTGTTCGTTGTTAGGCGGTCGTGCCGCAGAACAACTCTTCCTGAGTCAGACTTCTACCGGAGCACTCAATGACCTGGAGCGGGCTACCAAACAGGCTTATGCGATGGTAGCTTTCTATGGCATGAGTGATAAGTTGAAAGACGTCAGTTTCTATGATTCTACCGGTCGATACGACTATGGTTTCACCAAACCTTATTCCGATAAGACCGCAGAACTGATTGATCAGGAGACCCAACGTATCATTGCCGACCAGATGGCTCGTGCGAAGAAGATTCTGGAAGAGCATGCGGACGGACATCATCAGATTGCCCAGTTGCTCATCGACCGTGAGGTTATCACTTCGGAGGATGTAGAATCGATCCTGGGACCGCGTCCCTGGAAAAGCCGCGGCGATGAACTGTTAGAAGCCAATGCAGAAGCTGCGGCTCAGGCAGCTCCGAAAAAGAGAAGTAGAAAGAAAAAAGAAGATAAATCTCAAACAAACGATACAGATGAAACGAATCTTGCTTAACATCGTTTTGCTGTGCGCAGCAATGATGGCTTCGGCGCAACAGACGCCGGAGAAATTGCCTATCGACGCCGAAGTGCGTTATGGTAAGTTGGATAACGGATTGACCTATTACATCCGTCATAACGAGCAACCCAAACAACGTTGTGAGTTCCACATCGCGCAGTGTGTTGGAGCGATCCTCGAAGAGGATAATCAGAACGGTCTGGCTCACTTCTTGGAGCATATGGCCTTCAATGGCACCCAACACTTTCCCGGTAAGGGAATCATCAATTATTTTGAGTCCATCGGCGTGAACTTCGGCGGAAACATCAATGCCTATACTTCGATTGACGAGACGGTCTATCGTCTATCGGACGTGCCTACATATCGCGAGGGTATTATAGATTCGGCGTTGTTGGTGATGCATGACTGGAGCTGCGGTCTGCTGCTTTTGCCGGAGGAGATTGACGCCGAGCGTGGTGTGATCTTGGAAGAGTGGCGCACGCGTCGTACTGCCAGCCGTCGTATATGGACCCAGATGCAGCAGAAGATGTATCCGGGAACCCAATATGCGAAGCGCGACGTGATTGGGGATACCGCAGTTATCAATAACTTTGAATACCAAGCCCTGCGCGACTATTATCATAAATGGTATGGTCCCGATAACCAGGCTATCATCGTGGTAGGTGATATTGACGTCGATGCTATCGAAGCGAAGATCAAGGCCCTCTGGGCTGATGTTCCGCGTCGTGCTAACTTCGGCGAGCGTCCTATTTACACGGTCAATCATAATGACAAACCGCTCGTGGCTATTGTGACTGATGTAGAGGCGCAAGGCAGCCGTATTACGCTGGAGTATAAGTTCGACCAGCTTCCCGAGACGTTGCAGAACACCGCGATGGAGTACACACTGGATCTTGTTCGCGGATTGATATGCGACATGCTCAATAACCGCTTCCAGGAACTGGCTTTGGACCCGAACGCTTCGTTCACGGGTGCGGGCTGCCAGTATGCTGAAGCAGCGAAGAAGATGGACGCTTTCTATGCCGTTGTCATTCCGAAAGAGGGACGTGAGACCGAGGCGTATAACGACCTGATCTTCCAATTGGAGAAGATGCATCGCTATGGTTTCACCGAGGCGGAGTTGGAGCGTGTGAAGAACGAGAAACTGAACGCGATGGAGCAATACTACAACGAGCGTAATACCCGTAAGAACATTACCTTGGCGCGTGAGTGCATTCGTCATTTCGAGGACGGTGAATCCATGCCGGGTGCCGAATGGGAGTACGAGTATACCAAGGCTACACTGCCGCTGATCTCCTTAGAGGCAGTGAACCCGGTCGCTAAAGAACTGATCCATGCCAATCCGACCGTAGCGATCTCGGGTCCCGAGAAAGAGGGCGTGAATATCCCGTCGGAGGAGACTATTTTAGCTACCCTCAACGGTCAGGAGGGCTTAGAGATTGCTGCTCCGGTAGAGGAGGCGTTCGATAGTGAGTTAGTCAAGAAAGCGCCGCGTAAAGGCAAGATCAAATCGGTGAAGCAGAACGAAGAGTTGGGAATCACCGAATGGACGCTGAGCAACGGCATCAAGGTGGTCATCAAACCGACCGAGTTCAAGGCAGATGAGATCTTGATGCAGGCTTTCTCGAAGGGTGGTTATTCGCAGGTGAAGACCGCTGACCTGCCTTCGGCTCAGATCGCACCGTATATCATCCAGTATAGCGGTATCGGTCGTTTTAATGTAACGCAACTGCAGAAAGCATTGGCCGGTAAGACGGTTTCGGTAGAGCCCGAGATCTCGGAGAATATTGAGCGCATGCGCGGATCGTCCAGTGTGAAAGACTTGGAGACGCTGCTGCAACTGACCTATCTGCATTTCACCGCACCGCGTCGTGACGAGGATGCCTATCAGTCTCTGATGAGCTTGCTGAAGAACCAACTGATCAACCGCGATAAGAACCCCAAGACGGCCTTCTCGGATTCGATTCAGATGATGACTTCCAACCACTCCGACCGTACGCCGCTCTATAACATGGCATTGCTGGAGAAGGTGAACCTGGATAAGGCGCTCGAGATATACAAAGCACGTTTTGCTAACCCGGCGGACTTCACCTTCATCTTCGTTGGTAACATTGATCCGAAAGATGCGAAGACGCAGGAACTGATTTGTACCTGGTTAGGCGGTATGAAGACCAAGAAGAATTGTCATGAGTCTATTATTGACCATCACGTAACGGTTGCTCCGGGTATCCAGAAGAACTATTTCAGTCGAGCGATGGAGACCACTACTGCTTCGAATCGTATCCAATATACCTCGTATGATATCCCGTTCACGATGGCCAATGACCTCAATATGGAAATCATAGGTCGTATTCTCTCCACGCGTTATCTGGAGTCGATTCGTGAGCGCGAAGGCGGATCGTATGGTGTAGGAACTTATGGCTATATGACCTCGCTGCCGACTCCGACTGCAGCCTTGCTGATGCAGTTCGATACGGATCCCAACAAGCAGGAGCGTCTGATGCAGATCATCCATGAAGAGGTGCAGACGATTATCGAAAACGGTCCGTTGGCTAATGATCTGCAGAAGGAGAAAGAATCGATGCTGAAGGACTTCCAGGAAGATCTGGAGAAGAATACCTTCTGGCGTAGCACGCTTTATCAATACTATATGTATGGTATCAACGAGGTGCGCGATTACAAAGCAGCCGTAGAGGCTATCTCGGCTGAGTCTGTTCAGACCTTGCTCAAGAAACTGGTCGAGGCCGGTAATGTGATTGAAGTTGTAATGTTCCCGGAATAATGATCAATATCGTAGTAGTTAACGACGACGGTTGGGGTACAGCGGGTATCCGCTTGCTTGCCAAGGAGATGACCAAGTTAGGTCATGTCACGGTCATTGCACCCGAAGGAGCGCGCAGTGGATTCGGAGCCGCCATCACGGTAGCCAAACCGATTTACCTCCGCCGTGTCGAGGAGCATGACTTAAACGGAGCGGAGGTGTATGTCACCAATGGTACCCCGGCGGATTGTGTGAAGATAGCCCGTGAGCACCTGTTGGCCGACCAACGCATCGACCTGCTCGTCTCCGGCATCAATCATGGTTCGAATGCATCGATCAACACGATGTACTCGGGAACGATGGGGGCATGTCTCGTGGCGGCTGAGAAAGGAATCCCCGCTATCGGATGGTCCATCAACAGTCATGAACTGGATGTGGATCTGCATTGGTTGCAACCTTTCTTGTTGGAAGTGACCCGGCATCTGTTCGAAGAAGGTATAGCGCCGCGTACGTGCTTTAATATCAACGCTCCGGTAGGCGAGATAGAAGGCATCCGCTGGACGCGGCAATGTATGGGACATTGGCAGAATGAGTTAGAGCCGCTGCAAGGAGAACGACCCGAAGACGTGCTGCAGGCATGGCAACTGGCGGGTGAGTTCGTCAATGATGAACCTGCGGCTACCGATACGGATATTTGGGCGATGGATCATCAGTTACTTTCCATTACCCCGCTTAAGCTCGACTGGACAGATTATGGATCGCTTTGATCGCTATTGGATAGGGATACTCGTGGGACTCCTCCTGCCGGCTATCTTCGGATTGACCTATATCGAGGTGATGAACCTCTGGTATCCGCTGAAGACCCTGCAGTTTCAAGCAGGAGGTGTATTGAGCAAACTGCTGCTGGTCAGTGTCTTTCCGGACCTGGCATTGCTGTTCGTCTTCTATACGACGGATACATGGCGCTTAGCCAAAGGAGTGATGGCAGGTGCTTTTCCTTATATCTTGGCTGCCCTTATGGTTTCGATGTGATGATATGGGCCGCCTCGACCGAGGCCTGCTGAGAACCTAAAAGAGAAATGAGGTGTTCGTATTGCACGAGCATCTCTTTTTTATATGCTTCGTCCTGCAGAATTCGCTCTAATTCGTTCGCAATGTTCTCCACCGTGAACTCGTTGGCGATACATTCTTTGATCACTTCTTTGCCCAACAGGATATTCACCGGTGTGAAATGAGTGATGGAGAAGAAGAGCGGTTGGATTCGCCGAATTGCCCCGATGAATCGGGCACAAGCCAGATGATATACTGCTACTTGCGGACAACCCAGTAAAGCGGTTTCCAAGGTGGCAGTCCCCGAGTTGACGATAGCGGCTGATGCCTCGCATACAGACGCGTACGTGTCGCGCGTGAGCGCTTCGTGCGCATATAAATAAGGAGTGTAGAATTCGTCCTCTATACCCGGAGCGGCGCAGACTGTGATGGAGTAGTCGGGGAAACGCCTTGCTGCTTCCAGCATCTTCGGTAAGCAATGCTTGACCTCACTGGGCCGAGAACCCGGCAGAATAGTAATGGTTGGATTCTTTTCTCCTTTCGCCTTTAACCGTTCCCCTTTACCGATCTCTTCCGCTGTGGGGTTGCCTACGTACGTGCAGCGATAGCCGTAGCGCGCATAGAAATCGGGCTCGAACGGAAAGATACCTAATACCTCATCGCATAGCTTCGCTATCTGATGGATGCGTCTGCGCTTCCATGCCCATACCTTCGGTGGAATATAATAGACGATGCGGGTATCCGGCAGATGTTTGCGGCAGAACGAGGCGATTTGCAGGTTGAATGAAGGGTAGTCAATTAGAATCAGTACATCCGGTTGTTCGAAGAGAAGTGCCTCTTGAGTGATACGGAAGTTCTGCTTCACCTGTGCGATGTTACGTAGCACCGCTACAAATCCCATAAAGGCCATCCGGCGTATGTGTTGGTAAAGATGACATCCGACAGCGAGCATATGGTCGCCGCCTAATCCGGCGAAAGTGGCGTTCGGCTCGCATTGCTTGATCTGCTCGATCAACTGCGCTGCATGCAGGTCACCAGACGCCTCGCCTGCTATGAGAAAATAACGTTTGATAGTCTCCCTAAACGCTAAACCATAAACTCTAAACTTTCAACTCCTAACTACGTCAATCACTTGCTGTGCAAGTTGATTGGCGTATTCCATCGTAGCAGCTTCGGAATAAACGCGAATGATAGGTTCGGTATTCGATTTACGCAGGTGTACCCAGCCGTCCGCGAAATCAATCTTCACGCCGTCTCGGTCGTTCACTCTTTCGTTCTTATACAGTTCTTTCACGCGCGCCAAGATAGCATCTACGTCCGTGTCCGGGGTCAGGTCTATACGGTTCTTACTGATGCAGTAATCGGGTAGGGTACGACGCAGTTCGCTTACTTTCATATCCAGATGAGCCAGATGGCTGAGGAAGAGGGCAATACCTACCAAGGCATCACGACCATAGTGGCACTCCGGATAAATCACCCCGCCGTTTCCTTCGCCGCCGATAACCGCATTTACGCGTTTCATCTCGGCTACTACATTCACTTCTCCTACCGCACTCGCGCTGTATTCTCCGCCGTGCGCCCTCGTCACATCGCTTAGCGCCCGTGTGCTGGACATGTTACTAACCGTGTTACCCGGGGTGTGACGGAGGATATAATCCGCTACGCTCACGAGCGTATATTCTTCGCCGAACATCTCGCCGTTCTCGCAGATAATCGCCAAACGGTCCACATCGGGATCTACTACAAAACCGACATCGGCTTTGCCGCTCTTGAGTAGGTCGCTTATCTGCGTCAGGTGTTGCGGTAGGGGTTCGGGGTTATGCGGGAAATGACCGTCCGGCGTGCAGTTCAGTTCGATGATGTTCTCTACGCCTACAGCACGTAAGATGGCCGGAATAGCGAGCCCACCGACTGAGTTAACGCAATCGATGGCTACGGTGAAACCGCGTTTTTTAATCGCCTCTACGTCCACCAGTTTGAGATTCAGCACTTGCTGCACGTGATAGGGTAGATAGTCCTTATTCGTCATGTGCCCGAGTGCATCTACTTCCGCGAACGTGAAGTCTTCTGCTTCGGCAATCGCTAATACAACTTTCCCTTCCGCATCGTTCAAAAACTCACCATGCTCATTGAGCAGTTTGAGCGCATTCCACTGCTTGGGGTTGTGACTGGCGGTCAGGATGATACCTCCTGCCGCTTTCTCACCCGTTACGGCCAGTTCGGTAGTCGGGGTGGTTGCCAAACCGATGTTCACTACATCGTATCCCATGCCCATCAGTGTGCCGCATACAATCTGCTCCACCATATGACCGCTAAGACGGGCATCACGACCTACTACAATCTTATTGTTCTCCGGCAGGGCTGCACGACGCTGCGTCGCATAAGCCGCTGTGAAACGAACGATATCAACGGGGTTCAGGCCTTCGCCTACGCGTCCACCTATAGTGCCTCGGATACCCGAGATGCTTTTAACTAAACTCATCTTATTGTTTTACTTTGATCTTCAAAATATAGACATAAGGCGTGACCGAATCCTGTGCATTCGATTCGCCTAACTTACTGGGTACGATGATCTCGCATTGTGAATCGGGATACTTCATCAGCCGAATCGCCTCATGCCATGCGATGATCTCGCATTCCGAGGTATTCATATAGTGGAACTCCGCAGGATAAGCCTGATCCAGCGTGGTCCAGTAACTGGTCGTGTCGGCGTTCTCGGTGAGAGCCCATCGTTTGTAACGCGCAATGATTTTATCATTGGCGATAATCTTCAGGTCGATGGTGTCAATCTGAGTCGCATTGATCGTGTCATAGCGCACCGAGTCACCACGACTGATGAGGTGAAAGTAGAAATTATCGTATCCTTTCACTTTATAAAACTCTTTCTCATCCCATACATGGTCGATGCCGGGTTCTTCCGTAACAATCTGCAGGTTGTTACGACTGATATAATTCGCAATCAGTTTGTCCTCCTTGTCGCGCAGACGCGAGTAGGTATTGCCATTGCAGGCGGTTAGCAGAAGACCGATACCAATCAGGATGCAACCAAAAATTTCTTTTCTCATCTATTCTTATTTTAATTCGATTTCAATAATCAGGTTTTCGTAGGGCTCTACTTCTTTCGTGCCGGTTACCCCATAGCCGACATACCAGGGTACCAGCAGTCGCGCTTTGCCATGACGATGCAGGTATCCGAGATTATTCTCCACGCCTTCCGGCAATTCTTCTTTTCCGATTGTATAGGACTGCTCCGTATCTACCAGTAACTCCTTTTCCAGCGTGTATATCTTCATCCGGATCGTCCATTCCTCATTGCGCTGTGGAACGGGTTCTGTTTCGTCTCCCCGATCGAGAATGGCCATCCAGGTGTTCGCCTCGTATAACGCATACTTCTCCTCCTGCGCTTGCATCAGGTTGACTAACTGATCGTCCGCCGACATCGCTAATTTCTGATTCAGGGTCAGGATAGCCAGTGAGGCGGAATCCGCTTCGGGAGCCGAACCGTTCAGTCGTTGACTCGGGCGCTGCGGTGCCGTGCGATGGCAGGCCGTCAACAGGACTGCCATAACTGCTATGATGATATGAACAAGGGTCTTTCCTGTCATTTCTGTTTTTTCGCTTGCTGTCTGTATTCGGTCGGAGTGACACCATACGTGTTCTTAAAGCACTTGGAGAAATAGCGGCTATCACTCATACCTACTCTATAGGTAATTTCCATGATGGTCAGATCATCTTTCTCCAGCAACTGCGCGGCTTTCTTGATACGTGTCTCACGGATATACTCCACGGGACTCATCTCGGTTAGATTCTTGAGTTTGATGAAGAAAACCGTTCGTCCCATCGCCATCTCATTGGTCAGTTGCTCCACCGTCAGGTCCGGATTCGATAGGTTCCGTTCCAGCACCGCATCCAGGTGAATAAGGAAGATGTCCGTCGGTGCAGGACGATCCTTTAAGGTTGCCCGTACTTTCTTTGGGTTCGGCTGTTTTGTGTGCGGTTTAGGAGCAGGCCGTGCACTTTCCTTCGGAGTCTCCTCCGGTGGATTCGGCTCAACGGACTCTTGCTTCTTCCGATGCAAGAGTACCATGCCGGCGATGATAGCGCCGACAGCCAGAATACCTCCTATGATATAGACTGCGATCATCTGCCTTTGGCTGCGATACGCTCCAAATAGCGACCGTAAGCCGTCTTCATCTCTTTGCCTAAAGCCGTTAACTGCTCCGTACTGATCCAGCCGTTACGCCATGCAATCTCTTCGATGCAGCTCACGTAAAAACCTTGACGGGTCTGAATCGTGGCAATGAAGTTTCCTGCATCCAGCAGACTGTCGCAGTTACCGGTGTCTAACCAAGCGAAACCGCGGCTGAAGAGCTTCACGCGCAGCGTACCCTCTGCCAGATAGATCTTATTCAAATCCGTGATCTCATATTCGCCCCGTGCACTGGGTCGCAGTCCTGCCGCTTTCTCGCATACCGTCTCGTCGTAGAAATACAATCCCGGCACAGCGTAGTTACTCTTCGGCTCTGCCGGCTTCTCCTCCAGACTCAGCACCTTACCGTCGCCATCGAACTCAACCACGCCATACGCACGCGGATCCGCTACTTCGTATCCAAAGATAACCGCTCCGCCTTGCTCCGCTGTCTCTACGGCTTCCTTCAACATAGGACCGAAATGCTGACCGTAGAACATGTTATCGCCTAAGATCAAACAACCCGGTTCGCCATTCAGAAACTCACGACCTAACACAAAAGCCTGCGCTAATCCGTTCGGCACCAACTGCACTTTGTAACTCAGTTTCATACCGATCCGGCTACCGTCGCCCAGCAACTCTTCGAACATCGGCAGATCACGCGGCGTACTGATTACCAGCACCTCGCGAATGCCGGCTAACATCAGCGCACTCAACGGGTAATAAATCATCGGCTTGTCGTAAACCGGCATGATTTGTTTACTAATGGCTTTGCTTAACGGATACAAACGAGTCGCGCTTCCTCCGGCTAAAATAATTCCTTTCATGATTCATAAAAACCTTTGCGGCTGCAAAGGTACTACAAAAAAATGGAATACACAAGGATTTAACGGTAAAAATTAAATTTATTTAAATTTTTACGGGAAAATACTTGCTGTTCGCTCACTACTTTTCGGCGGGAGGGCTGATGATACTAATTTTTTTTGCTAAATTAACGCTAACAGCGCTACTGTAAGCGTTGTTAGCATCAGCACGGGCATTTGTTTGTCCAAGCGCTCGTGATGACTCCAAACAAACCATAGATGCCATGCCCATACGGGTGTGATGCATAACGTCCAGAAATGCCCGCAGAGGCAGAACAGCGCCAGACAGAGGACAAGCAAAGCCGTATGATAGATGCGACTGCCGTTCGTACCCAGGCGTGAAGCGAGCGTGCGCTTTCCATGCGTGAGGTCATTACGCATGTCGCGGATGTTGTTGAGATTAAGCACGCCTACGCAGGGCAGACCAATGGCTGCGCCGCATAGCGCCACTTGGTAGGTCATCGTCTGGGTTTGCAGGTAATACCCACCCATCGTACTCAGCAATCCGAAGAACAGAAACACGCCGATATCGCCCAAGCCTTTGTAACCGTAGTTATGCTTCCCTAAGGTGTAGGTCATCGCGCCGATGATAGCCAATAGTCCTAAACCGAGGAACACGAAGAAGGATGCACTCCAAAGCGGTAAAGCCACCCATACCAATGCGCTACCGAAGAGAATAGAAAGGCCGATGAACAAACCTATCATCCTCCGGATGGATTGCTCGGTCAGCGCACCGCTTTGTAAACCGTACGCTTCGCGTTCCTGCTGCGCACTGTCCGTTCCTTTGAGAGCATCGCCTAACTCATTGCTCAGGTTACTCAGAATCTGCAGACTCAAGGTCGTGCAGATAGCCAGCGCAAAAACCAGCCAAAATCTTAAATCATAAATTTGAAATCCTAAATCGGCGGCAGCCAGTCCCGTTCCCAAAATAATACCTGATATCGATAGCGGTAAGGTGCGTAATCGCAATGATTGAATATACGGATTCATCCCCAAATCAAAAATCAAAAATTACCAATCACAAATCACCAATCACAAATCTTCAATGAGCTTGTCTACCAGCGGCGGAACGCCGATAGTAGCAGGCTTCTGAATATGGGTGATCCGGTCCGCCCACATCCCAAACTCAGGTTGCCCGGGATCTACAAAGTAAATCGGGCATTGCGCCGGTGCATAGTGAATCAACGAGGCTGCCGGATACACATTGAGACTGGTTCCGATAACGACCATGATTTCTGCTTGCTCCGCAATGCGGCATGCTTCCTCGAAGTAAGGAACACCTTCTCCGAAGAACACGATATACGGACGCAATAACGACCCGTCCGGATGGCGGTCTCCGTAGTGTTGTTCCCAGCCTTTCAGAGGCACGGTAGCGGTTTCGTTGCGTTCGGAGCGCAACTTGGTGATCTCGCCATGCAGATGTACTACATCCTTCGCACCCGCACGCTCATGCAAGTCATCTATATTTTGCGTGATAACGCGCGTACCCGGGATGGCGGCTTGCAGTTTGGCAATGGCGAAGTGCGCTGCATTCGGTTGGGCTGCTAAGGTGTCCTTACGACGTGCATTGTAGAAGTCCACGCATAACTGCGGATTGCGCAACCATGCTTCATGGGTACATACATCTTCGATGCGGTAATGTTCCCATAAGCCGTCTGAATCGCGGAAGGTACCTAAACCACTCTCGGCACTCACTCCTGCACCCGTAAAAACAACAATTCTCTTACTCATAAGAATGTGTGTTTTGTTTTTTATTTACTATTTAAAGCCGAAAACGAAATAAACAGCGCCTACCAATAGCAAGCACGCTACGGCATGATTCCATCGCAGCTGCATATGGAAAGCAATAGCCGAGAAAGCGACAAACACCAGCAGCGTGATCACTTCCTGAATCACCTTCAACTGCATCAACGTGAACGGACCGCCATTGCCTTCAAACCCGATTCGGTTGGCCGGCACTTGCAGACAGTATTCAAAAAACGCAATTCCCCAGGAAAGCAGGATAACAAAGATCAGGGGGGTGGCATTGGTGAAAAAACCGGTACTCTGCAATTTCAAGTGACCATACCAGGCAAGCGTCATGAAGATATTCGACGCCAATAATAATAAGATAGTATATAAAGCGGACATAATGGATTATGATTTTGTCTTGGGTAAATACTCCGGTTTGATATTCGTCATGGCATTGTAAAGCGTGCTGAGCGCTTCGGGATTGAGAGCCTTCATCTGCGCTAACAGGTCCTTGGCTTTCTCGCGCGCACTCTCATGCTCGAACGGACACAGTTTGCTTTGCTTCTCGTACCCGCGCATCTGCGCATAAGCGATGATGTCGGCTTCGGGAATCAGACATAACGGACGGATGATACGCAGCGGCATCTTATCTAATTGCAACATGGGCGGCATCGTAGCGAAGGAACCCGCAAAGACTAAGTTCATCAGCATCGTTTGCACGACGTCGTCTTTATGATGACCAAAAGCGATCTTATTGCATCCCAACTCTTGCGCTACGTTAAACAGCGTCTTCCGCCGGTACCATGCGCATAAAAAACACGGATTGTCGATCTCGCGCGGCGTTCTCCCTTCCCTTAAGGGAGGGGTCGGGGGTAGGCTGATATCCCTCACCACGAGCGGCACATCTGCTTGGCGGCAGAAATCCTCCAAATAGGACAGATCGCTATGGTAATCGCGTTCTTTCACACGCACATGAAGGGCTGTCACGCGAAAACGCGGCTTGTATATCTGCGCTCGTTTGCCTAACAACTCCGTCAGCAGCAACGAGTCTTTCCCTCCGCTCAAACCAATCAATATATGGTCCCCCTCTTCGATGAGTTGGTACCCCGCGCACGCTTCATGAAAGAACTTCGTCAACCGCGTTCGTTGCTTCTCTATCGCTATCTGCTCCTGCGTCTTCTCCATGTATGTCTTCCGGTGTCTCAATTTGAGACTGCAAAATTAGTACTTTTTTTTGAAATACGCAAGAAAAGAAAAAAAAATCTTGTATATGTCGAAAAAAAGCAGTATTTTTGCACCGGCAAAAATGTTTGAATTATGAAAGAGTTGAAATGTCCGAAATGCGGAAATGTGTTTACGGTGGACGAGAGTGACTATGCGGCTTTGTTAGGTCAGGTGAAGAACGCGGAGTTTGAACGCGAGTTGACGCGTCGTGTTCAGGAACTGGAGCAGACGCAGAAAGTGCGTGAGCAGGCGGAGGCCGTTCGCCGTAAGGCGGAAGAACAGGCGGCGCAGAACCAGCTGCAGATGCAGTTGCAGGCCTTGCAGGCACAAGTGCAGCAGGCCGAACAAGCGAAGCAGTTAGCGGTCGCTCAGGTTAGGCAGCAGGCCACCGAGGCATATATGAAGAAAGAGCAGGAGTTGGCGCAAGTGAAGACGCAGATGGATGCCCGGTTGAAAGCGGCTCAGGACCAGATTGCGTACTACAAAGATATGAAACTGCGCATGAGCACGAAGATGGTAGGCGAGAGCCTGGAGATCCATTGTTCCACGCTCTTTAACCAGTTGCTGCGCCCGCTGATGCCTTATGCGTATTTTGAGAAAGACAACGAGGTCGTTGAGGGTACGAAAGGCGATTTCGTCTTCCGCGACAAGTCCGAAGATGGGGTAGAGTATATCTCTATCATGTTTGAGATGAAGAACGAGAACGACGAGACCGCCACCAAGCATAAGAATGAAGATTTCCTTGCCAAACTGGATGCCGACCGCAAGAAGAAAAACTGCGAGTATGCCGTTTTGGTATCGATGCTCGAACCCGATAGCGAACTCTACAACGGCGGTATTGTCGATATGAGTCATCGTTTCGAGAAGATGTACGTCATTCGTCCGTCCTTCTTCATTCCGCTGATTACGCTGCTTTGCCAAACGAGCAAGAAGAGCTTGGATGCCAAACGAGAGTTGGCTTTGGTGAAAGCACAGCAGGTGGACGTGACGAATTTCGAAGAGAAACTGACGACCTTCAAGGACGCTTTCGGACGTAACGTACGCCTCGCTAACGAGCGTTTCTCCGATGCAATAGACGAGATAGACAAGACGATTGCGCACCTGACGAAGGTACGCGAGAACCTCGTCAAGTCCGGCGATAACCTCAACCTCGCGGATAAGAAACTGCAGGAGGTGACCATCAAACGTCTCACTGCCGGCAACCCCACCATGAAAGCCAAGTTCGACGAACTGAATACAAAGTGATTTAGGATAGTATGATTCTGTATTTCTCTGCAACAGGAAACAGCCTCGCCCCCTAAAGCGGCCTATTCCTGCCTATTCCGGCATAAAATTCCGCCCCGCGATACGATTTCTGCAAATAAATTTGCATAATTCATAAAAATGCAGTACCTTTGCGGCGATTTTAATTAGCATAGGTATGTACCACGGAGGACCTTGACATGCCTAACGAAATGCATATAATAACTCAACAACCTAAAAACCTTATGGTGTATAGGCAAACCGTAGCAAACCATGAAAAAAATCTCCTCTTTGTTATTCGCAGTGCTCTTATCACTCATGGTCAGGGCGCAAGACTCTGTGTATCTGTGCGTAGCAGGATACTATAATTTTGGCGAAGCGGTAACTGCCGTGGCGCGTGTATTCCAAGACACAGCTGCTGCAGACCCACAATATACTGATTATACAATGCAAAAAACGGAGTGGATAAACACTTGGTCGATACCGGCAACCAAAGTCCCTCTAGACAAATTTGTGCAATTCCGCATTCACATAACCGCAACCGGCGAATGCTATGATAGAAGCGGCTACAACAAACGCGAAAGCAGCGAGCAGAATGCGTTTAATATCAGTAAGTTCTGCAATGTGGACGGCGTTTTTGAGTGGGAGTCAGAAGGTTATGGTTGGTGGTCTTCGT
>SAMEA3663047__coassemble_127_pt1 | contig 30110 bp, 13 predicted proteins | sample SAMEA3663047__metabat2_low_PE_014 | metagenome-assembled genome bin SAMEA3663047 (sample SAMEA3663047) | pig gut metagenome | biome: pig gut; feature: pig-associated habitat; material: faeces | place: France | collected 2012 | reverse complement strand
GCGGTACAATCAGCGGTACGCAATATGGAGTGTTGACCAATGGCGGTTCGGCTACGATTGAGAAACTGGCGGTTATCTCCGGCGGTACGAAAGCGCTGAACAACGTCAACGGTACGCTTACGGTAAATAACGGTAAGTTTGCCGATCCGTCCAAATTCGCCATTGGTGAGATTACCTTCAAGTCGGCTTATTTCAAAGCTGATGCATCAGACCTTGCTACTACGTACGAGAAGCAGCAATGGCGCAACACAGCCGGACCGGAGTATCGCGAGGGATATGAGTTCTTTGTAGGCGATCAGGCAGCGGCACAGGCATCCAATGTTAGCGTATGTCGTATCGGTAAGACCTCCTATGCTTCGCTGGATGAGGCGCTTGCCTATGCCAACAACCACCTCTCCGAAGAAGTGATTATCATCATGGAAAATGACTATACGCTAAAGGCGGGTTATTATACCATCCCGGCGAATGCTACGTTGATAGTGCCGATGAGCGATGATCAGGAGACGGCTAATCCTGTAGTGCCGCGTGAGACAAATCTGGGCTCTACGCCGAAATCCTTCCGTCGTTTGACCTTGGAGTCCGGCGTGAACATGACCGTTCTCGGTACGGTTGAGGTCACCGGTATGCAGCATGGTTCAGGCGAGCAGATGGGTGTGCCGGGAGGCAACTACGGTCATCTGATTTTGAAGCCGGGCAGTCATGTTACGTTGAGCAGCGGTCCGGTACTCCGCGCATGGGGATTCGTTACCGGCGACGGAACGCAGGATGCAGAAGGCAACTACCTCTCCGGTGAGATTGATGCGCGTCGTGGCTCAACAGTGCGCGAGATGTTCCAGATGGGAGACTGGAAAGGTGGAGATATATCCTTTACGATTGCGATGGAAATGCCTGATCCGTCCATGCCCAACTATCGTGATCTGACCCACCTCTTCCCGATATATACCTATTTTATCCAGAATGTGGAGTCTCCGGTGAAATATCACCCGGGTTCGGCGCTTATCTGCGCTACTTCGGTCAATGTGGCAAGTAGCATCAATGCTTACGCCAATGATATCAAGGTGGTAGGCAAAGAAGGCGAAGCGGCTATGTTCCTTATGGACGAGATGGCGGACGCGGAGAACACTTGGGTACGCAAATACTATGATGCGAAAAAAGACCAGCAGGTATATGAGGTCAATAGTGGAGCTAAGCTTGGTTCGGTAGTAATCGACCTCGGCGAAGTACCGGGGACTATGTTCGGCGGATCAGGTACAATGAAACTCATGCTCGACTCTCGTAGTTTCGTGCTTCCGCTGACCAACAACTTCAAAATCCACTTGCTGAGCGGATATATGGAGTTCACGCAGAGTACTTCCTGTCTGCCGGGTATGGAAGTGGAAGTGGATAAGGAATCGGAAGTGGCATTGGTAAATAACCGTACACCGGGCGTAGCGCAAGGCGCACTCTATCTCTATGATGCCGACCAATGGAGTTTTACCAATCCGGACAATGAAAAAACTGGAGGTTATGTAGGCAATTCCGGTAAGTTCGGCGCTATCGTCCGCTATTCGGCTACGCTGGATAGACAACCGACGGTTCGTGACATCAGTTCGCCGGAGGCTATCGGAGATGCCAAACTGATTGTACATGGTACTTTCCGGTCGGGTGATGACTGCTCTGTCTATACCTCGTGGTCCAAAGATTTGTCCACGATGGGGCTGAAAGAAGACGGCACAGGTGGCGCATCTATCATCTCTACCAACGAGGATGCAGGTACCTTTATCTTTGATGCCGATGCACCTGCTTTCGATGGTATGCGTTTTGAAGGAGAAGATATCGTTGGCTTTGGACCGAACGTTATTTTTAATTATGACCATAATAATTATAATTTGGACACGTATCCTCTACAAATTCAGACGGTTCTGGGTTCAACGGAAAGAGTCTATGGTTTTGAGCTCTGTACGCTTGCCAAACTGAAAAATGCCGACGGTACATTCGTGGAGACAGATAGTACGAAGGCGGGTACATCTTACTGCTATATGAATGACCGTTGGACTACGATGCAGGTGGCTGAGGAGCATGAATGCTTCATGAAGGATAACTACGGAACATTCTATGCGAAGCCGGCTGAGTATGTGGCGGTCAACGCGACATGGGATGGCGATAAGATGGTGGGCAACGACGACCATACCTATAGCGACAAAGATGGAGCCGGACGACTCTTTATCTTAATGGATAACTGTCAATGGTGGGAAGTTGAGAAAAAAGACAACCTCTACCATTGTATCCACCCCAATAATGACACCTATTATTATTGGGATGATGATAACAAGGAATGGAAAGAGCAACGCTTCACGATCACATGGCTCAACTGGAATGGCGATACTATCAAATCGTATACCTATGATCCGAATACCGGTGAACCGGAAGAAGTGCCTTATAGCGTGACCTATGGAACGCAAGCCGAGTTCTTAGGCTCGAACCCGACGCGTGAACCGAACATCGACTATACCTATGACTTCACAGGATGGACTCCTGCGTTAGGAAAAGTAACGAGCGATGTGACCTATACCGCTACGTATAGCAAACAACCGCGCAAATATACCATCATCTTTACAACCGAGATCGAACGTCAGTTCTTGACACATAACGAACTGCCGGTATGCGAAAATGTACCGACCAAGACGGGCTTCACGCTCCAATGGGAACCGGCTCTGGCTGCGGTAACGAGAGATACCACCTATCGTGCTACATGGCTCGAAGAACCGCCTACAGAGTATGAGATTACCTTCTTCGATTACGATGGTGCATCTGTGCTTCAGCAAAGTAATGTTGCCGTTGGCGCAATGCCGGAATACACTGGACCTACTCCGACAGGCAAGGCAACGTGGGCTGAAGAACAAGATAACAAAGAGTTCACCTATGTCTTCGACCACTGGTCGCCTTCGCCGGAGGCAGTATCGGCAACCAGCATCAAGTCCTACACGGCAGTGTACGAAGAGGTAGCTAAGACCTATGAGATAAAATACTATAAAGAGGATGGAACGACCCTGATCTCTTCTGAAAATCTTACCTATGGCGCTACTCCGACTCCTCCGGCAGTAACGAAAGAAGGTCCGGAGGAAGGTCATACCTATACGTTGGTATGGAAGACCTTGAATGAAGCAGGAACTATCCAAACGGTACAAGGTGAAGCATCCTATAAGCCGACTTATCTGGATGTAGTGAACCGCTATACTGTTACGCTCCGTTCGAATATTCCGGGTGCATGTACGCTTACTGGCGCAGGTACCTATGATTATAATACTATGGTATCGATCTCTGCAACCCCGGCAGAGGGCTATGAGTTTGTTAGATGGCAAGAGACGAGTAGTACTTCCGCTTCTCTTGAGCCGCAGGCTCTCACGGCAGATATTACCCTCACGGCAAAGCTGCGTATGGCTTCGTTGCCGGACCTGCCCGTGGGCATAGATGCTGAAGAAACTGTAGATACGCCTACTGATTATAATGACGTCACGATCACGTCCAATGGTATAAATCGGTCCGGACAGATCATCAATGCCAATAATATTATTCTTCATGGCAATGCGGACTTCGTGCTGCTAAAATCGATGGAGCGTCTCCATTGGTATGACGTAGCTGTACCATGGAGAGTGGATGCTACGAACGGTATCTTCCTGGATGGATCCGCTACGCCGGCAGTCTTGGGCTCCGATATCGATCTCTATTACTACGACGGCTCCGTACGTGCTACGCAGGGTAAGGTGGACGCATGCTGGATCCCGGTAAAAGATCAATCTCAGAAAGTTCTTGAGCCGGGTCGCGCATATCTCTTTATCCTGTATAATACTGCGGTTGATCAAGTTACCTTCCGCAAGCAAGACGGCGCATCGCTGCTGACTACCGAGACGAGTGTTGCGCAGTATGACCAGACTACGGGTTATCCCGCGGATGCAGGATGGAATGGAATCGCTAACCCCTCGCTCTTTAAGGCTTACCTGAATGCAGGTACAACAGTAGCGCAGACCATTAATGCTGCCGGAGACGGATATGAGGCAATCAGTGCAGATTCGTATCTTGTAGTAGGTCAGCCGATCTACGTACAAGTAGCGGCTCCGAAGAGTCCTGTTGAGGCAAATCATAATAGCTACGCGGCACCTGTGCGCCGTATGAACGCATCGGCAGATCCTGCGCGCTACCAACTGACGATCACCGCCGAGGGCGCTAACCGCCATGCGGATCGCCTGTTCGTTCAGCTGGACGAGGAGAAAGAGGAGAATACCTACGTGATCGGTAAGGACCTCGCTAAGTTCGGAACGAGCACGAGTTCGGCACAGATGTGGATTGACCGCTACGATGCGAAACTCTGTCTCAATACCGTAGCTCCGCAAGGCGACGCAACCTCCTTCCCGATGACCCTCTCCGCTCCGAAGGCAGGCGAATACACGATTGCCATCGAGCGCGAGGTATCGACGGATGCGTACGAACTCTACCTCACTTACGACGGTACGGCTATCTGGAACCTCTCTGAGAGTGCTTATACGACTAACCTGAACCAGGGTACGGATGCCCGCTACGGCTTGCGTATCGTGGCTCGTACGCCGCAGATATGTACCGGCGTGGACGAAGCGGTTGTGGATGCACAAGGCGCTACCCGCAAAGTGCTCGTAAATGAGAAGGTATTCATCATCCGTGGCAATGAGGTTTATACCATCGATGGACAATTAGTTAAATAATGTTCGTAATACCGTAATTACGAATCACGAAAATAATTGGCTTTATGGAAAAGAAAATATATAATGCGCCTCTCATTGAGGTATCGAAAATCGTAGCAAATGGCATGGTATTAGCCGTAAGTCCGGGAATACCTCCATTCCCACATCCGGCTCCTTCCCGCGGCGCATCGCCTATTGAGTAATCTTTCAAAGCAGATTACCATGCGTTGGATGCATACGATAATCAGCTTGGCTATCCTGTCCCTTTCCGTCATGGCGAAGGGACAGGACTCGCTTTCTGTAGCCGAGCGGAATGCCGCGCAAGGATTCAATGATACCATCGACCGTCTCGCCCGCACTGAGAAATTAAACCCTTCGTAATCCCGAATCCCGAATAACGTCATTACGTCATCCCGTCATCCCGAAAAAACATCATCATTAACCCCTTAAATAAATCTCTTATGAAAATAGGCACTGCCGGTTATTATTGGTTAGATACATGGATCCTTGCGAATGTCATCCAGCTCGCGACCCAGGACTTCTGCAAAACTTTTCTCAATCTGCAGAACGATCCCTGCGGACGGCAGTTTGACCAGATGACGCAGGCGGCACGTTCCTGTACTGCCAATATTGCTGAGGGTAATTCGCGCCACTATACTTCCCGCGAGACGGAGATGAAACTGACCGATGTCGCGCGTGCCAGCCTCTCCGAACTGGCGAATGATTATATCAACTGGCTCCTCCAATCCGATCAGTTACCGTGGTCGAATCAATCATCGGAATATATCTCCATCGCCACTCTGCCTTTGGACTCTCCCGAATACAAGGACGATGTCCAGTATCAGAGCTCGCAACATGTCCTGCTGCAAAAGCATAAGTTCGATCCCTGGCTCAAGACGACCGATTCCATGCAGGCTGCACGGTGCATTTTGGTACTCTGCAACCGCTTGACAGCCATGCTTAATAAGCAGATAGAGAAACAGTTATCATCCTTCACGGAGGAGGGTGGTTTTACCGAAGCGCTTACTGCCGAACGCCTCAAACAACGCACTGCCGACAGCCTCTCCGAGGATGCTCCGCAATGCCCCGTTTGTGGTAAACCGATGCTCAAAAAGATGGCGAAGAAAGGCCTTAACTCCGGCAAACCCTTCTGGAGCTGCAGCGACTATCCCAACTGCACCGGCACCCGAAAATTTGAACAGAAATAATTTGTCGTAATCCCGTAATTACGAATTACGTCATAACGATCTTTCCCCTTCGTGATTACGATATTCCCCTTTCGTCATTACGTCATTACGTCATCCCGTCACCCCCCCACGCCCATGCACCTATTAGATAACTATATCATCTCCCCTTCTACCCGCTACGAGTCCCATCGGCTCATCTATACGGCCGCAGATAGCGACCCCATCGAGCTGCGCGGTATCCTCGCTGCGGCGCTTTTCTGCGCCTTTATTATCGATACCGACGAAGGCGATCGGCGTGAACTGGCTTTGGATACCGATGAGCAACGAGAAGCATGGTTCAAAGCCTACGAACGAGAGGTGCGTCGTGACGACTGGGGATATCTCTCGGCCGAGATTTCCCAACTGAGAGATAACTACGTTCAATTGGCGGTGGATTCAATTACCCTCCATGATATCTGTCCCAATAAACGCCTGCTTGAACTGGCGATGGAGCTCACCGTGACGTACATGCAGCATCTCGTTCTGGAAATCTACCGCGATCATATATGGGAAGTTATGCCCTGGGAAATGCCTTTCCCGCAATGGCTCATTGATGCAGCCCGCGTCGAGACGCGTCGGCAACGGTTCCTCCATATCGATTGGACCGATGCCCCAACAGTGGATTTTCTCGCCAATAACCTATCACCCGGAGCGTCTTCCCGACGGAACGGGAAGAGCGGCCTCCGCCGAGAAGGGCTATCACCAATCGAACCTCCTACTTTCTTTTTTGAGGGCGAGAAAGCCGCCGACATCATGGAGCGCTATCTCCAATGGCTCTCCGATGAATACGTGACTATGAAGCAGGAAATACCCGGGGCAAAAATCACTTCTGCCGACCGCAAATATATCTTTTCGCAGGAAACCGATTGGGCTTTCTTGGCCGATCAGATAGCTTCTCTTTCGCAAGCGGAGCAAAGCGAATGGACCCGATGGCAACAGGAGTGGACAAGGTTTCTTTCCGATCGACTCTTGCCCAAGAAAGAAATTCGCTTCTGGGCGGAAGATGTGCCGGAAGAGGTGCAGAATCATCTGCTCTACCATCTCCAACTCATGGAGCAACATCCTGCCCATTTCCGGGATCTCACGACCGCTGTCTATGCCATGCGCCAACTCGGCTAAATGCTCGGATAAGGACATCCGCCAATGGCTAAGCGAGCATCTCAAACTCAATTATACCGAGCGCAACAACGCCTCGCAGTTCCGACGCGCTATGCGCGAACATGGACGCTATACGCCGGAAGTACGAGACGAAGTCATGCTCCTCGAGACTATGGGATTCTTCCGCTTTCAAGTTCCCGCAGAAGAATAACCCGCACAAAATTCGGAAACATCGTCACCCGCTTGGGATCCAATATCGGATCCGGCTGACCTTTCAACTGCGCATTCCATCGTGCGCGTAACTCCCCGTATCTCGGGTGCGATGTATCCTTGATAATCACGCTCGCACCCCGACAGGCTTCCTTCCATTTCTGTGCCTGGACCTCCTCGGCGCCTCGCTTGGGATGACGCGTGTAATCGCGTTTCTCCTTAAAATAAATCTCCTGAGGACCATATTTGATGATGGTCCCGTCATCTGCTCGGTATTCTTTCAACCGCGTTACCACTTTCGAGGATCGTTTCAATTTGCCGCGCAGCAAATCAATGCCTACGCTAAGTTCTGCTTGTGCCATATTTGCTTACAATCGTTAGTTATAATTTAGTAATAAGTTTGAAATTTGTTGGATATTTGTTCGATATCTTCGGTACGACTACCTAACATCCACCTGACATCACTTTATGCAATCATTACTATCCACTATATATTTTTTTGGGATAATTTTGGATAATTTTGGACCGATATAGAAAATGTGGACTGATAACAATAATTTTTGTCCTGTCGCTATGTCGCTTTGTCACTTTCTCCGTATTTCGCTATATTTCAGCATCTTACGTGCGCCTCGCAAAAGCGACATAGCGACAAAGCGTCATGCTACTTTTCGATATTGACCATGATTCGTCTTTTCAACAATCCCGATTTCTATCCAACTCAGGTTCCATCGCTCTACAGTTCGCTTGGATACTCCTTGTCGTTTTGCCTCTTCTGCTAAATCACCGTGACTATACTCCCCTTTCAACTGCTCAAACAGCACCTTTCTCTGGTCAATCGGCTTAATCTCCGGTACCACATCCTGCGCATCGCCGTCTATCATCCGATACGCACTCGCCATATGCAGTAGCATCTTGTTCCCGATCATCTCCGCCGTCTCATAATCCTCATCCGCACAAAGTATCTTTTCGTTCATTAGTTCCGAATCTGATTCGGTCTGTATTCTGTACTCTGTATTCTGTACTCTGTACTCTGTATTCTGTATTCTCATCGCCGTCAACACCATCGCCATCCGTTCTATCTGTACCGCCATACGCACTACCGCCGAATGGAAGTTCTCTCCTAATAACCCGATCAGCGTCCCGTACTCCCTCTCCAGATGTTCACCCAGTCGCTCTTTCTGCGCGTCGGTCAAACTCCATTCGCGCTCACCTGCGTTCATTAATTGTTCGTACGTACGTAGCAACCGCTGACCCACGATCCTCGGAATAACGCTCTGTCCGCCTTTCGACGAGACATAGCGCTTGTCAAACGGATTTGTGCCGCGAATGACTACTGTCAGCAAACGACTGAAATATCCGTTTTCCACACTCGGAACAAGCGCTTTGTATTGCCCGAACGTACCGGTCAGCAGCATACTCAGCCGCGGATTCTTGATCTCTGACGCACCTTTGACGCGATTGCGGGAAATCGGTTCATGTTCCGCTGCTTTACGCAAGGCTGTGTTGTAGTTCGCCGCGGAATTCTTCCAGATATCCGTAATCACGCTGCCCTCGCTCTCGTGCATGTAACCGCAACCGCCTTGCTCTTCTATCGCTTTGTAAAAAGCCGGCAACGTACTATCGCCCGCTATCAGCATCGGATACTGCTCGTCGATCACACGTACCATCTCCAGCGCCTGGTTCGCGATACCTTTACCGCTCGCCGCGGCTGCTAAGATGAAGCATTGCAAATTGGCATAATACTTCTTGCCGGTCGGCCCGTACGTGAAAAAAAGATTAGGTACGCACGCGCTTGCTGCTGCAAGCGTTGCCATCAAAATGATGTCTTGTTCTTCCGGCGTAGATGCCAACGAAATCATTTGTTGTACACTCTCAGGAAGTTTGTGCATGTCGAGATGTTCGACGATGCGGAGGTTCTCCTGTTCCTCCGTCAAATTAAGGTTTTTAAGCATAATGTTAATGGTTTGGTTTGGATTAGTAAATAAATTGAAATAAACTCTTTTGAAGGCTTTAGTGCTCTGCGCTTTCCGGTTATTGTGGCCAAAACTCCTCGCAAGCAAGCTTTCGGATAGTTTTTATCTTATTTTATGTTCTTTTTACTTTGAGCGAAGCGGTCTTTTTACTTTTTACTTTTTTTATAGAAATTTACTGCAATATAAGCGGCTGTGCAACCTCTTTCGCTATCTCCCCGTCTCTCTGTGTTAACCCCCTGCAACAGCAAAGCACCATCTATCCCTTTGTATTTCAGCGCCTTACAAAACCCTATTTCCGCGCTGTCACCTTTTTTTTACTTATGTAAGAAATACCATTTTGCCACCCAAACATGACAATTTGGCATTATTTTTTGCTTTTATGTAATAAAAGTTTGTGTATATGAAAAAAAAGCACTAATTTTGCGCCGCTTTTTGTAGGCGCATGTGCCCGTACGCATATACGCGGGAGAGAGGGGTCAAAAATAACAACGATAATTAAGATACAAAAAAGATATGAGTAATCAACAAAATAGCATAATGCCTTTGCCACAGCAATTTATTGCTGACATCCGGCAGATTATCGCCTCGGCTCGTACTAATGCGATACGGAGTGTGGATTTTTGTCGTGTGCAGATGTATTGGAATCTTGGTAAACGAATCCTTGAAGAGGAGCAACAAGGTAAGGCTCGTGCTGATTATGGTACATATCTTATCCGCAATCTGGCAAAAGAGATCGACCCCGAATATGGTAGCGGTTTCGGAGAGCGTCAGTTAAAGTTCTGCCGTCAATTTTATCGTGAATATCCAATTGTGAACACACTGCGTTCCCAATTAAACTGGAGCCAATACCGCATGCTTATTCAGATACCCGATCACGACAAACGCGAGTATTACGAATTAGAGGCTGTAAACAATGCCTGGACGGGACGCGAACTGCAACGGCAGATTGACTCGATGCTGTACGAGCGTCTGCTGATGAGCAATGATAAAGAGGCAGTGCTGGCGGTGGCCCGAAAAGAGAGAATTCCCGAGTCGCCTATGGAGATAATAAAGCAACCGACAGTGTTGGAGTTCTTGGGACTGAAACGTGAGGCTGCGTATTATGAGAAAGATTTGGAGCAGGCTATTATCACCCATATCGCGGATTTTATGCTTGAGTTTGGAAAAGGCTTTTCGTTTGTAGCACGTCAAAAGCGTATTTTGCTTGAAGACGATGAGTTTTTTGCGGACTTGGTGTTTTATAACCGGTTATTGCGGTGCTTTGTGATAGTAGAACTGAAAACCGGAGAACTGACTCATCAGGATTTAGGTCAATTGCAGATGTATGTCAATTACTATGACCGAAACGAAAAACTTCCCGAGGAGAATCCGACAATAGGCATACTTCTGTGTTCAAGAAAAAATGACACATTGGTGCGGACTACATTGCCCGAAGACAATACAACAATTCTTGCAAGTGAGTATCAGCTCTACTTGCCGACAGAGGAGCAGTTGATAAATGAGATAGATGAAGTGAAAAGTAATTTTAACAAAGACGATAAATAACAACGGATATATGAAGCAAAAAGATATGAGGACAAATTCATTAAACAACTCATTTAGTCTGTTGAATTACAAAAACCTAAACAGTATTGGACGATACGTGGCGACAATCGCCGTTGTTCTTTGTCTCGCATTCTGTAATGTAGGTGTGGTAAGCGCAGATGATTATAATACGAGGCTGCAAGGATCAGCGACTGATGGGGGAAGTGTTTTCGTAGCAAGTACGTGTTGTACTATACCTTCCTATACGCCTGGTATGAAAATTGAACAAAAAGCAGATGGTAAAGGGGAATATACCACGTACTATGTATGGGCTGTGCCTAAGGCAGGATACTATTGGAGTGGCTGGGCGCTTGGGAATAGCACCAAAACAGATGCCGATATAAATGCTGAATCACCACACACTGCAACGGCTCAAAGTGTCACTTGTCGTGCGCCCAACGGTACAAGTAGCACGTACTATGATGAGCGTACAGGACGCAAAGTTTTGGGTATTGGAACCTACCATTACTGGACAAACTATTCTATTCAAGCCAACTTCGCGGCGATAAAGGTGAATTCTTACGTCAGACATGATAATCTCGAGCCTAAGAGTTATAGTAATACCGCTCCTTGTCCCGGGTCGGCAACTTTTACGCTGGATCATACCGCAGATACAAGTGACCTGAATATTACACTCACTCCGGCTGATGGTAATTCTGGCAAGTTCGAAATAGTAGATAAGAAGGTTGATGATAAGACCGTTACGGTGAATTATACTTTTACGGGAAATAACACCAATTACGGTGGTGCAAATCGTAATAATTCCGCGGTACTTCTGGTGGAGTCGAAGGGAGATAAGGGTAATGGTGATAGTTGCAAGGTTGAGGCCAATTTCCCCGCGTTGGCTTTTGTCGGCGTGAAAGCTACAGATGTATATGCTACTCAGGGCGAGTCTGGCAAAACGGGTTCGGCGACTTTTACCTATAACTATGGTGCCAAAGATGACTTCCCGAACGCTCCAACCTTGACACATGTAAGCGGAACCGGTACATTGGCAATGACTGGCTATACGGTAACGCCTAATCCCTCGGATGGAACCTGCAAGGTAAAGGTTGATTATGAGTTCAATACTAACAATGCTAACAATGGCGTAGATACCACGAAAGCGACCTTGACCCTTACCGCGGCGAATGATGTTGCACGCTCGGTAACGATCACCGGTCATTCGGAGAAATTGGCAACAGACGATGCAAAGGTCATTGCGGCGGATGGAACAACTGTTATTTATCAAGGCAACTGGGCTACGGCTTGGACGAAAGCCAATACGGTGGCTAATGCCGGTTGTACGCTCTACTTATTGCGCGATGTAGGCGGATTAACTGCTTATCAGGAAGTGAAAAACACCTTTACCTTGGACTTAAACGGAAATGTGCTATCCGGGAAACGCAGTGGAACGCTAATTTATCTCAATACTTCCGGAACGACGCTTACTATTAAGGATAGCAAAACCGGCGGTAAAATTCAGCATATCAATAACGAATATGCAGGAACTCCTTACTGCGTGAATATAACGAAAGGTAGTCTCGTGTTGGAAAGCGGAACTTTGTATTGCGAGAATCAGGGCGCATCAGGTAGGAAAGCCGGAGGTGTTATATGTAAGCCTGGTACGACCTTTACTATGAATGGTGGTAAAATCGATGTGTGGGGATATAATGGCGCGTATGGTGTCAGTCAGGAATCGGATAAGAATGATAACACAATATTTAACATGAACGGAGGTGAGATATCAGTTTTGGGCTATTCTGAAATCTATGGTATCTCAGCGGCAGGTAAAGTGAATATCAATGACGGTACAATCAATGTTACCGCCACTTATAACAACTGCCGTGGTATAACATTAACTGCATCAGCAAATGCAACAGCAGCTAACTGTTACTATGGGCAATTGAATATGACGGGCGGTACCATCAACTCTACTTGTACCGCCAATGCAGACGGAACAAGGAATGCCTATGGTATAGTATTGGAAGGTTCCTATACTGCTTCTATGGGAACAGGTGTTGCTACTGATGGATCGCATGCCAATAAAGCAGCTGCAACCGGAACAATTGAGAATGCCACGATCAATGTTTCTACATTAGGTCGTTACGCGTATGGTGTGCTTGCTAATGGTAGTTATCAGTCAAAGACGAATCATTACGATGTGATTCAGATAAAGAATACCAAGATTGACGTAACATCGCAATACTACTATACCTATGGTGTGTACGCAAACTGCGATATTAACACCACCAATGGCGGTATTTATGCTGCAAATATCGAATTGACGAATTGTGATGTTACAGCCACTACTACCAAATATCACACAGCATATTGTGTTTATGCCAATGCAAAATCAGCAACGGTGTTTAAAGATGTTCAGCCTAATTATTACGGAGAGTATGCTGTAGGGGCAAAGGTAACTATAAACAGCGGAAATTATGAAGCTACAGCTGGAACTACAAATGCGTATGCGGTCGCTTCTGCTACACGTGCAAGAACTATATATGATTCGGAAACATCGGTATATGCAGATAGAAAATTAGGCGGAAATGCAGTGGCATATCCAGAGTTGATAATTCATGGAGGAACATTTGTCGGGCATGCCTTAGGAGTGAACAGCGACAGGCACGCCAGAGCAGTATCTTCAGGAGGAAATACAACTATTGACGGAGGTACTTTCAGAGCAGTCTCCGAAGGTAGATTTGCAAGATGTATATATGGCGTAGCGGGAAAACTGAATATAACCAATGCTACTATTGATGCTACTGCAAATGGCAGGTATGCAGCTACCAATATGGCGAGTGAAGCTACCGGAGTTTATGGAGATGTTACGATTCAAACTCCAACGGGCTTTACAGAATATTGCGATATTACTCTGAATAACTGTAATATATCCGCCAACACTGTTAGAGGAAATACCGCGTACGGCGTATTTCTTAATTGTACAAGTCGTCCGTTCACGGAGTTATATTTGCGATTAGATTCTATCAACAATGGTTGGACACATAAGGATGATGGGTCGGGTTCTTATGATTTGTATAAAGTCATTTATCCAAGGGGAGACCGCTCGGTTGCTGCAAAAGCAACTATCAATGGCGGTACGATAAAGGCAAAGACTGATTCTTTAGCATTCGCGTATGGCGTTTATGTTGCAGGTCCTACATTTGGGCACTATGGTGGGTCGTCTGCTGCTTGTGAACTAATCGCAAAAAATGTAACTATAGAAGTAAATACAGAAACATCATCGGCTTATGGAATTATAACTGCTGGTCCTGCTACGATAGATAATGTTACAGCTACTATTAAAGCAAAGACAACGACAGCATGTGGTATTCAATCTAACTATGGCAAGACAACAATTACAAATACTAAACTGGATGTAACAGCAGGAACAGGAACTGCTTATGGATATTATGGGCAAGTGGGTATTTCTTCAAACACTTCAGCCACCACTAAAGTTATTCCGGCCGGTGGTCCTACTGTAACGATTATTCCTGCGTATAACTATGTACAGATACGAGAATCTGAGGCAGAACTTGGTGTCGGTAATGTTTTTGATGTAAAGACAACCACAAACAATACCGCTTACGGTATTTTTCTGAATGCCTCTAAAGCCAATTGGAATACTGATGCATATAATAATGCCAAAGGCGAATATGCATACGCAGCCAAAGCTACTATTAACGGCGGTAAATATACCGCTACAGCTTCCGGTACTACAGCTTATGCCGCCGGTGTAGCAGACCCGGTACTGCAAGGAGACGCTACTGCTACTCCTACCTTAATCATCAACGATGGTAAATTCAAAGGTACAGCTGGAGCAGCACCCTTTGCTGATGTGAGTGTGAACGGTGAACCGGGATACTTTGTTCTCAATGGCGGCTACTACGTGAAAGATGAGAACCTCGACAAAAAACTCGGTGAGGGCATGAACAAGGTGGCTGTCCAATCCAGCACGCCGGAATATACCGAGGGCTACCGTTGGCGCGTGACGGACAATATGACCGGTGAATATGTCTGCAAGATCAAAGAGAACAGCACCTCTTACGCTTCTCTCGAAGAGGCACTACAAGTAGTGAATGCCAAACCTAATAGTACGTGGACTATCATCATGATCGCCAACTACACCCTCGCAAAGGGCGACTACGTGCTGCCGGCGAATACAACACTGCTCATTCCGTACTATTCTACTCAGACTGCCATCAATGGGGCGGCACCGACATATACCTCTCCTGTTAAAAATGTGGAGCAATATGAGGCACCGTCTCCATTATACAAACTGACTTTTGCCAATGGCGTGAATATGTCCGTTTATGGTAAGATAGAGGCAAGTGCCGTAACTTATCTTTCCAACCAAGGATTACTTACTCACGGCACCGGTGTTGTCAGTGGCAAGTACGGATGGCTGTACTTGAATGAAGGTTCGCATATCGACCTTGAAAACGGTTCAGCCTTGTATGCGTGGGGCTATGTAACAGGTAAGGGCGAGATAAACGCCAAAAACGGATCCACCGTCTATGAGGATTTCCAAATGGGCGACTGGCGTGGAGGTACGGAAGAAAAAGATGTGCAAGGTAATACGAATGGATTGGACAATAAGGGCGTATTCCTCATTACTCATTACTATTACCAAAATATCGAATGTCCTATTACCTATCGTGCCGGAGCACAAGGATTTGCACATGGAGGTACGTATATGTATATGCAGTACGTCGCCGATGATAAAGTTCCTACACAAACGGCTGTTAAGATGATTGGCACAAGCGATGCGATGTTCCTTATGGATCCCGCAACCGCTGGAGAAGATACTTGGGTTCGCAAGGAATATGACGCGGAAACCGACTATGTCAACTGGACGATGAACTCGGGAGCCAAGTTAGGAAGTGTTAGGTTGAAAATGAAGTTGCCTTTCTTAGGACAAATTGACTTGTCTTCTTCTGACTATGTATTGCCTATTACCAGTAACTTCAATATAATTGCCAATGATGGCGAGATACAGATTACCAACCATGTATGCTTCATCCCCGGCTCTAAACTGACTATCAAAAAGGAAGGTACTTTGACCATTCCATCCCCTCAGCGGGTGTTCTTCTACGACCAAGACGATTGGCTCAGTTATGGAGGATACTGGTTCCATCCCTATTATTCACCTTCATGGAAAGTCAATCCTCGTGTGGCAACAATAGGAGATAAATCTAAAATCAAAATGCCGGATGCTGAAGTGTTGGTTGAAGGACTACTCAATGTAGGTGGCGCCATATATACCACCGCCGGCGGTGCTAACATACACTCTACACGCGAGAATGCAGGCAAAGTGAAGTTCGGTGCTGCACCGCCGGATTCAACTGCTGCAACAGGCGAAAAGACAGGAAATACCACCCTCTACCAATGGATAGCCAATGGTCCAAAATATGACGGCAAAGCCCTCTATCCCGCATGGCTCAAGAATGAGAACGGCAAATATTCTACACCGACCAGCGACACCAAAGCAGGCGATACTTGGGTATATATGCAGTCGCTGACCGAAGATACCTACGAATGGACCAAGGCTTCGGAGGACGGCTGTTTCACCGTGCGTTCCACAGGTGACACCAAGACGTATGTACACCCATCCGATTGGGTGGCTGTAGGTGCTGTCAATGCCAATCACGCTTACCCGAGTGAGGACAGTACCCGTATGTTCGTCAATACCGAAGCAGCAAGCACGGACGCAAGTTGCAAATGGTGGGATGTAAATCCGAAACCCGACACGATTGACGGAGTGATCTATTATGTGGCTAACAACGAGAACTTTGATAACTATGGTACGTATTTCTATTGGGACAATGAAACCAGTTATTGGAAACCAAAGAAAATTACTGTGACATGGAAGAACTACGATGGTTCTAAGTTGGATAATGGTACGTATGGTGACGAGTATAATTTCAATACCTCGCCGCAGTTCTATGGTACTAACCCGACAAAAACCAATACGACTGTAGAGAAATACGATTGGATCGGCTGGCGCGATGCGGAGGGTAATATCTACGACAAGAACGCCACCCTGCCACGGGCGACAAGCAACGTGACCTACACGGCGTATTTCAACACCACCAAGTACCAATATACCATCACCTTCAAGAACGATGACAACTCCGACCTCTGGGCGGGACTCGTGGATGCCGGTACGACAGGCGCAGAACTGCAAGCACTGTTTGAGCAGAAATACAACGAGAAGACCGGCAATACAGTTCCTCAGAAAGCCCCGACGGTGAACCAGGTATTTACCTTCACCGGTTGGAACAACCCTCTCGCAACTGTTGAAGCTGCGGCTACCTATGTAGCGCAGTATAGTGAGTCGCTTCGTCAGTATCATGTCATCTTCTACAACTATGACGCTGTGTCGGTATTGTATGAAGCCGATGTGAACTATAACACCGCTCCGACTTACAGTGGCGTAACGCCGTTCCGTGCGAACACATCGGCATTCTCATACGACTGGACAGGATGGAAGCAAGGGGCAACCACCTACGGTACTTCGGATAAGCTGCCGAAAGTGATGGGCGATATATCGTATATCGCTACCTTCGATACGACAGCTCTGAAATACCAAGTCTTCTTCAAACGTCAAGACGGTTCGATTATTGATGCGCCGTTCTTCTCCTACGAAGAGACACCGGATGCCTTCCCTGCTAATCCGACTTTGGCTTCGACCGTCAGCATCGACTACACCTTCCGCGAGTGGTCGCCTGCTACACTTGAGCCCGTAACGGAAGATGGTAAGGTATATACCGCTCTCTTCGATGAGTCGCCACGTCAGTACACCGCGCATTTCGTCAACTATAACGGAGTGTCGCTCAATAAGGATCAGACCATAGACTATAATAAGGTACCTGAGTACACGGGCGCAACACCGTTCAAACCCAACGACGCCCGTAACTCCTACGTGTTCAGCGGTTGGGCATGGGCTGCCGGTGACGGATGGGAAGCAGGCTCAATCGCCGCAGGCGAAGCTTTCCCTGCTATCAAGGGCAACATCACTTTCACCGCGCAATTTACCCCGACACTCCTCCAGCTCGATGCCGGATTCTATGTTGATATCGTAGATGTGAATAATGCAACCAAGAAATTGACCATAAACACCAACGGATGGGCTTCGTCCGGATGGCCGTACACGGTTAATGAGGTGGTATATGAGAAGGGTAATCGTGAGGCGGATCGTACACTTATTATTCCGTATACCGGCGAGGTCGGTGCGACGTTCGCTATTACGGTAACGAATAAGAATAGTGTCATTGTTAGCAAGCATAACTATATCATTCCGGCAGAGATTACCTCCAGTGTTAACTTGGCTGACCAGCAAATACTATACGTTAAATCCGGCGCTACGCTGACTGTGAATGCCGACAAGACGGTGAAGAATATCTATGTTGCTTCGGGCGCGAAGATGGTAGTCAATAATGGCATAACATTGACAGCTGATACGGTATTCCTGCGTACTACGCCGTGGGCTTCGGCGGAACTGGATCTGAACGGAACGATTACCGGTCAGGTATGTTACACACGTATCATCAGCAAGAAAGATCAGTATTACCAGTTCGCTCTTCCGATGCCGTGTCCTATTGCTGATGTTCGTTTGTCTGACGGAAGCATGCCTGTCTATGGCAACGGTTGGTTGCTCCGTTCGTATAGCGAGCAGCACCGTGCTCAATATGGTTCGGGTGCCGATATTGACAACTGGGTAACGTTAACCAATGAAGGTGAGGACGTTAACAAGACGATCCAAGGCTGCGTAGGCTATGAGATGTTCTCCAACTCGGGTTACTACCGAGAGTACTACTTCCCGGTAGCCCATACCGGTTTGTCAGACCGTGTAGCGGTGACCCGCACTACGGATGCTACTGTTGGCGCTGCGCAAGAAGGATGGAACATCATTGTTTCGCCGCTGATGCGTGCATATACCCAGTCTCCCGCACCGGAAGGTATGACGGTAAGCTGGCTGCAGCAGGACGGCTCATACTGGCAATTGCCTGTAGAGGAAATCAAACCCGCTATTCCGTTCTCATATCAGGCAACTGAAACGGGTTATATAACCTTTGGCGAAAACATAGGCTTGTCCGCTTTGGCTCCTCGTCGTGTGACGGCATCCGAAGAGCAGGTACGTATCCAATGGCTGCAACTGGATGTAGAAGCAGCAGACGGCAAGACGGACCAGACCAGTATCTATTCGCACCCGACGCGGTATGAACAGACATACAAGACTGGTATTGATGTAGAGAAACAGTCGCTTTCCGCCTCGCGCGCGTTACTATATAGTTCGCACGCGTATGGAGAGATGGCCTTCGCCGGTGTGGCTGACGAACTGCTTGAGCAAGGCGTAGCCCTGACGGTTTATAGCCCGAAGGCGCAAGAGTTGACGATATCGATGCGCAAGAACGAGTGGCTCAACCGTATGACCTTCGTATGGCTCATTGATAAGGCTACCGGAGCGCAGATTGACCTGCTTGAATCGGATTATAGCTTCAGTGCTGAGGCTGGTACTACGGCCGGACGATTCATCCTCATGGGTGCCTTCTTTGCGCCGCAGATTACGACCGACAATGGTACGGTTCAGGGCGATGAGGACATCAAAGCAAAGAAGTTCATTTATAAGGATAAGATGTATATCCAAATTAACGGAGTCATCTATGATGCTACCGGTAAATTGGTAAAATTAATAAGGTATTAGAAAGGTATTAGTTTAGTTTTTAGCCTGTGAAGGTAAAATAGAGATCGGTAATGGATAGTAATGTTCAAACCCCTAAAAGTAGGGCAGTTTTGGTAGGGCTGTGTGCGGTAGCATTGTTCCTATGGACAGTAGCCGTATACGTCACCTACCAAGACGCAAAAATGGCGCGATATAACGTGTCAATCAAACCCGGAGCGGTGAACTACGGGACGCACTCGACGGTAACTATGCCGCCTGTGATGCGCACTTCGTATCGTCACTCAACCCCGATGATTTCGGGCGATGTCGTGCGTGCCTATGCGCATACCGGTCATGCGACGATGCCTATGGCATCCAACGGCTCGAGTTCGGGCTTCCGCATCCATACTACGTCGTCTGCTACCGTGCATTCGATCGGAGGCGGCGGAAGTGCCGGAGGCGGAGGCATGATGAGTTCTATCGGCGGCTCTTCCTCGCGCGGAATCCGCAATAGCGGAGGCTCGGTATCCATGCCGATGTTGGCATTTGCGGCAAGTTCATCAACGGTAAGTAGTGCTTACCCTTCGTCCGGATTAAGCACCCCGGGTATGAAAAAGGTTAAGCCTAATGGTGATGGCGAATACAATGGTGAATATTATAATGGGCAATGGTGGAACGATGACGAAGAGAACTGGGTCGACGAACCGTTTGTAGGTGCTATCCGATATAATGGGGACGTAATGGAACGGTATGACGGTTTGAATTGGGTTCCTGTTAATAACCAAGGCGACCCGGGTGTTCCTGTGGGTGCTACGCCGTGGATCCTTATGCTGTTGCTCGCTGGAGCGTATGCGTTGTACGTGCGAATTAAATCGAGAAAATATACGAATAAATAATGCGTATGAAACGAGTCAATCTATTGATGATGCTGGTGATTGCTGCGATGGGGCTCCATGCGGCTAATCCGGGCGATGCATGTCGCATCGCTATTCCGTTGACGAAGGATTTCTCGGATACGATCCGTAAGGCCGGAATCGAGAAATGGTATTCGGCTACTACGTTTGATCTGCCTTTGGCGGTCGCGTTTGTGCCGGATAATGGAGAGAGTTGCCCCGCGCCGGAGGTGGAGATGGACTTTAGCTGTATCTCCGGATACTACGAGGATAGTATCCTTTGTAGCCTCTTCTGCAAGACAAGCGGTGGTAGTGGTCTCGATTTTAACTTGCCCTATAAGCAAACGCTTACCAAGGGAACTAAGGACGGGAAGTTCGCTTATACGCTTTCCTTGGGTGAGCGTTATCGCGACCTCTTGCTTAGCGTCGGTATCAGCTATAGCGTCACCGTATATGTGAAGGTGAAGTACCAATGCACCGGTGTGTTGACCTTGTTGCCGGATGCTTTTACCGATTGTATGGATGGAGCGAAGTTCATGCATATCGGCGATACGGTGCAGGTAGTGGTAAAAGATAAGAACCGCCATGTCATCGTGCCCTACGTACAATGGCAGGAGGATACCATCATTTATTCGTGGACCGGTTCGCAGCCTTGCCAATTATCCGTAGCTAACACCTGCGATTTTGATCCGACGGATAATACGGATGGTAATATTATTCAATTTAAAACCATTCAGCCGAACGATACGATTAAGACCATGGCAACCTATATCTATGATTGGGTGCATAATCCCGCTTTCCCCAATAAGGCAGGTATGTATTATGCGAAATTCTATAGCGATGCGCCGGGCGTGTTGAAGGTTACCAAAGCCGAGCAGGCTCTTCCTGAAGGGAATGCTACTCTGCTCCGTTATGATAGAACCTATGCTTTGGATGCAAATTCGGAAGAGGTGTTTGCCATCCCTCGTTCGTGGACCCGAGATGTGCAATTTTCGACGCCTACGGCGCATCTGTTCACTATGATGATCGCTACTTCGGCCTCCTTTGACGATGCGGTGATTCTGAAGAAATATGCTTTTGAGAAAACCGCTAACGGACGATGGATTGGAATACTCGGTTCGGAACTGAAGACGTTCTGGAACCAACTGCCGAATGATAAGCATTATCTTTATATCCGCTTCGTTTGTACGGAAGCTACGACAGTTATGCCGGAGCTATGGGCAGTCTCTGCGTGCTATACGAATACGAAAGACCGCGTCTTAGTACCCGGTACTACAAGGACTATTAACAAAGCCTCTTATGACGTATATCGTTTGTCGTATGCAGACTGGGTAGGCGGCGATATGACGATTACCTTCTCGCTTAATAGAAACTGCGAAGTGTATATCGCAGATACTTGTGGTATGAATAAGAGTAAGCCCGATGCCCCTTACTGGTTAAAAAAAGGCATCGCGAAAAGCACCGCTCCGCTCGTAATCGGCGCAAACGAGATAGCTTCATGGAACGATAAAATCAACGAAGAAGGTTGTTTCTATGCTATGCTCTATGCGAACGTAAATGGTACCCGCAAGGTGACCCTGTCTACTAATGCGCCTGCTGAGAAGGATCCTGTTTATCCCGCATCGACGATTGCGGTGGTATGCGATGGAGGCAAAATAGTGGTCAATGTGAGCGAAGCGCAGACGATAACCGTCATCGACGAATTGGGTGCGGAGATGGATAAATGGGATGCTGAACCCGGTACGCCGCACGAGCTCAATTTGACCCCCGGAAACTACACTTTAGCGAGCGAAAAGGAGAAAATTTCGCTAAAATTGTAGAAAAATTGATAGAAATGCATAAATAATTTGGAGGTACGAAAAATTTTTTGTACCTTTGTCGCCAATTTTGTTGTGCACGTATGTGTGTAATATGCGCACGCTGCGTGTGAAGAAAAGAAACGTGAAAGAAAGTTTTCAAAATAATATCCGTTTGCTGGTGGCCCTGCTGATGATGGCGGGGGCGCTTTCTGCATATGCTTACGACGCAGCCGGTACGACGGCGGACCGAGCTACGCGTATCGTGAAGCCTACTATCTTGACCGTCCAGAGCGGAAGCAATTATGTACGTATCGAGCCGGATCATCTGCCGGCTACGATCGTCTATATGTCCGATGATATGTTTGCCCCGATTCCGGCGGCCCTGATGATGAGCGATACGCTGCAGGCTGAGCGCTTGTTCGAGGATTGCCGTATGGGTTGGAAATGGACCATCGGCGAAGAAGAGAATGCCGCGATTGTGGAGATCAAGGCCCACGAGAGCGCGATGATTGATGTCAATCCCTATGTATGCCAAGTGACGTACAGCGATACGACGGCTATGGTTTGCAAGGGTATCGAGTGGAATGGTGCGTGGATCGAGGAGGACGGCGATTATGAGAAGGTGCTCATCAATGCCGCTGGTTGCGATTCCGTTCGTACGCTGCATCTCACGGTGCTTAAGCCTGTCGATCGTGATACGGTAGCCGAGGCATGGGATAGCCTCTTCTGGCAAAATACCTGGTATCGTATCAGCGGCGAGTATCCCAAGCAGATGGAGGACGCGCATCATTGCGAATATACCTATACGCTGAACTTGGCGATTCATACTACCTATCGCGATACGACGCGTGCCGAGGGATGTGAGGTCGTTACGTTCGAGAAGAAAGAGTACGCTGCGGAGGGCATCTATGAGTTAGATACCACGATCCTCCCGAGCGCCGATCGTACCATCCGATATGTGCAAGTCATCTTGGGCAAATGTCCGAAGGATACTACAATCTATTTCTGCGCCGGCCAGAACACCGAGCATATCCAGTATGGCGCGGATGGCTCTATTCTCCGCTATCGTCAATATAATTACACCTCTCCGGCGGATTGGAATTTTATGGAGGGTGTGATCCTCGATACGGAGGAGGGACGTACTTTGGTGGATCTGAACCGCGCTGAGGATAACCTCTATAGCTATTATGTAGCCCAGATGACGCCGGTGAAGAGCATCGTTTGGTCTTTCTGCGCGGCGGACGAATCGAGCTATCGCGTGGTGGAGGCTGAGCAAGAACCGCAATGGTTCGAGGCCGGAGAGATGGCGCTCGTGGTACGATTCCTTTGCGGACAGGCTTACTACGGCGGTTTCTCGACCAATACGCAAGACCTGCCGATGAATCAGGCCGAGACGCAAGGACGTAAAATCCTGATGAACGGGCAAATCATCATTCTGCGTAATGGCGTACGATATACAATTTTAGGTACAAAAATAGATTAAAACTTACTCATGAAAACAAGATTATTCATACTGCCAATGCTACTTGTGGCAGTAAGCGCGATAGCCAAAGAAGGCAATCCGCCGACGAGCGATACCACTTCCTGCGAATGGCAGAAATGGTATTATGATGCCCCGGATTTCTTCTGCGAATGTGAGTATAACTCCATCGCATTCTCCTTCCCTGTAGATACTATCATCTCCGACACCACATGGTGGACCGCTACGGTGGACGACATGCGCAAAGGTATTTCCGCTTATTGGTTCGCAGATTGCTCTGTGACGATGGAGGTATATGCGCTCTGCGTAAGCAATACGCCGACGATTGTGCAGAAGGTGGGAAAAGATAAGATGTGCGAGATGGACGTGGCGGAGATCAATAAGAAACTGGAGGAGATGGAGAACTTATCCTTCCTCACTGCTCTGACCCCGCATATCCGCGTTTATCCGAATAAAGTTGGCGGATCGGGACATGTCTATTGCTATCCGTATAACCAAGGTCCGCATTCGACCTGTGAAAACCCGCTCCCGTTGATTCCCGGTATGACCTATGTATGCGACAAGGCGGAGAATGTATATCGTCTTGAGGCCGCAAAGATGCCTTCCTCGGGCAACACGTTTGTCGTTTGGAAACAGAAAAAGAACGAGCCGGCGGAAGTATGGTTGACCATTGATGAATGCGAGGGAGAAGAAGTGGGTCGCGCAACCTTGTCCGATTCGCTGCATGTATTCCAACCCAATGCCGAGGTGATAAAGGAAGCCAAGACAAGCAAACGGACCTTGTGGCTGCATGTCAAACATGACGAAGGTATCGTAGGACGTCTGGAGTACTACCTGAATCCCAAAGTGGAGGAGTCCGGCTCCTCTGTATCTCGGACTACGTGTCTTGGCAAGACGCAGACGTTTAACCAGCGCAGCTATAGTATCGACACTACCTTTGTTGATACGGTTCGCATCGGTATCGATACGCTGCAGACCACGCCGGTGACCTTCGTCTTTACCCAGCCGGCGGTTACGTATGATACCCTGAAAGTGGATGCTGCAACCCTCAGTAGAGGGTATCGCCATACGGCAACGGGTGTCGTGCTCTTCGAATACGGAGACACCCTCATCGATGTGGTAAAGACCAATACCTGCACCAAGCGATATCTGGTTACCGTCCTGAATCCGGAAGGTCTTGAGACGGTGAACAAAGCGCGCAAAGCACGTAAAATCATAGAGAATGGGCAACTCTTCATCCTTTTGGATGATCGCAAATACAATGTCTTAGGACAACCCATAAACAAAGAATAAACAAACAACGTTAATATTAACAAAATCAATCAATCACATGAAGAAGTTTTTCTTACTTATCATGGCATCGATGATGGCTGTCTCTATGATGGCTGTTGGAACGGGCGATGGTAGTTCAAAGGCAAACGCTATTGAATTTGATTGGGACAAGGCTAACCCCCACGCAGCTGGTACCAAATGGTACCACGTTGACTTGACTCCCCTCTATCAGGAGGAGAACCCCTCGTTGACGCTGTATGTGACCAACCCGAGTCGTGACAAATCAATAGAAGTTAGCATGACAGCTACTGTGGCCGGTGAGACGGAGACGAAGCATTACACCCTTTCCCCTCACGAGCACCAGATTTATTCTGCGAATGCAACGATGCTTGTTCAACTGCATCAGACGGAGATTTATCTCACGCTGACCACGGATGGTGAAGTGCTCATGAGTGCTAAGGTTTTCGAGGCTTCGGATCTCGATGAGACCTGTAAAAACGCTAAGGAGCTCAAGTGGGACACTGAGATGACCCAAACCGAGGGTTATGCCGCTTGGTGGAAAGTGGATTTGAGAGGCATCAAAGACACGGTTAACTACCCCACGAAAGATGCGTGCGTAACCATCACCAACGCTGGTACGAAAACGGTGAACCTGAAGACCGGTCAGTCGCTTGACTGTCCTTCGTCCGGTTTGACCAAGCGTAACTACACCCTCGCTGCAGGAGAGTCTATCGTAGATACTATCCCGCAGAGCATGATCTTGAGCGTATATCCGGATGAGCTCTATTTCAGCATTGAGAACCTCGAGGCTCCGGTGAAGATGAAGGTCGAGATGGTAGAGCGTCCTATTGTTCCGGTTATCTCCGACACAGAGACTTTCAAGGAACTCCACGTAACCGACACGATCGAGCCGCTGGCTGCTAAGACCTACTATCGTATCAAGGTAGCTGACATGGATTCGATGGCTAAGTATGAGCCGGAATTCACCTATCGTAACGTAGGTACTACTCCCGCGAAAGTAACCATCAAGATGGCATTCGAAGTTCCGGCTTACGGTACCTCCAATACCACCTATGAATTGGCACCGGGTGAAGAGCAAATCGTAGTTTACAAGAAGAACATGCTTGATGGTATGCAAGGTGCAGAGTACATCTACCTGCTGACCGAAGTTACCGGAGACGTGAACTTCTACGGCCGTTTCAAACACGTACGTGAAGGTAAGGCTTGTAAGACCAATATCGACTTCAACTGGGAGACCGGTCATACGCAAGAGGCTCGTACCACTCAGTGGTATGCCATCAACGTAGCGGATGCACGCGATGACATCCGAGATATCGTTGTTCACCTGATCAACCAAGGTACGGATGCCGCTTCGGTAAAAGCATCGCTGGCATTCTCTTGCCCGTATATCGACGTGCAGGAGCTGACTCGTACGATTGCTGCAGATGGTCAAGAGTTTACTCGTACCCTCGGCTATTCGATGTATTCGATGTTGACCGATACCGTTTGGCTCGGTCTGGAGACCAGCGAGGATCTGAAGTTCTGGGCTACCACCAAGCCGGCGCAAACCAATGAGCCGGATAAAGCCTGCGAGAAAGCCGAGATCTTCAACTGGGATGACGGGGTAGTACTGAAGAAGGATACTACTGTATGGTATAAGATCAATATGGAGGAAGTACGCGAGAAAGCCGCTAAGTTCCCGACTGTATTTGTTCAAAACCTCAGCACCGATGCAGCTGCGAACATCACCGCAGAGTTGTCGGTAGAGTGTCCGGATTCGATTGAGAATCAGAAACGTTCTACTACGATTGCTGCGAACGGTACCTTTACCAAGCAACTGTCGCGTAACTTGTTCGAGAATATCGTTCAGGACGAGATCTATCTCTGCGTTCGTTCTACCCAAGACATCTCTATTCAGATTCGTCTGACCGAAGAGGCTGCCGGTGCAAGCTGCTCATCCGCAATCCCATTCAACTGGGCTTCCGGTAATACCCAGGCTGCGAACGCAAACCTCTGGTATGTAGTTGATCTGCAACCGATTATCGAGAGCGGTGAAGACCTGAAGTTACACCTGCAGAACCGCGATAACGCGGAGTGCACCGGTTTCATTCAAGTGGCTTATAGCTGTCCGCTGGAGGATGCAACTTCGTTGCAGAACTATAAGTTGGCTGCCAATGCACAGAAGGATGCTATCATCCGCAACTCTGCCATCGAGTCAATGACCGATGGTGTGGTTTATGTAAACATCCAGGGATCTACTTCCCTCCGCTTCTGGGCTGATAAGATCACTCCGGATCTGTTCGATACGATCTATGCTTCGGAAATCGACCATATCGATACCCTCTACTGGGATAGCATCTATACCCAGACGGAGGATACCGCATGGTATATCATTCCGCAATCGCAAATCGATTACGTTCGTAATATCGAAGAGAAAGTGACGCCGGTAGCTCACTTGATTGATGCTTCTAATTCGGCAAAGATCATCACGGCTGAGGCTGCATTTGCATTCCCGATCAACAAGACGATGATGTCTAAGACGAAAGAATTGAAAGCTAATCAACACTTCTCCGATACCATTCCTGTAGGAACGTTCGACCAAGTGCTGAAGAAAAATTCGATCATCATCCGCGTCATCCGCAAGAGCGGTACCGGTGACTTCCGGTTCGGTGCTAAACTCGTGAAGGCATACAGCGGTAACGAACCGAAGGATGCACGTCCTATTCGTATGAATGCGCTCTATACCCAGTCTCCGAACACCGAGATGTGGTATAAGGTGAAGACGGCTGACCTGAAGAAGGAGAAAGACCTGTACAACAAGGTAATGTACGTGATCGGTAAGAACGCCGGTATGGGTGCTGCGAAAGTGAAAGTAGCCGTTTACGATGGTTACAAAGCGAAATATGAGAAGGAAGATGACCTGCTCATGGATCGCGGCGAGAGAACCTTCAAGAAGGGTGAAACGAAATCGCATAATGTGCCTGCACAGGCTGTTTACGGTATCGGTGATGTAGAACTCTACATCAAGATTCGTACGACGGACTCGCTCGTATTCGAGACGAAGTTCAACGGCGAGTACGCTCCTATCGCTCCGGATGCAGCACAGCAAAAGGCTCAACTCCTCGTTCCGAACGTACAATATACGCTTCCGGGCGACAACCGGCCGCACTGGTATCAAGTATGTATCCCGTATATCCAGAATAACTACATCTACGTAGATGGATCAACGTTGGAGTATGAACTGAATGGTGAAACTACGATCGAAGCTACTGCTACCTTCCAGGATACGATGACCTGCGCAATGCCGGTTCGTACACGTAAGATCAATAAGAGCGGTACGTACTATCATGGTTCGAAGACGATTCGCGAGTTGATTGACCGCGCTATCACAAGAGCCGGATATAAGTACGATATCTCCAGTACAGCTCCGGAGTATATCGATAGCTTGCTCCATCGCTTCATCACGAAGGATTCTGTTACCCTGTACGTACGCCTTAAATCTGATAAGGATATTACGTTGCGTCTGAATACCCCGCAAACGACCGGTGATGCTTGCACCAATGCAATGGCATTCGACTGGGAGCACGGTAATGTGAACCCGAAGGGTAATACCACCTGGTACATGGTTAAGTTGGATCCGACCCTCATTCCGGAAACCTGTGACCTTCGTCTTCACGTTAAGAACTGGTCGAATGTAGAAGCTTCTGCTACGGCTGGTCTCCGCTTCAAATGCGAAGAGGAGCCGATGGTAACCGTTACAAAGACTGTTCCGGCTAACGATGAGCGCACTCAGGATATCGACCGTGACCTGCTCGTTAACATGGGCTGGCCGAGCAATATGCTGATTGAGTACTTCTCTGATCAGTCTACCCATATCTGGATGGAACTCATCCCCAACACCCCGCGTGATACCGTTCGTGATACGGTGATCATCTATGCTTGTCAGGGCGCCGACACCATCGTGGATGGTATCGTTCATACCATCGACGGCACCGATGTAACCTCGCTCAAGTGGGAGACCGAATTTGAGTTGAAAGATAATATTAAGGCGGCTATGTACGACTCGATCGTAACCTATGAGGCTGTTGTTCTGGTTGATCCGAAGTTCCCGACCTTCGAGGAATTTGCTGACCTGCCGGTTATCAAGCGCGGTAGCGCAATTGATGTAACGGCTGCAGATACATGGCTCAAAACGTATTTGGCTACGGCTAAGACCGATACTATCAAGGCAGTTAAGGCGATTGCATGGCAATACAGTACGGATGGCGTTAACTTCGCGGCTGTAGATGCAACCCCGCTTTCGACCGAGCGAGTTAACATCAAGTATGTAGTTGACTTGCAGTGCGGCGACCGGTTCGACGATGACCTCTATAAGAATATCGTTCGTGATACTACGTATGTAACCGCATGTAACTCGTACGAGTGGGTAATCTCTGCGGCTGAGACCAAAAAGTATATCACGGATACGATTGATTCCGTTGTAATCTTCGATACCTATCTGGGCGATAGCATTGCTTACCTCAACTTGACGGTAAATAATCCGTTCCAGGCTGACCTTGAGTTGGCTCATAAGTTCGGTAATCGTCTGTTGATGGTCAACCGTAACGACATCAACTCTATCCCGGGTTGGGAGAATATCCTTGACTCGCTCGATAATGGTGCAGGTTTTGTGAAGTGGTATAAAAAGGCTACTCCGGCCGACGAACTCGTAGGTACCGGATACTACTACACCTTGGCAAGCGGCGAACCGCTGCCGGCAGGTGATACCTACTATGCTGTTCTCGACATCCCGGCTACCACAAGTACCTGTGGTCTGAAGGGTGAGACTGAGCACTATACCATCCCTGTTGGTGCAGGCGCACCGGCTCTCATGCCGTCGCTCGCTAAACCGAGTGAGAATATCCAGATCATCAACCTTAATCCGGAGGTAGAAACGACCATTCGTCTCTATACTTCTGAAGGTCTGCTCCAAGCTACCTACCGTGTGGCTGGTCAAGAGACCTATACGATTAAGGCGGCTGAGGCTCGTGGATTCTACATGGTAGAACTCAGCAACGACGAGATACAGTCAACCTTACGTTACATTGTTAAATAAGAATAGGAGGTAGCACAATGAAAACTATTAAATCAATTCTAGTTGTAGCCACCCTGATCTGCGCAACCGCTGTTTCGACTATGTCGGCTCAGCAGGCACAGCCAAAGCAACATACTTGGAAAGTGGCTAAAGGCGACTC
>SAMEA3663047__coassemble_96_pt1 | contig 37900 bp, 29 predicted proteins | sample SAMEA3663047__metabat2_low_PE_014 | metagenome-assembled genome bin SAMEA3663047 (sample SAMEA3663047) | pig gut metagenome | biome: pig gut; feature: pig-associated habitat; material: faeces | place: France | collected 2012 | reverse complement strand
TTCTAACAAAAATAGCAGCCGTTGAGCTGCTATTTTGTCGAGAAGACGTGACTCGAACACGCGACCCCTACGTCCCGAACGTAGTGCGCTACCAACTGCGCCACTTCTCGAAAGCGGGTGCAAAAGTACTGCTTTTTTTTGAAATGTGCAAATTTTTCGCGATTATTTTACACTTTTTTTGCGAAAAGTGAACTTTCCTGGCTTATTCGGCTCCGACTTCGCCATTATTTCACGCACTTCGGCCTCCGTTATCGTTTCCGGATTCATACCCTTCGGCATCTGGTAATTACCCTCTGCGGTATGGATATAGGCTCCGTATCTACCCTTCCTTACCTGGATGGTACCCCATTGTTGAAACGGTTGTTGTTCCTCCTCTTTCTTCTCTATCATCTGAATAGCTTCTTCCAAACTGACACTCAGAGGATCGATCGAACGAGGAATACTGATGTAACTCTTGCCATAATTGACATACGGACCATACTTGCCTTCACCGATGATTACATCCTTATCGTTATATTGACCTAAAGTCAACGGCAAAGAGTTCTTAAAGAGTTCCAATGCCTCCGCAAGCGTAATACTGAAGATCGACTGACCTTTCCTCAGACTTGCAAAACGCGGTTTATCGTCTGCCGCATCACCCATCTGAACACACGGACCTATCTTACTAATCTTCGCAATAATAGGCAAACCTGTTGCAGGATCATTTCCCAACAATCTACCCGAAACTTTTCCCGATGGAATCGAAGCAAGTAATGGTTTAAAAGTCTTATAGAAAGTATCTACAGTCTGCGTCCAATCGGCTTTACCAATAGCGATACGGTCAAATTGCTCCTCCTCATGTGCTGTGAAGTCATAACTCAAAATAGTCGGGAAATGCTCCACTAAAAAATCATTGGTAATCCGTCCCAGATCAGTAGGCAGCAAACGCTGCGCATCCGCTCCATACATCTCCGATTTCTTGCGCTCCATCACCATGCCGTTCTTCAAACTCAACGTAATTACGTCGCGCTTTTGACCGGCAATAGAACCCTTCTCTACGTATTTCACGTTCTGAATCGTATCAATAATCGTTGCGTAAGTGGATGGACGACCGATACCCAATTCCTCCATGCGTTTTACCAACGTTGCTTCATTATAACGGAAAGGAGGTTTAGCATAGGTCTGTATAGCCTCGGCATTCACCAATTTCAATCGCTCGCGTTTTGACATAGCCGGTAAAACGCGGCGCTCTTCAGCTTCTTCATCCGTCGACTGCACATAAACACGCGTAAAACCGTCAAAGGATACCACTTCGCCGGTAGCCACGAATGCAAACTTACTGCCGTGTACCGAAACCTCTATTGTAGTTTTCTCACTCTCCGCATCAGCCATCTGAGAAGCAATCGTACGCTTCCAGATCAGTTCATACAGCCGTTGCTCATCTTTGGTCGCTCCTGCGTTTAACGTACTTATATACGTCGGACGAATAGCCTCGTGAGCCTCTTGAGCTCCTTTGGATTTAGTGCGGTACTGACGAGTATGAACATATTCCTTTCCGTATCGTTCGGCAATCACTTCCTTTGCTGTACCTAATGCCAAAGTAGACAGGTTTACCGAGTCCGTACGCATATAGGTAATCTTTCCGCTCTCATATAACGATTGCGCTAAACGCATCGTCTTCGAAACAGAGAACTTCAATTTGCGAGCTGCTTCTTGCTGCAAGGTCGATGTCGTAAACGGAGGAGCAGGCATATGTGTTACCGGCTTACGTTGTACATCGCGCACAATAAACATCGCAGAGTTCAAACTCTCCATGAAGGTAATTGCATCGTTCTTATGCGAGAAACGATGATTCAACTCGCATTTCAAAACGGATGCATCGCCCGGATTTACTCCGATGAAATCGGCAAAAATACGATAACTTGACGAAGCACGGAAAGATTCGATCTCGCGCTCTTTCTCAACAATCAAGCGAACAGCAACTGATTGTACCCGACCGGCCGACAAACCTGTTGTCACTTTTTTCCAAAGAATAGGAGAGAGTTCAAAACCCACAATGCGGTCTAATACGCGACGTGCCTGCTGCGCATTCACCAAATTATAATCGATATCGCGCGGATGCTGAATAGCCTCTTCTATAGCCGGCTTTGTAATTTCGTGAAATACAATACGCTTCGTATCCTTATTTTCCAAGTTCAGCACCTCTTTTAAGTGCCATGCAATAGCCTCTCCTTCACGGTCCTCATCGGAAGCCAACCATACGGTCTCCGCCTTCTTGCTCTCGCGTTGTAATTGCTCTATCAAGTGCTCCTTATGGGCATCAACGGCATAATGCGGTTGGTAGCCATGCTCGAAATCAATACCCATCGAGTTCTTTCCTATCGGCTCAATGTCACGCACATGTCCCTGACTACTCAATACATGATAGTCACTTCCCAGAAACTTCTCAATCGTCTTCGCCTTCGCGGGGGACTCCACAATAACCAAATTTTTGCTCATCTGTGCTATATATTATAAGGTGTACTTCCAAAAACGCCGCAAAAGTACTATATTTAAATTAAATGTGCAAATTTATTTTTTTTTGTTTGCATATATCAAAGATATTTATTATCTTTGCACCCGATTTAGAAAAAATAGTTGAAAATTTTTTAATAAAAGATTTGCATGGAATATTTTTTAGTTGTATTATTAGTGCTCGCGGGCGTCGCGCTTTTATTAACGGAGATGTTCTTGATTCCCGGTTTCGGCATTGCGGGCGTATTTGGTTTCGGCTGTCTTATTGGCGCCGTTGTGTTAGCATGGCTTTGGCTTGGTGCAACAGCCGGCTATATTACGCTCGGCGCCTGTGTACTCTTATCCGCATTGGCTGTTTGGGGATTCCTGCGTAGCCGCGCTTTGGATAAAATGGCCCTGGATACCAAGGTAGATGGCCATGTAGAGTTAGCAAACAATAAATTAAATAATAAAAAGGAGGAACAAAAATGATTAATGCCCTTTTATCGAGCGTACTCTTGGTTGCCGAAGAGACCAATGAGGTTATTACCGCCATTCTGATTACCTTATTGGTGATCTTGCTTTGCATCTTCTTCTATTACGTGCCCTTCATGCTGTGGATCAATGCCTCAGTTAGTGGCGTTCGTATCAGTCTGGTTCAGCTCTTCCTTATGCGTATTCGTAAAGTGCCGCCCGCAAAGATCGTTAACTGTATGATTGAGGCGCACAAAGCCGGTTTGACCGATGTGAAGCGCGATGGACTCGAGGCGCACTATCTGGCAGGGGGCCATATTGAGCGGGTTGTTCATGCCCTCGTTTCCGCAAGTAAAGCAGGTATTACCCTGCCTTTCCAGATGGCTACCGCTATCGATCTGGCCGGTCGTGACGTTTTTGAAGCGGTTCAGATGTCCGTTAATCCCAAAGTGATTGATACTCCTCCCGTTACGGCTGTAGCCAAAGACGGTATTCAGCTCATCGCTAAAGCACGTGTTACGGTGCGTGCGAATATTAGGCAACTCGTCGGAGGTGCAGGTGAAGATACCATCTTAGCCCGCGTCGGTGAAGGTATCGTTAGTTCCATCGGTAGCGCTGAAAGCCATAAGATGGTGCTCGAAAACCCCGATTCCATCAGTAAATTAGTGCTATCTAAGGGTCTGGACGACGGTACGGCATTCGAGATTCTTTCTATCGATATCGCCGATATTGATGTAGGTAAGAATATCGGTGCACAATTGCAGATGGATCAGGCTGAAGCCGACAAGAATATTGCGCAAGCGAAAGCAGAGGAGCGTCGTTCCATGGCTATCGCAAGCGAGCAGGAGATGAAAGCCAAAGCACAAGAAGCCCGAGCGAAAGTGATTGAGGCAGAAGCACTTGTGCCGCAAGCAATGGCAGAGGCATTCCGCAAAGGCAATCTCGGCATTATGGACTATTATCGCATGCAAAATATGCAAGCCGATACCGCTATGCGCGAGAACATTGCCGGAACAGGAGAGAAAAAGGCGAAGAAGTAAGTCTGACGACAACCAACAACCGACCAACAACGAATGCGCATTGCGCTGCTCCAATATCCCATCGAGTGGGCGAACCCGCAGGCGAATGTGGGCTTGCTGAATGAGCGCCTGCAAGCTATAGCCGGACAAGCAGACATCGCGGTCATTCCCGAGATGTTCAGCACCGGTTTTTGTACCGATCGTCCTGGCTTGGCGGAAGAATGGATAACGGGTCCAACCAGTCAAGCGCTTCAGCATATGGCGAACACCTATGACTTGGCTATCATCGGGTCGATGATTGTTTCCGAGCAAGGACGATTATATAATCGTGGGTTCATGTTCCGTCCCAATGATACTCCGCTCTACTACAATAAGCATCATCTCTACCGTAGCGGAGGAGAAGCAGAGTTCTTCACTCCGGGAAACAAAAGACCCATATGGGATTTTCGCGGCATAAAGATACGTTTGGCGGTATGTTACGATTTACGCTTCCCTGTTTGGTTGCGGCAAGACAAACATAACCTGTATGATATCCTCATCTGTGTCGCATGTTGGCCTACTGTCCGAATCCAATATTGGGATGTTCTGTTGCCGACACGCGCTGCAGAGAACCATTGCTATGCTGTGGGCGTCAATATGGTTGGAACAGACGGTATTCAAATGGATTATAATGGTCATTCCGTGGCTTACGACACGTGGCTCAAAGATATCGCAGGATTTGAAGATTACGAAGCAGGAACACGAATCGTTGATTTCTCAATAGAGAAACTAAGACATTTTAGAGAAGTGTTGCCGCAATGGCAAGAAGCGGATGAATATACGATAAAGAATGGAGATTAATTGGCGACTTAAACAACTGACGGCAGACGAACAACAAGCGGCTGAACGCCTTAGCACCGAACTGGATATCAGTCTGGCTGCCGGTCGTATTCTCGCTGGAAGAGGCCTGCGTACAGCGGCCAAAGCACGAGCATACATACGCCCAACGCTCGATAGTCTGCATGACCCATTCTTGATGCGCGATATGACGGCAGCCGTAGACCGGCTATGCCGCGCCATAGACAACCATGAACGAATCATGGTTTATGGAGACTACGATGTGGATGGCACTACCGCCGTAGCACTTATGTATTCTTTCCTTCGTACGCAAACAGATAATTTAATCTATTATATTCCTGATCGATATACCGAAGGATACGGTATTTCCACCAAAGGAATTGATACCGCAAAAGAAAAAGGATGCACGCTTGTCATTGCATTGGACTGCGGCATCAAAGCCGTAGAAAAAATGGAGTATGCCAATAGCATTGGTGTCGATTTTATCATTTGCGACCATCATACGCCCGGAGACATCACTCCAAAGGCCGTAGCGGTACTGAATATGAAACGTGCCGACTGCCACTATCCATTTAAGGAACTGAGTGGTTGCGGGGTGGGATTTAAATTGGCGCAAGCTTATGCACAGCGGCGAGGAATAGATATGCAAGAGGTATATCGTCTGCTCCCGCTATTAGCTATGTCTATTGCCAGCGATATCGTTCCGGTAACTGGAGAGAACCGCATTCTGGCTTTTTATGGTCTCCGTGCCCTTAATGCGCAACCCTCAGTAGGTCTGCAAGCTATCATGCAGGTAGCCGGCATTGCCGATAAAAACATCACAATGAGTGACCTCGTTTATAAGTTCGGACCCAGAATCAATGCGGCCGGACGAATTAAAAGCGGGGCAGAAGCCGTGCGATTACTTATCACTGATGATGCCGAAGCTGCATTACGATTCGCCAAAGATATCGATTCTTATAATCAAGACCGGCGCGATTACGATAGTAAGACAACAGATGAAGCATTAGAACAATTGCAACAAGACCCGATGAATTCGAGCAAACACACAACTGTCGTGTTCTCGCCCGAATGGCATAAAGGAGTAGTGGGGATCGCTGCAAGCCGTCTTACAGAAACTTACTATCGTCCGACTATCGTGCTTACCGCAGGAGAAGATGATATCATCAGTGGCAGTGCGCGGTCAGTAAGCGATTTTGATATCTATACCGCCATTGACTCATGTCGTGACCTGCTCACCAACTTCGGAGGACATAAGTTTGCTGCCGGCTTGAGCATGCATAAAGCCGATTTGCCGGAGTTTAAGCGTAGATTCGAAGAATACGTTGCAGCTCATATAACACCGGAACAACAAGTGCCCACTTTAGATATCGAGGCGGAAGTAGAACTGAGTGATATGAATTGGAAGATGTATAAAATCCTTCAATGCTTGGAACCCTTTGGTCCGGGCAATGAACGCCCATTATTCCTTTGCCGCAACCTCATTAACAACCGGAACACGCGCGCGGTAAGCGAAGGAAGACATCTTCATCTTGACCTCACCGACCGTATCGTAGCAATGGATGGTATCGCCTTTGGACAAGGAGAGAAAGCCGAACATCTGCAAAACGGCAAGAGTATCGATGTATGTTTTTATCTGGAGGAAAATAGCTATCGCGGACGTACAACCCTCCAGATGAATGCGCAAGATATTAAATTGAACTAAATATATGTATTCTGAACGAGACAGCAAAGGCCCGAGTTTACGAAAGGGATCTATTGAAGTAGTATGCGGATCTATGTTCAGCGGAAAAACTGAAGAACTCATCCGTCGTATGAAACGTGCGAAGTTTGCTAAACTGCGCGTAGAAATCTATAAACCCGCTATTGATGTGCGTTATAGCGAAGAAGATGTAGTGAGCCATGACCGCAACGTAATTCAATCTACACCCGTTGATAGTAGCCAGAATATCCTCCTGATGGTGGATGATATTGATGTGGTGGGAATTGATGAAGCGCAGTTCTTTGATATGGGTATTGTGGAAGTATGTAAGCAACTGGCCGATCGCGGTATACGCGTAATTTGTGCAGGACTGGACATGGACTTCAGAGGAGTTCCGTTTGGTCCGATGCCCGCATTAATGGCTATTGCCGATGATGTATATAAAACCCATGCTATTTGCGTAAATTGCGGAGATCTGGCTTATGTCAGCCATCGTCTCGTGGCCTCCGAAAAACGCGTCTTACTCGGCGAAACAGATAGTTACGAACCCCTCTGCCGCAATTGTTATAACAAAGCTTTGGCAGCCGAGGCAAACAACTAATTACCAATTATAAGCCTTCCATTATCAACTACGTTGATATCATATTACCTTTAGCTATCCGAGATTGCTATACGTACAGCATCCCGGATAGTTTGTCTATTCCCCAACCCGGGACACGCGTTATCGTGCCCCTGATGAAGAAAGAAGTGCGCGGTGTGGTACTACGCACACATACAGAACCTGTTGAGGAGGCATTTGCTTCCAAAATACGGCCTATATCAGCCATCATAGATGCTCCTAAAATATCCCGAGAGCAGTTAGCACTATGGCAATGGATCAGTGAGTATTACATGTGCACTATTGGCGAAGTAATGTCTGCTGCTCTCCCCGGTAGTTTGGACAAACGCTTGGTGGATCCACCTAAACGCCGAACCAGAAAGACTGCTCCTTACACAGGTCCCATAGAACCCATACATGCTTTATCGCCCACTCAACAAACTTCACTCGATGAAATCGAGGATTTGTGGCAGGCAGATAAAGATATAGTGCTCCTACATGGTGTCACATCGAGCGGGAAAACAGATATTTACATCCACCTCATTCAAGAGCAACTGAATGCAGGAAAGAATGTAATGTATCTCGTTCCGGAAATCGCTCTTACTACTCAATTAACCAGCCGACTCCAATGCATCTTTGGCGATCAACTCATCGTATATCACAGTCGGCTCACTGATGCAGAACGAGAAGAGCGATATAAACAAATCACCAATCAACATTCAATAATCAGCAATAATTACGTAGTTATCGGAGCCCGAAGTGCCGTGTTACTACCTCTGCAGAACATTGGACTCATCATTGTCGATGAAGAGCATGATCCAAGCTATAAGCAAGCAGAACCGGCTCCAAGATATCATGCCCGCTCCACGGCGATCATACTGGCTAAGATGCAGAAAGCCAAAGTGCTTTTAGGTTCTGCAACGCCTTCCGTTGAATCCTATTATTTTGCTCAAAAAGGAATATACGGTTTAGTTACCCTCTCTGAACGCTTTGGCGGCGTGGAACTGCCGGATATCACTCTCATTGATCTCAAGCAGCAATATGAGCGCAAAGAGATGTACAATCATTTCTCCGATCCTCTGGTAGAACGGATTCAGGAGACATTGGCTGAGCATAAACAAGTCATCCTCTTCCAGAATCGCCGTGGTTATGCGCCGCAAGTGCAATGCGTACAATGTGGTCAAACTCCACGTTGCGTGCAATGCGATGTTACCACTACTTATCATAAGCGAGCTAACGAGCTACGCTGCCATTATTGCGGATATCATACGCCATTGCCACCCGTTTGTCCCAATTGCGGAGGGGCATTGAAAACCATTGGTTTTGGTACGGAACGCATCGAAGATGAGATACAAACACTCTTCCCGGAAGCCCGTGTACTGCGTATGGACCTGGATACGACGCGCAATAAATCGGCATACCAAGATATCATCAATGCATTTGCACGACATGAATGCGATATATTGGTAGGAACACAAATGGTAACCAAGGGACTTCATTTTGATGACGTGCGTCTTGTGGCTGTTTTGAATGCCGACCCTTTATTTAACCAACCGGACTTCAGAGCTTATGAACGCGCCTATCAAATGCTGGAACAAGTCGCAGGGAGAGCTGGACGAAAAGGAACTAAAGGAGAAGTATGGATTCAGACATTCTCTCCGGAAAACAGCGTGCTCCATTTTGTTCGAGCCCATGACTACAAAGCATTATATGATCAACAAATAGCCGAACGCAATCTATTCGCATATCCTCCATTTTACCGGCTCATTCGACTGCAACTACGCGACCATAACGGAGTGCGCGTACAGCACGCCGCTATCCAACTGCAAACGTATCTCACCCAGGTGTTCGGAAAACGTATTTCTGCGGTTATAACTCCCCCTGTGGATCATATTCAGGCCTATACAATACGCGAATTGATTGTACGAATCGAGCACGGAGCCAATATTGCGGAAGCCAAACGAAGAATCAAAGAAGCAATAACTCACATTCTTTCTATACCATCTAATAAAAACGTAAAAATTATTACCGATGTCGATTGCTGAAGAAAAACGCCGAGTCGCGTACATTAATGAAATGATTGAGAGCGGACATGCTGCTCAGTTAGTTGCAGAAGGCGAGAAATACCATGCTGACCAGTTATCTTCCATTGCACAAACGATTTGTGCAAACCCAAATGTACGCGTTGTGCTCATAAGCGGACCTTCGTCCAGCGGAAAAACAAGCACAAGTCACCGCCTCTGCTTGGAACTACTTGCGCAAGGAAAGCAACCCGTAGCCCTTTCATTAGATAATTGGTATGTGGATGGTAGTCTCACTCCGCTCGATGAAAACGGCAAGAAAGACTACGAGTCTGTCTATGCAATCGATTTAAATCAATTTGAGATAGACCTCAAAGCTCTTATTGCCGGCAAGGAGATAGCACTCCCTACATTCAATTTTGCAGAAGAGAAACGCGAATACCAGGGAGAAACGCTTTCTATAGAAGAGGATGCCATTCTCGTTATAGAAGGTATTCATGCACTGAACCCTATACTAACTGAACATATTGACCATAACTGCAAATTTAAGATATTTGCCGCACCAATGAGTCCTGTTTCATTAGATGGCCAAACGTGGATACCCACATGGGTACATCGCCTGCTGCGTCGCATGAGTCGGGATCTCAGAACACGTGGAAAATCGCCGCAACAAACGATAGCCTCATGGGCCGCCGTTCGTGAGGGAGAACTAAAATGGATCGAACCATTCCGCGAAGAAGCAGACGCTCTCTTCGACACATCCATGACTTACGAACTGCCTGCAATCCGATATACCGTAGAAACGGCACTGCAAACGGTTCCTGCCTCTTCGGAGGAATATCAGGTAGCCTATCAATTACTGTACTACCTCAGTTTCTTTGAGGGACTGTCCGCTTCGTTTATCCCGCGGACCTCTATCCTACGGGAATTTATCGGCGGTAGCCAATTCAATGTAGGTTAAGTGGTAAAAGATATTTTTTTCGGGCGTTTTGTAGCAAAAATAATAGTTATATTTGCGTAAGTGCAAAAAAAACACTAATTTTGCAGCCGATTATGTTGAGAAGCCTCTTTTTCCCGCGATGTTGTCCTATGTGCGGAGACTACATAGGCGAGAAGACACCAGCCGGGCTACTATGCACCCGATGCTTATCAGAACTACCTCGTACAGAGCAGGCACAGAAACGACATAATAGTACTGAAATGGCTCTCTCCGGCATGAAGAGAGATATCGCTAGAGCATTAAAAGTAATGCACATAAAACAAGCTGCAGCCTTCTTGTTCTACGAGAAAGATCATCCGATTCGGCAAGTGATTCATGCTATGAAATATGCAGATCAACCATGGATTGGATACCAACTTGGGAAACAGGCTGCCATTGAAATGCAATATGCAGATTTTTTCGATGAAATCGACCTGATTATTCCAATTCCTCTGCATCCGAAACGGCTGCGGAGTAGAGGATACAATCAATCAGAGTACATTGCGCGAGGAATTAGTGATGTAACAGGCATCCCGATCGATACTACCCATGTTACACGCAAACGCAATACGCCCAAACAGGCATTGCAAGCCGGACAAGATCGGAAAAACAACGTGGCAGACGCTTTTATAGTGAATCACCCGGAGCAATTGTATCATTCGCGAATCTTAGTGGTGGACGATTTGGTAACAACGGGAGAAACAATGCGCGCTTGTTTGCAAGCAATGAAAATATGTAGAGGAGCCGAGTTTAGCGTTTTGGCGCTATGCAAGGCACAATAACAATGATATGACTCGAAAGTACGATTTTTTAATTATCGGCGGAGGAGTAGCCGGTATGAGTTTTGCGCTCAAAGTAGCGCGCACACAAAAGTACAAAATTGCATTATGCTGCAAGACAACTTTGGATGAGGCCAATACGGCCAAAGCCCAAGGAGGTATCGCTTCTGTCACCAACCTGCTCGTAGATGATTTTGAGAAGCATATTCATGATACGATGGTTGCCGGAGACTGGTTAAGTGACCCTGCTGCAGTTGAACAAGTGGTCCGCAATGCGCCAAGAGGTATCGAAGAACTGGTTAACTGGGGGGTTAACTTCGATAAAAAAGAAGATGGTCTCTTCGACCTACACCGCGAAGGTGGTCACTCGGAATTTCGCATCCTCCATCATGCCGATGACACCGGAGCAGAGATTCAACGCGGACTGATGGCTGCCGTACGCGCCAATCCATACATTGAAGTACTGGAGAATCATTTCGCCGTTGAGATTATCACCCAGCACCATTTAGGCGTGCGCGTTACACGTCGTACACCGGATATTGAGTGCTATGGCGCCTATATCCTCAATCCTAAGACTCAAAAGATTGACACATACCTCAGCCGCATCACCCTTATGGCAACCGGAGGCACAGGCGCGGTTTATGCCACGACCACGAATCCGGAGATTGCTACCGGAGACGGGATAGCAATGGTTCATCGCGCCAAAGGTATCATCAAAGATATGGAATTTGTGCAATTCCACCCTACCAGCCTTTATAACCCACGCGAGACACACCCGGCTTACCTCATTACGGAAGCCATGCGCGGTTACGGCGGTATTCTGCGTCTGCCGAATGGTGAAGAATTCATGCACAAATACGACCCACGTCTTTCTCTCGCACCACGAGACATCGTTGCAAGAGCTATCGATAATGAGATGAAGATTCATGCAATCGACCATGTCTGCCTGGATGTAACGCATAAAGATCCGGAGGAAACAAAACATCATTTCCCGAATATCTATGCGAAATGTATGTCAATAGGTATTGACATCACCAAGCAATATATTCCGGTCGCACCATGTGCACATTACATGTGTGGTGGTATAAAAGTGGACTTGGATGGTCAATCTACTATCCATCGTTTATATGCGGTTGGCGAATGTTCATGTACAGGTCTTCACGGAGGAAATCGACTCGCGTCCAATTCTCTCATCGAAGCCGTTGTATATGCCGATGCAGCTGCAAAACACAGCCTCAGCGTAATAGACAAGTACGATTTCAACGAGAAAATTCCTGCGTGGAATGATGAAGGCACGTTAAGCAATGAAGAGCGAGTGCTTATTGCGCAAGATGTAAAAGAAGTAGGACAAATAATGTCCACCTACGTAGGAATTGTTCGTTCTGACCTTCGTCTACGACGCGCCTATGAGCGTCTTGACCTGCTCTATGAAGAGACAGAAGACCTCTTCAAACGCGTCAAAGCGACAAAAGAGATATGCGAGTTGCGTAATATGATTAATGTCGGGTATCTCATTACTCGCCAAGCGATGGAACGTAAAGAAAGTCGAGGACTACATTACTCCATCGATTATCCTAAATTGCAATCGGAACACCCACAGGAAGTTTGGTAATAGCGATGAAAGGTATTAGTTTATATAGCGTTGTACCCGTTCGTGCTGAAGCACGAGAAAGCGCAGAGCAAAACACGCAAATGCTATTCGGCGAGACCTGTACCATCCTGGAGCAAAAACCTCGATGGAATCGCATTAAACTCGATAATGATGGACAAGAGGGCTGGATAGACGCCAAGATGCTTGCTCCAATGACGGAAGAGGAATATACTTCGTATAGCAAAGCCTACGCTTCTGCAGCTATGGTATCTTTTCCTATGGTATTCGCTGTTAGCGAAAATAACCAACAAACGATACCCCTTACAGCCGGTACACGCCTAACGAACTATCAGGACGGTCGATTTGAAATCCTTGGTGTCCCGTTTCGTATAGACGCATCTATGGTGATTACGCAACCCATCGAACTGAACGAACAAAATCTTTTACAAACAGTACGTTTCTTCCTAAATATCCCATATCTATGGGGCGGAAAAAACGCGATGGGAATGGACTGTTCCGGTTTTACGCAAATCATCATGAGCCTTTTCGGCAAGCGTTTATTGCGCAATGCGAGTGAACAAGCCACCCGGGGAACAGCGCGCGCTGATATCACTCAAGTGAAAGCCGGGGACCTGGTCTTTTTCAACCATGAAGGATTGAACGATGGAGCCGCTAATCCCCAAAAAATAACGCACGTAGGAATCGCTATTGACTCCACGCGCGTCATTCATTGTTCCGGCCGTGTTAAGGTAGAAAAACTCGATTCCACCGGTATTTATAATATAGAGCAAGGTGGCTATTCACACCACCTTGCATCTATCATCGATTCAGAATCTCTTCTTTAAGACGTTGCGCCTCTTGAGCGGCTTCTGTCTCATTCATTCCTTTCAATCTCTCCGAAAGGTTAGGTATTTCTATCTCTATACCTACCGGCAAGTTCCTCGGGTCGGTTATCTGATCGCGGTTAGCCTCATAGATAAATACCCAGAAGTCCGGATTACCATAGTGACGACGAGCAATTTGTGCCAAACGTGAGCCGGGACGAACGATCTCTGTTGTTCGGTAGGTCGGTACAATCTCTACGCGACGATCTTTACTCAGTTGGTGATGGCCATTATAGCGATATGGTACATCATCTCCTAAGCTGGCGATAATCATCTGGTCATCCCGAACGCCTAACTCTTCCAATTCCTTTGCGACAGCTTTCGCACGGCGTAAAGCGAGACGTTTGTTGTATTCCGGTTTTCCTAATTTACATGCGTGACCATTCACATGAATCTTCTGGTCCGGATGATTGCGGAGTATTTCTGCTATACGAATCAGAATGTCTTCGGGCTCAAGGATAGGTATAGCCTTATCCAAATCAAAGAAGATAACAGCCTTGGCCAACATATCATCCAATTGTTTAGCTACCGGATCTTCACGAATAACCGGAGTCGGCTCAACATCACCAATATAAATCGTATCGTGGATATAACAGAAGGTCTCGCAAAGATCGATACCTGCCGAATCTGCCAACTCGAGGATGCGACGAATAACTTCTTCACGCGGATCAAGTACAATTTCTTCAGGAATCTCCTCTACTTCTTCCGTAGGCACATCTTCTACTACGACAACAGTCGATGAGGAGTGTTTCTCTTGCTCTGCTTCCTTCTGTTGTTTACGGAGACGTTTCTGTTCTTTGTCATACTCACGCTGTGCCTTGGTGCGGTTAGCATTCACCTGTACGGTAAATTTCAAACCAGCAGCCCAGGGATGAAGGCTTTCCACTTCATTCGTACGCAATACGCCGTTGTATGTCGTAGTATACGGCATCGGATACTTACCGGCATCAGTCGTTAAGTCCGAGAAACCAAGCGCTTTCGTGCCGTGAGTATCCAATACGTCATTGATATAATAGGTTCCAAAAGCCGAAATGGCTAACTCAACGCGCTGATGAACGCGAATCAACATACCTAATTCTAAGCTGACTGCATAATTGAGCTTCTTGAAACTCGACATAGGCAACATACCGGATGAAGGATTGACTGTCACATCCTCTACTACCTCAGGTACGTCGTTCATCGTTAAGTCGAAGTATTGATAGTACACTTCATTATCAAAAGAACCTCCGTTAGCTAACTTGTAATTATTATACATCGGGAAGCCCAATTTCACGCCCAACGAAGCCGTCATACCCACCACACCGGGACGATAACGGAACTTCAATGCTACAGGCACCTCTAACATATAGAGATCCTGGTATTCATTAATAGCATGCGGAGTAGAAGTGATCGTGTACTGACACCATGGATCCGTACCATATTGATCATATGTTGTTTCTGTCCATGGCTTCGTAACCGCAGTACGATTGGCGTACGTTGAGAATTCAACACCCGTTCCAATACCCATCCATGGAACGAAATAGTAGTTAATACCAACTATCGCATTGCCTGCCGGGAAACCAAGTTTATTGGTCGTATATGGAGAAGCGAATTTGGATCCTAATTGTGAGAAGCGATAACCGCCAACTCCGAGACCTCCTCCGAATTCAAAATTCCAACCATAAGCAATATTTGGCTCCTCTTGACTCGCTTGTTGAATCGAATCCGGATACTGCTTCGCCGAAAGGGAAACGGCTACTAACAAGATACTTGCGATAAAAATAGTCTTTTTCATGTCCGTTCCTCCTATCATTTAACGATTAATTTATGCGTTTCAACCCTACCGTCTTCGGTCGTAATCTGCACAAAGTATATTCCCGGTACTCTCGGAGCATTTACGATGGCCTTGGCATCAATAGTACCGATTTCGGAAATACGTTCGCCAGCCAAAGAAACGATTCTAGCCGAACCGAAAGCCTCAATCGAGAGCTGTTCGCCCACACCAACAGGTACTGGATATACCATTGTACTCTGCGGAGCATTCGAAGTACTCTCTGCCGGTAATATAACATCACACGTGCGGTAGGAATTTCCTTTTGTATCTTTCAGCATACAGTAGAATACTCCGTTCAGGATAGCACCACCCTCATGGTAGTACTGTCCCGTCTCGCCTTCTTGCAACATACCATTCTTAAACCACTGATAAGATACAAACTCTAACTTCTCCGTAGCATCAGGGAGAGCTCCGTTGTTCGGGTTGTTATCCACAAATACAACGCGATCGTACTTGCTATATACATAGCCACCCAGACTCGGATAGAGACGCATCAAATGTGAGGTACTATAACATACACCGGAAGCAGACTCTGCTTGATAACCGATCTGAACATTCAAATACAAATCACCCGTACCTAAGTTCGGCATATTATCGAACAAAATAGTTCCCGGAGTAGTAATGACACCCGTTGTATCCTTCGCTCCCATATATTTTGCTAAATCTTCCGAATAACGAATATAGAAGACATTCGAAGGAGCACCCGGATCCTCTACATAATATACCGACATCGTACCTGTCGTCTGGCACCAACTTACATACTCGTCCAATTGGAAATTCGGCATCGTTGCCAATTCGATCTTATAGTCGGTAATATCAAGACATATACCACTTTCGTCTGTTACCGTCCATATATCCGTTGCGGAATAGAAGACATGGGTCTTTCCGTCTTCCAGAGTCATCGTAAAGGGAAGATCATTCGCGCAGACAATTGTAGTTACCTCTCGGTAGGATTTCTTTCCAAACACTTGGCTTACTGCGCCTGTAGAGGGAACCCAAGCGCAATCCGGATTAGAGTTGCGCACTTGGCGAGTGAAAGTATAGGTCTGGCCCAATTTAATCTCTCCCATCATGAATGTATATTCCAACTCCGCACTATGACCTACAATTATATTTCCGGGATTCATAACCCATTGATATACCAAGCCGTCGCTACATGTAGCTGCATTTGTCTCATGAATGACAATCGTATGCGGAGTCGACTTGCTGTCATTTGCCTCGAAGCAGAAGGTCTCCCAGGTGGCATTCTCTATGGCACCCGGAGTTAACACAGCCATGATATGAATCTTCTTCTCGTAACGCGAACGAGTAGGCGTTGTGAAGCGAGTGTTGTCTTCTGCTTCGCGAACGAACGTGTAATCATGTCCGGCCTCCAAGGTAAGACCACTTAACGACAGACTCATATTCGTTGCTCCGTTGATCTTCGTGAGTACATCGCCGCTTTTGAAATACCATTGATAATTATATCCTTTGTTGCTAACACCTCCGGATGCAGAAGTTGCTTGCACAACATATGCTTGTGCATCTTCTACCGAGCAGAAAGTAGTATCTTCATGATTGCTAATCTCACCCGGATCAAATTTATCAAACGCATAAACAATATATTCGCCCAGATACTCCACAGAAGATTGCGGAACGTAGCATATACTATCGCGTGTCTGGCGTGTAAAAGTATAAACGCCCGGTTTAGTAATTGCATAATCAACAAGCGTTAAACCTTCTTGTCCGGGAATTGTATCGCCATTTAATAGCCATTGATAATAAACCGGTCCACCTCCTCCGTGTGACTCCGTTTGGCTTAGCGCATTAACCAATGTCGGAATTTTATCCAAGAGGATGGTATCTTTCTTAGTCACGATTTCACCGGGAACGAATTCTCCAAATACCACGAATTCGAAACCGGGTTTATTCTCGATCCAATCGGTTACACAACCATTATCGTGGACCCAACTGCGAATGAGGAAATGGCCTGCCTTGTCGGTAGGGATAATAAAGTCCTCAACCCAAGAGCGATATTCAGAGGTATTAGCATCCGGTAGCAAGGTACTTATCAAAGTCGTATCTGGATTTTCATCATTAATAGAATAGAACTCTACTTTATAATGATAGTCTCTTTCTCCAAGCCAACCGCGAGAAGCATATTCAACTCTGCTCTGCGTAGATAGTTCCCAATAAGACTTAAAGCAATAGCCCATTATTTTCCCTGTCTCTCCGGTCTCATCATCATAACTGATAAATGTACCTGCTAATAGATCCTCAACCCGGCGAGGGCGCATATATACTACGCGCACTTCAGGGTCCAGCTTCGAGTCTACTAATACATCCGTTTCAGTACAGGGGCGCACAACCTTCACTTCTTTGCCGCTAATCTGAATCCATTGTTTGTCGCTCTCATCCTGGCATGTCCAAGTAATACCACCTTCTATGCTAACGGTAAAGTTTTTGGTTAGATCGTTGGCGTGATTCACCGGCTCAATATCACCAGCCTCAACAAACATCGGAGCCGCCGATAACTTCGCCGCCTTGTTCGATTCGAATTGCTTCAGAACAGGATAGCGGTTTTCTGCTACCGACCAAGTGGTGGGGATATTTTTGAATAACGAGAACATATCCTCCGTTACATCATAGCCGATAATCGCATCGCCATCAATACCTGATTTCTGATAATATAATTTACGGTCAAAGTACACATCGGTATAAGTACCATGATTGTCAACACCAACAATGGCATTACCATTCTTTGCATAACCCACGTTGAAAACACGAGTCAACTTACCGGAGTTAAAGCCCACAATAGCTCCAATCGTATCTGCCGCATTGAGAATCAGGCCCGATTGATAGCAATCCTCCATTTTTCCATTGCCAGTCAACTCGCCGACCAAACCACCGACGACATTCCCTGCAACCGGAATGAAAGCCATACTCCAACACTTGCTGATTGTACCATCGCATACACCTGCAATAGCGCCGATTCGACGTTTGTTCTTTGCAACCAAAGAGCCACCGCTGATACCCAAATTCTTTACAACGCCGTCTTTAGCGATGAAGCCGAATAAACCGACACCATCCGTCGCCTCAAAAGTTCTAAAACCTTTGATTGTGTGTCTATTACCATCGAACGTACCCTTGAATGGTTTATCTTTGGTTCCAATTGGAATCCATTTCTTCCCATCCAGATCAATATCCGCAGTAAGCGTGATGTTTTGTTCATCCGCTCCCGCTGTCGCGGCATACTGCTTGGCAATCGCTACCAACTCATCAGCAGACGAAACGTTCACAGTCATAGCTTTGAACGGGCACGCGCGCGCGAACAATAAAAATAAAAAAAAGGAGAGTACTTCTTTTTTCATGAGAAATTGATATTAGATTGTTTGTTTGTACCGCGGGCGGGAATCGAACCCGCACAGCCATCACTGGCCAAGGGATTTTAAGTCCCTCGTGTCTACCTATTCCACCACCGCGGCAATAAAATCGGCTGCAAAAGTACACTTTTTTTTGCACATATGCAAATTTTTTAGTAATTTTGTGCGCTTTTTGAAAAAATATAACTCATCACACGCTAAATCGTAAAAAAAAATATGTCTTTACAATGCGGAATCGTAGGATTGCCTAACGTAGGTAAATCCACATTATTCAACTGTTTAAGCAACGCAAAAGCGCAGAGCGCTAATTTCCCATTTTGCACGATTGAACCGAATGTGGGTGTCATTACCGTTCCGGATGAACGCCTTATCAAATTAGGAGAACTTTGTAAACCTGAACGAGGAGTCATTCCGACTACTGTTGAAATTGTAGATATTGCAGGTTTGGTTAAGGGCGCGAGTAAAGGAGAGGGACTCGGCAATAAATTCTTAGCAAATATCCGTGAGACGGATGCCATCATACATGTTCTACGCTGTTTTGATGATGAGAATGTAGTGCATGTGGATGGTTCTGTTAATCCGGTTCGAGATAAGGAAATTATTGATGCAGAACTTCAGTTAAAAGACCTGGAGACCGTTGAATCCCGCATTCAGAAATGCGAAAAAGCCGCAAAAGCAGGTGGAGACAAGAATGCGAAACTACAACTCGAAGTGCTTGTTAAATATCGTGAAGCGCTGTCTCAAGGCAAGAATGCCCGCACAGTAGAATTAGATAACAAGGACCAAGAACTGGCAGCAAAAGACTTGTTTTTATTAACCAACAAGCCGGTAATGTATGTTTGCAACGTAGATGAAGCTTCGGCTGTAAACGGCAACGCGTATGTCGATCAAGTGCGCGAGGCGGTAAAAGACGAGGACGCGCAAGTGCTGGTATTAGCAGCAAAAATAGAAAGCGAAATTGCTGAATTGGAGACTTATGAGGAGCGCCAGATGTTCCTGGAAGAGATTGGTTTACAGGAATCTGGTGTTAACCGCCTTATCAAAGCCGCCTACGCGCTGCTTAATCTTCGCACATTCCTTACTGCAGGAAGCGATGAAGTGCGCGCTTGGACATTTAAAGCCGGATATAAAGCACCTCAATGTGCCGGAGTTATCCATACCGATTTTGAACGCGGTTTCATACGAGCAGAAGTAATCAAATATAACGATTTCATCGAGCTCGGAGGAGAAGCACAATGCCGTGCAGCCGGTAAACTGGCTACGGAAGGAAAAGATTATCTTGTTCAAGACGGGGACATAATGCATTTCCTATTTAACGTATGATAGAATCCTTATTAGCACATGGTATCTGGGTAGCGATAATTTTTATTATCGTGGGTTTTATTGCCTTGGTTAGGGGAGCCGACTTTCTCGTAGATGGTGCATCTGCCATTGCTAAACGTTTTGGCATATCCGATTTAGTCATCGGTTTAACTGTGGTGGCATTTGGCACCTCTATGCCGGAGTTTGTCGTGAATATGGTGTCAGTTGCAGAAGGATCTACCGACCTCGCCATAACGAATATCTTAGGATCGAATATTATCAATACCTTTGTTATTTTAGGTCTCACCGCGCTGGTATATCCGGTTGCATCGCAAAAACGAAGCCGTGACTTTGACATCCCAATGTCCATCATCGCAGGTGTACTGGTGCTTTGTTGCGTGGCGATTCAACTTCACTCCTGCGAATCCGAACGCGGTATAGGCCGTATTGGCGGTATTGTATTGCTGCTCATGTTCTGTTATTTTCTCTACAATACATTCCGCCATGCGAAAGATCATCCAAGTGAAGTACCAAGTGACGAAGTACCAAGTACGAAGGAAATCACTGTGCGCAGAGCCCTCTGTTTAGTGCTCGGCGGATTTGTAGGGCTTGTTGTGGGCGGAGAACTGATCGTCAAGAGTGCGGTTGACATCGCCGTTCGCTGCGGTGTGAGCGAAGCCATCATCGGCCTGACTATTGTCGCATTAGGAACCTCACTACCGGAATTGGCCACCTCGGTCATGGCGGCATTCAAAAAGAATTCCGATATCGCATTGGGCAACGTTATCGGAAGTAATATCTTCAATGTTTTCTTTGTATTGGGAACGAGCGCAATAATACGCCCATTGCCGGCCTATGAAGGTATCGAATTAGATGCCATTATTGCTGCATTGGGAAGCGTCATCGTATGGATGGCAGTAAAAACAAATAAGGAACGTAAGGTGCAAAGATGGGCAGGTTTGTTATTGCTCTTAATATACGGAGGATATCTAACTTATAGATTATTGAACGTATGACGTTCTGAATCGAAGAGCCAACCCCATTTATTGAAATACTTACACATGTTTTGGATATGTACCCAAAGCATGTGTTTGTTTTTATAGGATTCCCGAGCATGTGCATGGACAACCGTCCACTCCGGATAATAGAGCGTAAGCCATTGGCGATGAATGGTGCGCGTTAGGTCGACATCCTCCGGATACATAAAATATCGTTCATCGAAAAGTCCCGATTCCACCGCAGCTTTTGTGCGCAAAAGCATAAAGCAGCCGCTTAAATAAGGTGCATTGATCGGACGTGTTAAGTCCTTATCTCGCAACTCGTATTTACGATTTCTTTTAGACATCATCCATTGCGGCAAGAAACGACGCCCGAATACATCCAAAGGCGCAGGAAGACGTTTGGCCAGAAACTGCTGCGAACCATCCGGATTAAGCACTTTCGGCATGAGTTGTCCCACTTGAGGTTGACTGAGCATCCAATCGTGCATGGCATCAATATCCTCCGCTTTCACCTGAATATCGCTATTCATCACCAGGTGCAATTCGGTCTTATAATAAGCGCTTTCACGCAAAGCGATATTGTGAGCCTTTCCATATCCCAGATTAGATGCCATATGCATATACCGAAGCTTCGGGTTCTTAATTTCCGATTTGGGATGTATCTCTCGATCTTCGCTATTGTCCAACAAATAGATCTTGCGTAGATTTTTCACAAGCAGCAATTCTTCAACAAGAGGCAGAACTTCATGCTCCCAATCGGGATGATATAGTACGATAGAGATATTGAGCATAATTGAGAGTTGATAGTTGAGAGTTGAGAATTATGATTTCCTCAGGAATTGTCGTACTTTGCGCAGTTGTTTGAAGGCTACTGTCAAGTATCCTGCGCCCACGTTATTTTTTTTGAGAGCGATATAATCCTCCTGTGTTTTAGATAAGCGAGCTTTGGTGTTTTTATTACTTGCTCCTCCGGTCTCCATACGCACTAACACTTCAGGGATATAATAGGACTGATATCCTCTTTTGAAAATACGCAGCATCATATCATAATCCGCTGATATATGGAACCACTCATCGTATTCACCTACTTGCTCATATACCTCGCGACGCACGTAAACCGTAGGGTGAGGAGGCATCCACCCGAACTTTAGACTCAACGGGCGGAACGCATTGCTGCGCCAACGACGAATTACCTTATCTCCATGGCAGTATTGCAGATCGCCATAGACGACATCTACTGATTCGTTCTCAAAAGAAGCAGCAATTTTTCCGATGGAATCGGAGGAATATAGCATATCGTCGGAATGCAAAAAACCGATTACATCACCTGTAGCCATTTGAATGCCCTTATTCAACGCATTATAAATACCTTTATCTGGTTCAGAGATGTAACGCACATTCTTATGATCCGCCGCGTATTTTTCTACTATTTCACGTGTTCCATCCGACGAAGCCCCATCTACAATGATGTGCTCAATGTCAGAATAGTGCTGATTCTGTACGCTATCTAAGGCTCGTTGTACTGTCTTGGCACTATTATAAGTGATGGTTATAATAGATATCTTCATATACTTGTTTTGTTTGCGCATAGGTTTTATCCCATGAGAAGCGCTTGGCATTTTGCATGCCTTTCTCTATAATGGACTGAGTGGGTTGAGAGAGAAGTTGCTTCACCTTGTCTACCATAGCATCTGCCATCCGGACTGTCTTATCATGCGACACCAAGAGCTCTCCATTCCCTATCACTTCCGGGACCGAAGAGGTGTTTTGCGCAATAACGGGGCATCCGGCTTTCTGAGCTTCCAAAATGGGTATTCCAAATCCCTCATAGTCTGATGGATACAGCAGACACAAAGCTTCATTGTACATTATATTGAGTTGTTCGCGGGTCACGTTAGAAGCCGTTCTTAGTTCAAGTCCTGTTCGTTTCGCCACTTCTTGAGCCACATCAAAACGTTTATAGGCAACTTGGCTATTCCCAATAAAAAGTAGATAGCCTTTCTTTTCAACCGATTTTATCGGATAAAATTCATCTCCAACGCCGTTATATATGACGTGAATATTTTCTTCTTTCACCCACGGATAGAAATGCAACAAATCTCGCTTGGTATTTTCACTCACGCATATCACTGCTTCACTATTCCTAAGCGCTCGTTCTTCTTCCCAAAGATGCACTTTCTTTGCCAAACCATGACGATAGAAATGATACGTCAAATCATGGACTGTCGTCACATTATACACTCCTTCTTGTGGAAGAATTCGAAAATATGAGGAATGAAAAATGGCAGGAGCTTTAGCATGGAAAGCGGGAACACGATATCGCTCCAACATGCGTAGGTCTTGACCAGCAGGAAAGTCTAGGATTACCAGGTCAATATCCCGATCTGCCCTCGCTCTTGACAAGAGTTCATTCCATACAACCGAGATGCCTCCGTATCGTTGTAAAGAATAGATAATATTATCGTATATTACTTGCATGACTCAATGAGTTGCACCCACTGTGGCATAATAGCCGCTTCACTATAGGTTGTTTGTGCAAATGATTGTGCTTTCTGCGCACACTTTAATGCTTCTTCGGGATGAGATAGAGCATAGGCTATCTGTGCTGTAAGTTCAGCAATGTCTCCATTAGGGACGAGCCATCCCCGATCGTCTGCCAATAACTCTGCAGGGCCGTGCGGGCAGTCAAAAGACACGCATGGAGTACCACACCACATAGCTTCTGCCAATACCAAGGAGAAACCCTCATATCGTGATGAGAGCACAAATATCGATGCCGCTTCATATTCGTCTAATACATTATTTGTAGCACCTGCAAGAACTACCCGTTTCAGACTCTGTGACTCTATCTGTGCTTCTAATTCAGCTCGTTTAGGACCTTCTCCTACTATACGCAAAGACCAATCCGAATAAGTCTTCTCGATCGGTTTCCATGCTTGTAACAAGAGGTCAAATCCTTTTTGCTCATGCAGTCGTCCTACTGCTAAGATGGTCTTTGATTTCGCCGATTTAATCGATACTTTTTGACCATCCAGGCTGCACGGATTCGGAATGACGGTCACGTTCGTGCAACCGGCTTTCTCCCAGGCTGCTTTGTCTGCGTCGGTCAGTACCACCAGCCGCTCCAAGGGTTTGACGGCTTGCACCAGTTGCCTTGTGCGCACCTCTCCGACAAGCGACCAGAAGAGACTTTTATGGTTCGCCTCTATCAACTGCCGCCGCTGGTCCATGGCAAAGTGCATCTCGGCGATCGTACGGCATGGCAGGTGACGCAGGAAAGCTATCTCTTTGCCGCCGAGCGAGATGCAGAGTTCTATCCCGTGCTGCACTATATATTCGGTTAGCGCACGCTTGTATGCGCGCATACGGCGCATGTGGGCGCAGTATTTGGGCAGTAGCGGCTTGGTGTAGTCTGCATTGAAATCGATATTCAGTTCCACCACCTGCACCTTTTCGGAGAGGGGGAAATAGCATTTCGGAGTGCCTGTCGGCGTAGGCTCAGTGGTGACAATGGTGATGGTATAGTCAGTATGCGCCGCGAGCCAGTTTACCTTTTGAGTCAACACCCGCTCCATACCACCGGAATTATAGAGATGAGGTATGCAATACAGGAGATTCATACCTTTTCCTCCTTTCTCTTTCCGATGCGGTTCAGCCAATTCACTATTTGCTCTTGATGATTGGTAATCGTCTTAACTATGAGCAGGAGCAAGAGGCTCCATGTAACCAATCTCGGATCAAAGAGAAGCGGGGCACGAGGATAGATAAGCGCATGTCCTACCAAGAGGAAATACATCAAGTACCAATAGACATTGTTCTTCGCCCGATAATAGCTTTCCTTTACCCAGAGGCCGATGAGGAACATGGCAATCGCTGTTCCAACCGCCCCAAAAGAACGGTATGCTTCGCCAATCATGTTGGTGCCGGTCCCCCAGGTAGCATCCGGTCCTAAGATGAGGTATGAAGGCAGATCACCGCCATGCAGCATCTGCGGCGGAAGATCAGAATGCTCAATGATATATCCGGCAAGCCCAGGAACCGGAGAAGACAGATCAAGCGACATCCCGGTGAACCATGTCAGGTCGTTCTCTTGCGCCCACCCGAAAAGGCGGAAGAGGTTAACATCGTTCACAATCAGGTCTTCATAGATATCCCAAAACTCTTCTAATTTAGTATGCGCCAGCTTGGCTTGCCATGCCGCAGGATCCAAACCCTCTTTACGAAGCGTCATAACCAGGAAGAGAACAATCGATCCACCGGCCACAAGACCGAGTACGTGCCACCATTTAAGGTGATACACATACATACTGAATCCCACGACAAGAATCAGCGCCAAACCGACAGCCAACTGGCGACTTCCGGTAGAAAGGAGTATAAGCATGAATGAAGCTATCACCGCCAGATAAAACCACCATTTCTGTTTCGGCAGGCGGAAAATGAAAATCGCCAAGAAATAGCAGCCTATAGTAAAGATATTGTTGAAATAACTATAGATACCCACATCGCGCAGATTGGATCCTTCTGCATAGACACTCTGCAGCGCCGCGAGGCCACCGGTAGCGACAAAGAGTACCCAAGCCACCATAGTGATGCCAAAAAACCAAAGGTATTGCCGCATAGAAATGGTAAATGTCGGCTCATCAGGTTCCTCTCGCTTTAGCTGCAAAATGCGTGTTGCCCCGAGCATATACCAGGCATATCCGAAGTACGCAAGGGCTGTCGCGCGTGTTACAAAATTGTCGTTAAAGGAAAAACTAAAGAACGACCAATAGATACGTTCCGTCGGCGCATAAAAGACGGGATAGACGAAGTTGACAAGGAAGAAACTCAACGCGAAGAAGAACTCAAAGCCCAGCCAATGCTTGCGTTTGTTAGTTGCAAAAAAGAGTACGTTCTGCACAATAAAGCACACCATTAGCGCCACACAATAGTCGTAACTATAGGTCCACGGCGCTTTGATATACAGCACCGTAGCGGCGATGGCAAAAGCGATATTGAGTAAATAGGTTAGCATTTCTCTTTAGCACGATGGAGGAGATAGAACAAATAAGACAGCCGTCCGAATTCAGGTTCATTTCCCCATGCCAACAAAGCACTTATGCGTCCTTCATTAGACACGGTAGGCCGATGCATGGCTTTCCAATGATAACCACAAATCCATCTTCTCTCATTAGCAGTCAAATCCAGCGATTTATTCATTAGCCGATAAATAGCATGATCCTGCACAATATTCACTCCCATATATTCGGCTCCACCGGATACTTTATTGGTATGCTGGCGAAATTTATTCAGGTTATCCGCCACATATGCCACTCTCCCCTGCAAGGCAATCTGTATCCAGAAGAGGCGGTCTCCGCTGGCGGAATACTGCGCTACTTTCTCCATGTCCACTTTTTGCGCAGCCTCGCGTTTAAAGACTACGGCCGAGGCATTGCATATCGAACTATATCCCAACAGAAACCGCCTGACAAACGTAGCTCCCGCCATCGAAAAATCCCGTTTCCATCGGGGATCAACGGTTCGCGCAATAGGTTTTCCGTCGCTGTCAATCCATAGGCTATGGCAAAAAGCGAGCACCGCGTCCTCTTTCTCTATGGCGGCTATCAGACGGCTTAACAGAGTCGGTTCTGCCACGTCGTCGCTCTCCGCGATCCAGACATACTCGCCCGTAGCCAGACTGAGACCGCGCTGCCATTGCAGGAACGTGTTGCCGGAATTGCCCTCGTTGACGATAGGCGTTTTGACACGCGGATCGCTTTCGTACGCCCGCAATACCGCTACGCTCTCGTCCGTAGAGGCGTCGTCCAGCAGGATTACCTCAAAATCCCCGTAGTCCTGCGCGAGAATACTCTCCATACGCTCCTTCAGAAACGGCGCATGGTTATAATTAGGCATTATGACGGATACTTTTTTCATGACGATGGGTTAATTCGGTATGTATTGTAATTATTATATAAGCAAACAGGAAAGTAAGCAGTATATCCATTCCCAGCAGCGTGCATGCTTCTGACAAAGAGAGCGCCGACCATTTGCTGAATACAGCCTGTATGGTCGTTTGCTGTACCAAGAATATAGGGTACGACAGTTTGCCAAGATACGTCATCCCCTGTTTCAATCGCTCCTGACGCTCCAAATATACGCCCGTATGAACGAGCAGGACCAAGCATACTAATCCGGTGAGAATAGGATATATTATTTGCGAAAGGGCACCTACCTGCTTGAATGGCAAGGGCACGACAAACAGGATCAATGTGAGAATAGCCGACAGCGCAAAACTGATCTTCGAGGTAAAGACCGCAGGGAACTGCGCCAGAAGCATACCCAGATAGAAGATCGTGACGCATACCCAGACGTTGTGCCATGGCTCGATCGTAAACCATGAAATAAAAGGGATGAAACAACTTCCTGCAACCAGAATGACGGCAGTGGTATAGGGAAGGTGATGCAGCGCTTTTCTTAACAGCGGATACAGCAGGTAACAAATCAGCAGGGCTCCGATAAACCATTCGCCCACGCAGCAGAAATTAGGGCGCAGATAGTAGAAATAGGAGTCCATTCCTATCAGCGTGAGCGGGAACGTCCAAGGAGAAATACTTCCCCACCAATATCCCCACACTATGAGTTTGAGTGCAAAGGCAAGCAAGTATGCAATAAAAAATATCGGAAAGACGGACATCCACCGTTTGCGATAGAATAGTCCGATGGGAGTATCCGTGTTGGAACGAACGATGCATGCCCCGGACAACGCAAAGAACAAAGCCACCCAAATAGGACCGTATGGCATATTGGCAGTGCTGTACAAAAACGGCTTCAGCGGCTCGCAGTAGCATGAGAAATGAAACAGCACTATTCCTAACGCACCTACTATGCGCGCCAAATCCGCCCCTGCTATATGTCCTTTTTGCAATTCCATCACGGTAATAAACACCAACAAAAGTGCGCAAAGATACAACAATTTTTGCACATGTGCAATTTTTTTTGTGTAATTCAAATAATTTGTGTAATTTTGCAGCGAATTTAAGTCAAAAAATGAGTTTGGACAAGAAAATACCGCTTCCGCCGCGCAACAGACGCATGGATATACTTCGCGCCATTGTGATAGTGCTGGTCGTCTTGGGGCACAATTTCCCGCACCCGGGGTTTACATGGTTTGACGTCTATTTCCCGATGGCGCCGTACAGGCTGGCTATCTTTCTGTTTGCCAGCGGATATTTCTTCCGGGATCTGACGTGGGAGAAGTACCCGTCTTTTCTATGGAAGAAGACGAAAGGGCTTGCTCTGCCGCTATTGGGATGGAATATCGTTTATGCCGGCATTGTCTCTCTTCTGGTTTGGAGGAATGTGGTAGATTATTTGCCTTCTCTCGATAGTATCTGGTCATTCAATTCCTTGTTGGTCGAGCCGTTTGTGACGGGGCACCAATACACGCTAAATCTGGCTACTTGGTTTGTAGGCATGCTCTATCCCGCTTTACTGCTGTATGGGGTGCTGAATATTGTGCTGCGCCGGGTGAACGATCATGTGCTGTTAGGGGTGTATCTGCTATTGGCGATTGCCGGACTGCGTTTCGCCTCTCTGGCGCAGATGTCGCATTATTGGTATCTGCCATTACATGTCAGTTACGCGCTCTTCTTCATCCATTTCGGCAAATATTACCGGCAATACATTGAGCCGTACATAGAGAGGCTGAGTTCATGGATTCTTATTCCGGCATGTTTTCTGGTTTCATATCTCGTAGTTCACATAGGAGGGGAAGTTCCTTATTCGCTGGCATGGATGAATTACGGAGGGCGGGTTATTACGCCGCTGCTGATGGCGATAGCGGGTATCTTACTGTGGGTTCGGATAGCCGGGATTATTGAGCGGCATGTTGTTCCGAACGGGATAGAGAAAGCCGTGAGTGAGTCCACATGGGATATCATGACCCATCATCTGCTGGTCAAACTGGCGGTCGGATGGGCGCTTATCCATTTGGGCACGGAGCCGGAGTTAGTGGCTGCTTTCCGTTCTTCTATATGGTTCATGCCGGCACGACTGGGTTGCTGGGCATTGGTCGGGTTGGAGGTCGTGCTACCTGTGGCATGGCATTATCTATTCGGCTACTTCAAGGATAAACTTGGGATTAAACTATAAAAGAGAAGCCCGAAACGAATGTTCCGGGTTTCTTTTTGACAGCTGATGGCTGATTTTTGATGGCTTTTTAAGCCTCTGCTTCCTCAGCGGGAGCTTCGCCCTTAGCCTCTGCCTCTGCAGCAGCTGCTTCCTGGGCAGCCTCTTGAGCGGCAGCAGCGAGTTCAGCAGCAGCCTCAGCACGTTTCTGTGCGATAGCAGCAGCTTTTGCCTTATTGGTCTCTACCTCTTGAGCGAGGAGAGCCTTCGCAGCAGCAGCTTTCTTGTCTGCCTCAGCCTGGCTGATCTTACCAGCTTTAGCATCTTTTTGTGCTTTCCAAGCGTCGAAACGCTTTTGAGCCTCTTCTGCACTAAATGCGCCTTTTGCGACACCACCATTGAGGTGCTTCATCAAGAGCACGCCCTCGTTAGAGAGGATGGTACGTACGGTGTCGGTCGGTTGTGCTCCAACGCCTACCCAATAAAGAGCGCGGTCGAAATCAAGGATTACGGCTGCAGGATTGGTGTTGGGGTTGAACGAACCGAGACGTTCGATAATTTTGCCGTCACGCGGCGAGCGGCTGTCTGCTACTACGATGTGGTAGAAAGCATAGTCTTTGTGACCATGACGAGCCAAACGAATCTTTGTTGCCATTTGTTTTTGCGTTGTTTGTGGGCGTTGAACTGCGCGAGTTCCTGCCCGGATTAATAATAATGACGTGCTTTTTACACGAAAAAGCGTGCAAAAGTACTGCTTTTTTTTGAAACTACCAAATATTTGAGCAATATTTTTGCATTTTTAACAAATATGCGTTATGAATTAATCAATTTACTCTTTTGCGTATGCTGCGACAATGCGCTTTACGAGCGGGTGGCGAACGATATCTTTCTCGTTGAATTCGATGATTTTGATACCTTTTATGTTATGAAAACGTTCCATTGCATCGCGCAATCCGGATTTTTGGGAAACAGGAAGGTCAATCTGCGTCATATCACCGGTAACAATCATTTTTCCTCCTAATCCGAGGCGGGTAAGAAACATCTTCAACTGCAAAGCCGTTGTGTTTTGAGCCTCATCGAGGATGACTACCGCTTCAGATAAGGTTCGCCCTCGCATGAAAGCAAGCGGGGCAATTTGAATTGTACCTTTCTCCATGTATTCAGCCAGTTTTGCTGCTGGAATCATATCTTGCAGCGCATCATAAAGTGGTTGCAGATAGGGATCAATTTTCTCCTTCATGTCACCAGGCAAGAAACCCAATTTTTCGCCTGCTTCCACAGCCGGACGGGAAAGGATAATCCGCTTCACCTCCTTTTGCTTCAGCGCCCTTACAGCCAAGGCTATTGCCGTATAGGTCTTACCACTTCCGGCTGGGCCAACCGCAAAGAGCAAATCATTCTCTTCATATGCTGCGACAAGTGCTTTTTGGTTGATAGACCGGGCATAGATTGATTTTCCGTTGACACCATGCAGAATCAAATCATCTGTGGCCTGTTCATGAGGTTTATCTCCGTGCAAAAGCATTAGGATATCTTGTTCTGTCAGTCGATTGTTGCGGATACAGAATTGTTCACAAAGATGCAATGAGTGTTCAAAATGCGCCACAGCCGATTCAGAGCCGGAGACCTTCACCTGATATCCGCGTGCCACTATGCGCACCTCCGGGTGCTGGTTCTTGAGGCACAAGATGTTGTGATTGTTCACCCCATAAAAAGTAGGGGTATCTAATGCTTCATTGAGAGAAATGATTTGTTCCATGTATGTTTGTAATCTTAGTTTCCTGTTTGGACACCTCCGCCTCCTCCAAGACGATTGAGTTCATCCATGTTACCGACCTTACGATTCTTATGTTGCTGATACTGGCCGAACATCCACGTAATAGATAACATCACACGTTGTTGACGTACGTAATTCCCATGCCAACTTTCATATCCCGGTGCCATTCCTTCGCTCTTGTCCACCATGCTGAGCGAACGCGCAAGGTCTTGAATATTGAGATTGAAAATGAGTCCCTTAGGCATATACATTTTCCTCACACCAAAGCTGAGGAAATACATACTCCCCTGCTTATTATAACCGGTGGTCATAGGGGATGACCAATTTCCATCAAATGTCAATGTCCAGTCTTTAGGCAGATAAGCTGAGAGAGTTCCGCCGACATAACCATAGTGTGTGCGGTTTTCATAGGCCGGTTTACCCTCGGCGTTTTTCTCGTACGACTTATTGATGAAATGAAACCAGCCTGCATTGACAGTTAATGCAAGCCAAGCGCCCTGCATTGTTTTTGTTCCATCTTCAGCCGTAACGTACTTCGGCACAAGTGGGAGTTCCGTAAGCGATAAATTACCACCATGAGTTGTGCATGTGCCGAAATTACTCCATTTCGTATAACCCATTCCGTCCGGCAAAATAGTTGTTTTCTGCGAGAACATATCTTGGGTGTGTGCAAAGTTAAACGTTACATTAAGATACTGCGTCCACGAGAAATGGAGTTCAACATCGTTATTGAATTCCGGCGTAAGTTCCGTATTACCTTCCTGATAACTATATGCATCAATATAAGTCCGGAACGGGTTGAGCATCCAGTAGTTCGGTCGCTTGATGCGGCGAGTATAACTGGCGCTGACTGCTATCGGTTGTTGCAATTTGCCAAGCGGCGAAGTGGTATATCCGATGTATGCCGTCGGGAAAGGATTGAAATAAGACCGACGCGTAACCGAATCAGCACTGAGCCAGTTGCCGAAACTATAGGTATACTCTCCGCGGAGGCCGAGTTTGACCGACCAGTGCTCACCAAACTGTTTGCCTACAGAGATATACGCAGCTGCCACATGTTCATCATAACGGAAATCCTGCGGCGTCTGGCTGAGCGGGATGTCGTTAAAAATGGAGTCAGTAGTCATGTGATTATTGGTAGACGAAAGGCCGTACTTCACACCGCACTCAATCATGCCTGTTTCCCAGAACTTGGTCTGGAAATCCAATTTCGCGCTATAAATATCTACCACCTGTTGGCTATTGATATTGAGGCCCAGCGAATAAGGGAGAAGTTCTTCGTAATCGGTCAACTGGGTATTTGTCGTCTTGTTATTATAGCGGTTGTAGTCCACATTTACCGTCAGTTCACGCTCCAATTCATCATTGAAGGTATGGGTATAGTTAAGGTTCGCGGTGTGTTGCGGAGACTGTATTTGCGCACCGGTGTGGCTCACGCTCTTACTCACGGTATCCGTTCCTTCCACCGTATAGGCATAGTTACGGCCATCGATGATCCGCTGATTCGCCTTCATATACGGCACTTGAAGGATAAAACCGAATGTATTGACCGAGTCGATATACCAATCGTTACCCACCTTGACCATGTAATACTGGAGATCCATCGCATAGCCTGAATAGGAATAGTTCTCCAAAGTAGGGGTTTTGCGATATGTCTCGAGATCGATATCGTTTTGCCCAAATACTTGTGTGAGTTGACCAAAGGTATAGGTTTTCTCACTGCGGTAATTAAGGTTGAGCGATACCATATCCATCTGTAACCAGCGCTTCACATCGCCGAAATACATTCCTCCATAGGCTGCAGAAAGTACACCATTCAAGCCCTTCATCATGTTGCGTTTGGTCTTAATATTGATGATACCACCTTGTCCACTCGCGTCATATTTTGCCGATGGATTCGAGATAATCTCAATTTTTTCGATAGTATTACCGTCTGTTCCATCGAGCATAGCCTTCAACTGTTGACCACTAAGATAGGAGGGTTTTCCGTCAATCCATATTTCAACGCTTTTGCCATTAACCGTAATGTTCCCATCCTTATCAATACGGACACCCGGGGCACGACGTAGAATATCATTTCCATTCGAACCTGCAGCCAAGGGTGAGGCACTTACATTCACTACCAGTTTATCCATCTGCCGTTCGATAAGCGGTTTCTTCGCTTTTACTTCAACTTCCGCGAGTTTTTCGGTCTCTTCTCGCAACACAAAGTCCGGACCTCCGTATGCAGTCACATATCCCACATACGAAGCCTGAATAATATACTGATTGGTAGTTAGCTCAATGGCATATAGACCATCATCATCCGTGATGGTACCGGTCAGTAAACTTGAGTCTTGCGCCAATACAGAGATAGTGACAAAAGGCATTGCCTTTCCTTCTGCATCAATGACACTTCCGTTAATGGTTTTTGCTGCTCCTACAATCCATCCGTACACGAGCAGCAACGAAGTTATTAATCCAATTTTTTTCATTTTTCTTTACTTTTACCGTATCTCATTTGTTTTGTTTTGAATTTCGGTGCAAAGATACTGCTTTTTTATGACGAGATGTATGAAAAAACGGACTTTTCTGCTTTTTAGAACCATTTTTAGTTCGAGCGTACTCATTTTCCGGCGGAGCATCCCCCAATGCTGTTGGTATAGACACACGTTCAATCTCTTTCTTAAGGAATTTTTCAATACGCCCCCAATAACGCGCATCTTCCGGTGTTACTAAAGTGATGGCTTCGCCGCTATTCTCTGCGCGCGCTGTTCGACCGATACGATGTATATAATCTTCGGGGTCGTGCGGTACATCATAATTGATGACAAGTGGGACATCCGTCACATCGATTCCTCGAGCCACTACATCAGTAGCCACCAGCACATCTATTTTGGCATTACGAAAATCGAGCATTACCTGGTCACGTTCATGTTGCTCCAAATCGGAATGCATCGCACGCGCGTCTATTTTTAACATGCGTAACGTGCGCGCGAGCTCTTTTACCCGCTGTTTCTTGCCCGCGAAAATAATAACTTTCTTTAAGTCACGTCCTTGCAGAGCAAGTTGCACGAAGCCGGGTTTTTGTGCTTCATACAACCGTACATGCATCTGACGAATAGTCTCCGGAGGACGAGAAACGGCTATTTGCACTTCCACGGGATTGCGCATGATGGCTTTTGCCATCCGTCGGATGTTCTCCGGCATGGTAGCAGAGAACATAATAGTTTGGCGATCTTTCGGTAATTGACGGACGATAGTCATTATATCGTCATAGAAACCCATGTCGAGCATTCTATCTGCCTCATCGAGAATGAAATATTTTACACCCGAGAAATCGATGTCGTAGATATTCATCTGGCTTAGCAAACGCCCGGGCGTAGCGATGACGATATCTGCACCTTTTTGTAGGCCGGTCACTTGTGTTCCCCACGCGCCTTGGTCCTTTCCTCCGTAAATAGGTACAGACGAGAAAGGAACATAATAACCGAATCCTTCCATCTGTTGGTCTATCTGCTGCGCCAGTTCTCGAGTAGGCGCCATGATGATCGCATTCAGTTTATTAGGATCATGGTTATCAAAAGCGAGGTTAGTAAGAAGCGGTAAAATATATGCCGCCGTCTTTCCTGTACCGGTTTGAGCGCAAGAAATGACATCATGACCATCCAGTATAACAGGAATTGTTTTTTCTTGCACAGGGGTACACTCATCGAAATGCATATCCCACAATGCATCTAATACTTCATCTGAAAGCGCTAATTCGTCAAAATACATGTTTACGTTCGCTTATCGTTGCTCGGCTGCGGTGCCTCACCGCTCCCAGCCTTCAAAAACCTCCGGTCCGTAGATATTATCTTCATCTGCCTCGTGCAGGGGTGCCCATAACTGAGCAAAGAACGGATTTTGTTTTGCCACACGATCCCAATGCCAAGGAATCTGTTTCTCCTTGGGTTCATGCATATACGGATAGGGCATATCGAACGGAGACCAATGACCACCCAACAAAATCAGACGTGGGGTAGCAGAGAACACATTGCCATTGGCGTCCTGCCATTCAAGTTGGGTATCCCACAATGCTAATCCTCGCGCTTCTACATGATCGGTTACTAATTTCCCACCACGGAACTCGGCTGCTTTCTTCAAGTCGGCAATAGTGAGGCTATCCATTGGTTTACTTTCATCATATCCGTGATTCAAAAGGACGTATTCTTCACTATTATGACTTACATCGAAATGTTTCCAATCCGGAATTGCCTTATATGCCTCCAGCGATCCATAGTACGCATTGATGCGTGGTTGCACCCCATTCTTAATCCACCATTGCGTACCATGCTCTTTGCTATTCGCCATGGCGCGCATGGCCAACTTGACACAATGCGGGAAGAGTTTGGCAATATGTGTCTTGGATGAGAATTTTATTCCCCATGGCAAAGAGGAAGCTTTAGCCATCTGCGCGAAATATTCTTTCACAGGAACATTCGCGCGGAAGTGCAGCATATCTTCCAATTTATCACCATCTATATACCACATTCCATGGAAATTGCGGGTTGTAAACCAATTGGTATTAAATATCTTCTCCGGTCTTGGGCAACCAATTGCATCCAGTAAAAGTACCTCAAACTCATAATTATTCAAACGATACTCTTTTCCTGAACCGATGTTGTAATAATTCTTCCAAAACTCTTCCGGCACATCAGGACGACAAACCCGCTCTAATAAACGGCCACTATCTTCCACTGTTGCCCATTCCAAGACACCACGGATGGGCACGTGGAACATGATGGGGTCATAGTTCTTTAAAATAGCCGGATAGAGAATTCCGGACTGGCGCAATGAAGCCCAAGTTTTAATGCCGGAATTGGTGATGATTCGCTCCGCTTGTGCTTTGGTCAGTCCGTAATGATCATACGCAGAAATACAAATCGGATCACCTGCACGTCCCCAATGGAGCGGTTCACGTCGATCACCCATCTGCGCCACAGAACCGATATAGACCACTTTGGGCTGCTTATCGTCCGGTTGCGCCAATACTGCCTTGGTGATATTCTCAGCTGCAGAAATATTGGTTCTCAAGGTTGCCTTAGGACGGTAATCGGCCTGAGGAGAAACCATGCCACCCACATGCAGTACGATATCCGCACCCGTTACGCCTTTGAGCACATCGTCATAGTTGGTCAAATCTCCCCAAATAACATGCAGGGAAGAATGGGTCGCCATGAGCGGAGCCAGTAACTCTTTGTTCTTTTTACTCGGACGAGCCAGGATACGTAATTCATAATTATCCGGATAGCTCAGTATCTCTGTCATTCCCGCATATCCCATTGTACCGGTTGCACCGGTTAAAAAGACGGTTGTTTTCATTCTATATTTGTACTATTCGTTTCGTTTTGTGAATCTTCTTTATTAGAAGTTGCCTGTTTATCACGGCGCATCCATTGAGTAGCGCGCATCCAACGCTTCTTTGCCTTTTGTTTCATCTCTGCTCGCCAAAGAGCTTCTTCTTCCGCGTCATTAGCCAATTGTTTGAACGAAGCCTCAGCGTCCTGGTCGCTAATTACCAACAACTGATCCCCCACTTCAAGTGCACTGGAACCGGTGGGAACGAAGAAGTCTTCGCCACGACGCACCATAATAATGAGCGTATGTGGAGGTATCTGCAGTTTACTGGGGGTATTCCCAAATTCAATCATATCCGGCGTCACTTCCACCTCTCGCGCTGTAGATTGAATCTCATCCGGCAAATCCAAATCGAAATGGTCTAAACGATTCTCGTTTTGCGGCGGTGTCGCCAATTTCAGTTTGCGTGCCATCACACTCAATGTAGTTCCTTGCACAATAAGGGAAATAATGGTACAAAGGAAAATGACATTTAATATGATATCCGCATTCGGCACCCCTTCTGCCTTACACATCACACCGAAAATCACCGGAACTGCACCCTTGAGCCCCACCCAACTAAGCATTATCCGGTCGCGTGTGCGCCAGCGCTTAAACGGTAGCATACAAAACCAAACCGCTATCGGGCGCGAAATACATATCATCACCAAACTAATGATAAGACACGGGAGCCACACATTGAGATGAATAAACTCCTTTGGCTGAACCATCAAACCTAACATAAGGAACATCACCAATTGGCTAAGCCATGCCAAACCATTGAAGAACGCTTTTGTTTGGCGTTTGCGCGTGAACTTGTTATTACCGATTATCAAACCGCCAACATATACCGCGAGATAAGTGTTCCCTTGCAAGTAATGAGTAATACCAAAGATGAAAATACAAGCAGTAAGCACCATAATAGGGTAAAGCGCTTCGTTGGCTAATTGTACCCGACGTAGCAGGAGCACCAGTCCTTCGCCCAAAGCAAAACCGAGGACTGTACCCATCACGAGTTGCACCACTATTGTTTGTATAATAGGCAAAGTATCTATATGATCTGCCGTGGAAAGTACGACTCCGATGAGCGTAGTTGTGAGAACATAAGCCATCGGGTCATTGGCTCCGGATTCTAATTCCAATAATGGTCTTAAATCATGCTTCAAGCCAATGCCATTGGTTCGCATGATAGAAAAGACACTGGCTGAATCCGTACTGGACATGGTAGCAGCCATCAATAAAGCCATCCAAATGGAGACAGTTGCTACCGCATGGAGCCAACCAAAAATACAATAGATTATTCCTCCGGTGATTACACAGGTCATTAAGACGCCGACAGTAGCCAAAGTCACACCAGGAGCAAGTACCGATTTTACGTCACTCAGTTTGGTATCCATTCCACCTGTGAATAGAATGATACACATTGCAACCGTACTGAGCGCTTGTGCATTCTCCGTACCAATCTGCAGTCCTGCTCCGCCAAATAAAGATCCTATACCATCCGAGCCGAATAGCATTCCGACTATCAGGAATAACAATAAGGTAGGTACTCCGAATTTATAACCGATTTTATCGGCAATAATACTAACAAAAAAAAGTAAAGATAATATCAGAAGTATGAATTCTACTTGCATGGCAGGTGTAAACGACTCTATTCCTTATTCTCAACCAACAAATACTCTTCAATAATACGCACTATTTCCTCCTTGGGATACAATCCTTTTAATAACATCGGTTTTCCGTTCACAGGGATATAAAGTACTTGAGGGATAGAACTGATGCCGAAGACATAAGCCAATTCACGTTCGCGTTCCGTATCGAC